>PVMK01189118.1_pt1 | contig 33827 bp, 44 predicted proteins | sample 1853481 | NCBI WGS metagenome assembly PVMK01 (sample SAMN08533507, study PRJNA380276) | Marine sediment metagenome, whole genome shotgun sequencing project.
ATGACAGAAGTGACCGGCAATTATGAAAACTTAGAATCTCTAAAAGATGTTGAATATACAAAGACAGTGACTGACACTGCCAGTGGCAAATCTGATATTTCTGTTGAAAAATATATATTCGACGGAGAGCTTTCATGGGCAGAATATTCAAAAAGGGAGAACCATGCAAGCTCTCCGTCGAATATATATTTTTCAACAGAAATATCAGATTTGCCACTGGCAGTGTCAGTCACTGTATTTGTATATTCAACATCTTTTAGAGATTTTAAGTTTTCATAATTACCGGTCACTTCTGTCATCTTTTCGATCAGTTCTTTAGGATTCTTATTTTCAGCATTCGACAACGTTGCAAAAAGAAAGAAAATTGAAAAGAATATTAATATTTTTTTCATTTGACGCTCCATAAAAGAATTTAATTGTCAGTACTGCATCTTCAGGAATAAGCCCGGGCGAACCTTTTTTACCATATGTAAGATGAGGGCTTGCCTTTATCTTTTTGTACCCGCCTTCCCTCATACCAAATAAGGAATATTCAACAGCTGCCATACTTTCCCTTTTTCCCAGGATTGTATGGTGGTTAACAAAATTGTAATCCCCTTCTGTTCTGATCAAATAACTGAGATGCTCCGGCATACGTTCAGCCTGTTTCTGGTTAAGCGGGACCTCGTCGCCCTGGTTCAGGAATATTTTTATATTATAGACAACTTTATCCCCTTTTTTAGCTTCAGGTCCATTCCCTTCTTTTTCCTCAAGTAGTTTTATTCCTGAAACCTGTTTCATATTTTTTATTCATAATCTGTTGTCTTAAACTGCCCCGGTCGGCATTCACCTCGGAAATAGGCCCACTCCTCACATTCAGTACCATCATTAAACAAACAAAATCCTACATCACCGTAATTTTCAATTCTGATTGATGTTTTCCCTCCATTTTCTCCACAAAATACAGATGCCGGATTTCTAAGTTTTACCTCGTCACTTTTGTCCTTGCATGCAGACACTGTTAAGAGTAAAACTGAAAATATAAAAAATATTGTTAAAAAGTTCTTCAACTTACACTCCTCCTTTTCAGATCAATATACTATCTCACTACTTGTATTCCAATTCGTTTAAGTAATTTACAGGTTGAATCTTTTTCTTTGATGCTTATTCTAAATAATTATGGTCGTTGATTCGATATTTGAAGAGCCAATATCGTCCTCTGTTCTCTATCTTGTAGAGCTCCCGCATTCAAAATCCAAAATCATTCAAAATAACAACTACAGGATTTACTGTGCTAAATATCCCAACTACAAGGGACTATTCAGAAAAGACATTACCGAAACAAAGGAATTTGGAAGAGTGTTCTGTGATAAAGTGGCTCAAAAAATGAGAAACTCTGGTTTTATTACTTCTGATGAACGTCCAAAATATGGAATATCGTATGGTATTACCGAAAAGGAATATAACTATAATCCTGGAACAGATATCAGCAGACGAGGAACACCACCTTGTTGTAATGTTTACTTATCCGGAAAGAGAGGCACTTGAAACTATGACGTATTTTGAGAATATGCTTCGAAAAAAATACCTTAACTACCAGTTAAATAAAAATTCAGATAATTTTTTACATTGTGCCTGATTTTTCAAGCTTTGTTTTAAGACAATATTAAGTATCTAAGCAATCTGTTAAACAACCTGTACTACAGCACCAAATTATATTATTATCTATTCCTATAATGATTATAGGCATCTTAAAGGAAATTAAAAAAGAGGAGAACCGGGTTTCAATGACTCCAGGCGGTGTGGAGTTAATGAAGGGCAATGGTCATACAGTCCTTGTTGAGAAAGGAGCTGGAATAAACAGCGGTTTTGAAGACTCTTTCTATAAAAAGCATGGTGCCAGAATTGTAAGAACACCTGAAGAAATATACAGGCGCTCCGATATGGTAATGCATGTAAAGGAACCCCAGCCCTCAGAATTCAAACATATTAGGCCCGGACAGATTGTTTTTACCTACCTGCACCTTGCTGCTGAGGCAAGACTCACACAAGCACTGGTAAAATCAGGCTCTGTAAATATTGCATATGAAACTATTCAGAAAAAAGACGGTTCTTTGCCACTTCTGACACCGATGAGTGAAGTTGCGGGGCGTATGTCCGTACAGCAGGGCTCTAAATACCTTGAAATGGAACATGGTGGACACGGTGTTTTGCTTGGAGGTGTCCCCGGAGTTGATCCCGGAACAGTTTTAATTTTAGGCGGTGGTGTTGTAGGTACTCATGCAGCAAAAACCGCCTGTGGCCTTGGTGCAAAAGTTTATATACTCGACAAGAATCTGGAGCGTTTACGTTACCTAAGCGACATAATGCCCAGAAACTGTTTTTTATTAATGTCAAAACCGTCAACTGTAAGAAGGCTGCTTGCGATTGCAGACGTAGTTGTTGGTGCAGTACTTATTCCAGGGACCAAGGCTCCTAAGCTTATAACACGGAAGATGCTAAAGATAATGAAAAAAGGAGCAGTTATGGTAGATGTAGCAATTGACCAGGGAGGATGTTTCGAAACATCAAAACCCACAACTCATGCTAAACCGATTTATAACGTAGACGGCATTGTCCACTACTGTGTTGCTAATATGCCGGGAGCTCTCCCAAAAACTTCCACACTAGCCCTTACAAATGCAACAGTTCCATATGCAATAGAAATCGCTAACAAAGGTTGGAAAAAAGCAATGCTTGAAAACGAGGAAATCAAACTCGGTGCAAATGTAGTCAACGGTAAAGTTACCTATAAAGGCGTGGCAGATGCATTCAGAATTAAATACACATCCATTGATACAATCTTAAATTAAAACTCCGGTTAATTCTTCCTAATCTTTGTTGCTAATTTAATCATCGGTTATTATCTCTATTTCAAAAGGCATTTTTTCTTCATTAATACTTAATGCTTCAACTTCCTTATACTCCTGTGCTTCTATTAGATAATTCTGCGCTTTCTCATAAGAAAGCCTCAGGTAAGCAGAAAGTTAAATTAGCTAGAGATATGGAATGAAACTTCAAAAAGATGGTTGGGTTTTACCCGTCGAAACCCTTAAGGATTCCTAAACCATGCAATTAAAATCAGTTGAACTAGCACCAGGCAAAGTATTTACACATTATGAACTTGCAATTACTTATTTAAATCTGGGCGAAACGGCATTTTAGATCTTATTATTCTTTCTGTTTGTTAACTCTTCTCATTGTTTATATGGTATTACCGCTATTTGAAATATAAATGGTAAAAAAAAAGGGAAAGATAATCTTTCCCTTTTATAAATTTCTTTCTTTAACTGATCATGGTACTCCGCCAAAAGGATGCCATTTTTCAGTAAGTAATAACATTCCCGGAATTAATAATGTAACAAAACTCTCTATTAAGAAGAGGTAAGCTACAGTTGTACTGATGTTTTTGCCCTGTGCGAATGCAAAAAAGCAAAGTAGCACTAGTATGGCCCAAGCCCAGCAGAAAATTCCAAACCAAAGTCCAGGAGCTCCCATTGCATAAAAATGGTATCCATACCAAACAAAAACTATGAAGCCAAACAGACAGAACCAACCAAGTCCTTTTGCATCATGTCCATGTACAAATACGGCGTATACAAGAACATAAATCAATGCAAAAACGCTTACTAATGCGGTTGCTGCTGTTAAACCTAAATCGTGAAGTTTCCAGGCAGCTATAACAATTAATATAGCTACTGCGAGGTTAAGTACACCTACTTCCTTCGCACCTGTTTTACCTAGAAGGGTCATTCCATTGCAAAAAAATACAAACCCAACTAGTAGCAAGACATACCCTAATAATCCTTCAACTGGGACCATGTCTCTCCATACCTCCTTCTATAAATTTTCCCCATTTATTCACAAAAAAATTTTAAAGATCTATACAACTTAATACTTAAGCATTTCTAGCATATTTAGTAAGATGATGTCAAGCATAATTGTTATGATAATTTAAAAATAAAAACTGCATAAAAATCGTGATATATACAACTAACTGAGTTTATTGAATATATTTACAATATTTTCTGTATATGTAGTTATTTAATATTTTTTATTTTTTTTGTGAATTGCTTGTATAAAGTGTAGTAAAGAATAATAGAGTGGGCAAGAGTTCGTAAGTTCAGAACTTAGGATGCTCTGAACTTACGAATGGCTTTTAACTAGTTTATTTAGGCTTCTGCTTCTTCTTTTCTCTGAACGAGAATAACCCATTTACCTTTTTGAACTACTTCTTCTTTCTGGTTTATAACATTAACTTCAAAGATAAAAAATCCCATGTTAGGGCGTTTATGTTCTCTTTTCTCAACAAGTTTACGGGTTATATGAATAGTCTCCCCTGGGAAAACTGCGCCTGAAAAACGCCAGTCCTCAAGGCCCATAAAAGCTACGGTTGCAAGACGAGGCATCGTAAACCATAAACCTGTAGCTATTGAAGTTACAAGCATACCGTGAGCAACCCTTGTTTTAAAAACAGTTTTCTTAGCAAACTCTTCATCTATATGCATATTGTTGTAATCTGCTGAAAGCCCGGCAAAATTTACAACGTCTGCCTCTGTAACTGTCCTTCCTGAACTTTTATGTTCAGCATCCACTTCTAAGTCTTCGTAGAACAATCTAGACATAATTTATTCTCCTTTAATTGTCGGTATTAAAGTATAAAAGGGTGAGAAGTATAATACCGCTCACCCCTTCTATATTTATAATTATTGTACTGGTTTGAATTTGGGAAGTGTAACTTCGTCAGTAACATCATCAAATACAACTTCAACTTCCATTCCAATGTGAACATCATTAACATCAACATCAACAACATTACTCATCATTTTAACACCTTCATTCATTTCAATTAACGCTACAACATAAGGTGGATCACCTTTGTATGCTTTTGAAGGCCCCATGTGATGAATAGAGAAAGTCCAGACTTTACCTCTTCCTTCAGACTTTACCCATTCGATATCATCAGTCATATCGTCACCAGGCGAAATTGCCCTTGGATAAAAGAATGACTCACCTGTTGTTTTTGATCTTGGAATAACGAGCTCATGTTTCTTGGTTGCTTCCCAGTATGGTTTAGTTTCCGGCCTGAATTCCGGAAGTGGTTTATTATATTCTTCAGCCATTTTAATTACTCCTAATATTATTTGTTATGAAAGTGGGTCTTTTCCCAGAACGATTGTACTGTGAGCAGAAACAATTCCGCCGTTTCCATGAACAACCGCAACTTCATTCTTTTCGACCTGCCTTTGACCGGCTTCACCTCTCAGCTGTAGCGTAGCTTCTATTACGTGATGCATAGCACCTAAATGTGCTTGTGACAAAAGCCCGCCGTGTGTATTGATCGGAAGGTCTTTCCCAAGCTCCATACGTCCTTCAAGTGCGAATGGGCCGCCATCGCCTTTAGGTACAAAACCTAAACCTTCGAGTGTTAACAGTACAGTGATTGTAAAACAGTCGTAAAGAAAAGCCATATTTACATCGGATACTCCGATACCGGCAGTCTGAAATGCCTTCTGACCTGAGTGATCGATAGCGTTATAGATCTGGTTCAGATCCTGCAAAGATGTGAGGTACTGATGTGAATAACCCTGGCCCATACCCCAGAGGTAAGCCAGTGGTTTTTCAATTCCAAGTTCTTTGGCTTTATCTTCAGTAGTAATAATGAAGGCTGCTCCTCCGTCTGAAATAATGGAGCAATCATATTTATGAAGCGGTTCGGCAATAATCCTTGATTCAAGAACATCTTCCACAGTTAGTGGATCTTTGTACATTGCATTTTCTTTCATACCTGCATGCTTTCTCATTGTTACAGCAACTGCGGCCAGGTGTTCAGGCCTGCTGTTATATTCATGCAAATATCTCTGTGCAGCCAGTGCATATCCGCCCGGAGTTGTCAGACCATATGGAAATTCAAACTCGGCGTGGCACATCTCTCTGATAAGTGCCATCATTCCTGAAGATGAAATACCCGACAGTGTGTTATCACCCCTGACACATAAAACTGTTTCTGCCTGACCTGTCGCTATAGCCATTGCTGCTTCGGCTACCATCCATACAGCTGTTGCTCCACCAACCGCAACTGATGAAAAGAAACTAGGCCTCATGCCGAAATAATCAGCAAAAGTCGTACAGTGCATGAATGTATTTTCAACTAAGGAAAAAGCAGTTACCAAACCGTCGACATCGGTTTTATTAATACCCGCATCCTGAATTGCAAGCCTGGATGCTTCTGAAAGAAAATGGAAAGAACTCTTGTTAGGGATCTTACCCTGATCAGTTTCACCAACACCCGCAATAACAATCTTTTTCTTTTTTAGAAGTTCACGGGTTTCCTTAATCCCTGGAAAATTATGTGACATTTTTCTCACCTCAATAAAGTGTATTTTCTAATAAATTTATTTTTCAAAGCTAGTTATAATAATTTGAGATACTCAAAAGTCAATTTAGATTCCGAGTTCCCTGGATATTATTATGCGCTGAATCTCGGAAGTACCCTCAGTTAATGATGCAAGTTTAGCGTCCCTGTAATAACGTTCTGCTAAATATTCAACGCTGTATCCGTAACCACCCAGTATCTGCACTCCCTCTGTAGCAACATCCTGTACTACCTCTGCAGCATATAACTTAGCCATAGATGCTTCTTTTATACATTTCTTACCATTACTATAGAGCCAAGCTGCTTTATATACCATAAGCCTTGCAGTTTCTATTTTTACCGCCATATCAGCTAGTTTAAAACCAATTGCCTGAAATTTTGATATAGGCCTTCCGAACGCTTCTCTTTCCTTGGAATACTGCAGGGCATATTCAAATGCTGCCTGTGCCATACCAACTGATTTTGCAGCATGAGTAATCCTTGCTCCGAGCAGTGTCTCCATAGCACTCTGAAACCCGCCTTCTCCTACCAGAATGTTCTCTTCAGGAACTTCGCAATTCTCAAAAACCAGCTCTGAGGTATCCGCCGATCTGTGGCCAAGTTTGTGCATCTTCGTACTTACAGAATATCCCGGTGTGTCACTGTCTACAATAAATATACTTATACCCGTACCCTTCTTTGACTTGTCTGTATAAGCTGCAACAATCGAATAATCACAAATTGTGCCGTTAGTGATCCAAGTTTTTGTGCCGTTCAAAATATATTTATCACCTTTCTTAACGGCTGTACTTTTTATACTCCTGGCATCTGACCCTGCAAATGGCTCTGTTAGTCCGAGTGAACCGATTATTTTTCCTTCTATACCAGGGATCAGATACTTCTCTTTCTGTGCGTCTGTACCGAATTTATAGATAGGAAACATTGAAAGGCTTGTGTGAGCATTTACACACATTGCTATTCCCGCATTAATCTTTCCCATCTGCTCAGAAAAAATACAGTCGGTTATTTTATCAAGTCCAACACCGCCGTACTCTTCAGGAAAAACAATCCCCAAAAGACCCATCTCCCCTAACTTTGGAAAGAGCTCCACGGGAAATAGTTCGTTTTTTTCTGCGTCTTCAACCAATGGCTCAATCTCATTCTGGCCGAAGTCCACGATCATATCCTGGAACATCCTCTGTTCTTCAGTAAATTCAAAATCTAAACCCACCTGAATTGCCTCCTAAAATGTGAATCTCAACACAAAATTACAGATTAAACACGGGGAGTATAGCATGTTTGTGTAAGTACTGCAAAAGCATATATATTATTCAATATTTATGTTAATAAACGTTAGCTGTTATTGTGAATATGTGTAATGTATAATTTATAGGCATTTAAGTCTGAAACTTAAATATTTGTTGTTTTTCTAGGATAGGAGTAATAAATTGACAACTAAGAAAAAAGTCCTTGGTGTAGACCCATTAAGCTGGATATCGGAAAAGGAAAAGAACAAGTCTATTAAGATAGAAGACATTGTCGGAAGTAAGGATAAAAAGTCCTTGCCGAAGTATGAAACCTTTGATGTAAAACTGACAATAAGATTAAATGAAAATCAGCTCGATTTTTTGACAACACTTGAACGCGAGATAATGAAAAAACGCTCCAGTAAGAATAAAAAGGAGAGAATCACCAAAAACTCTATAATAAGGTCTTTAATAAGCGCTTTTGAAAATAATGGCGCTGGTTTCAATTCATCAGAAATTCCCGACGAGAAGGAACTTGAAAAAAGAATAAACTCTATTCTTAAGTTTTAGTTCCTGGGACAAACTATTTTACTATACAGAAATATGGGCTGAATAAATCAATTTTTATTCTAAAATAATTCCTAATTTACCAAACCTGCTGTCAATATTGAACTAAAATTGAATTCTAATTTTAGCCTTCAAGAAGTCCTTGACTTTTAAATCTGAGTTGAGCTATGATTAGCTTATTCCACCTTCCGGTTGCCGCCGTTGCGATTAGTTTAATGCTATCCACGGCGGCTTTTTTTATTCTTGAATAATGACATATCAATTTGATAATATACTGTTAATTTGTATGCGGATTTAATACGATAACAATGGAAAACAGGGAACAGCTATTAGAACTTATTGAAAGCAGTGCATACATTACGGCCCTTACTGGTGCGGGTATTAGTACCGAATCGGGTATCCCTGATTATAGAACACCGGGCAAGGGACTATGGAATAAAGTGGACATGTCTGTTGTTTCCCTTGCTGGCTTTCTCGAAGATCCGAGCCGCTATTATTCTTATTCATGTGGCCTTTACGAGATCAGGAGCAAAGCCGAACCTAATCCTGCACATTACCTGCTCGCAAAACTCGAAAAGATCGGAAAATTGAAGGGAATCGTTACCCAGAATGTTGATGGACTCCACATAAAAGCGGGTTCAATAAATGTACATGAACTCCATGGTTCACTCCGCCAGGTAGTTTGTATGGAATGCTCTTCGCTTTCTGATATGGACAGCGCAATGTCCAGGGTGATTAAGGGTGAAAATCCCCCCCACTGTGAGGATTGCGGCGGAGTTTTGAAGCCTAATGCTGTCTTTTTCGGGGAAGCTTTACCAAGAATCCCCTGGGAAGAATCTGTTGAACTGGTGAAAAAAAGTGATCTGCTGTTAATAATCGGGTCCTCTTTACAGGTATCTCCTGCAAATATATTGCCGGATTTTGCCATAAAAAATGGTACGAAAATTGTAATTATGAATCAGATGCCGACACCCTATGATACTGATGCAAAAATTGTAATAAGAGACAAAATTGGGGAGTTTTCCAAAAAATTTATTGATTTTTTGTGAAAGTAATAAATTTTTAGTGCACATTAATAAAGTCGATGTATATTAATTATTATGAATTTTTGGAATTTAAGCAGTTTTCTTAAAAAAATTCAGAAATTTGTAAATTAACCCTTGACTTTAGTATCAGAATTTTGCTATAACTTATAATTAGGTGAGAAATTTAAGTATTTAAGTAGGGGTTTTTCTCTATTTTTACAATTAATGTTTCTCCTCGTGGATTGGCAACAGTCCGGATCTAAAAATTTATTTAAGGAGGGTATTTTATATGCCTAGTCATTTAAATGTCCCAACGAAGTATTGGGAACTTACTAAAGAGGTTCCGCCTCCTCCTATTGAGAGGGATATCAACACTTGGATTGTAGCTAATCCATCTGATCCTCTTTGGGATATTGATGTTTTGCCTCTAACTTACACAGACTCACGTTGGTCTGCTTTTGTGGTTAGATGTGACGAAGCAACCAGAAGGCGTCTTATACCTAACCCACCGCTTGAGCCGTGGGATGGTGAAGATGCAGACTTAGTTGAATACTGGTATGTTGACCATAAGAATACAATGCTTGGTCCTTACCTGGAATTTGGTGTAACTATGTCAGCAACTTACAAAGACGATAAGGGTAATGTATGGAAAGCAGGTTACTATCCGTATATGTATCTTACTGGTGATGCTCCGGTTGATGCTGGTCGTGTTCTTGGTTTCCCCAAGAAGATGTCCTACATCAGATGTACGGTTCACGGCGGAGAAAAGGAAACTGATTTCTTCGGATTCGCAATGACACGTAATGGTTATCTTTTACACAGTGCTACTGGTAAATTCGATGACAAAGAAGTTAAACCTCCATTCTTCTATGGAAAAACTGACTGGGGTAAATTAAACATGAAACTTATCACCAGGCCTGATCTTTCAAGTACAGAATGGCAGTTAGCTTATATACCATCTGAACTACCTGCAGCATTTAACATTAAAGGACATAGGTTCCAGATTAAACCAGAGCACACAAGAACAGCTTCTGGTGATGCAATAAACTGGTTTGCTCAAGGAACTCCATTTGATAACATGGGAGTAGAAGTTAAAATTCAAGAGATTACAGGTTTAATTTCATTTGTATTCGACCTTGTTATACCTCCCGCTCAAATTCTTTGGACTGAAACTTATGAGCGTCCTGCAAGCTATAGAGGATATGCTACACCATATAAATATGGATTGCGTCAGCAATTCCCAATAAGCCAGGGCTCATAATTGATTGAGTTCTTTAGTTAAGAGTTTTTTAGTTTTAAAAGTAATTACAAAATTTCTAGGAGGTAATTTAATATGGGTTTACAAGCAAATGAATATAGCTACCCTTGGTTAGATGAAGGTGAAGTCCCACCGTTACCACTTGATAGGGACAGAATCCACATCCTTACACAAGCCGTAGCTGACCCTGTTTTTGACTATGATATCGTACCTTTAACGTACACAGAAAGCCGCTGGATGGCTTTTGTTATTCGTGCGGATCATAAAGGTATGCAAGCAGTAACACCAGATCCAATCGTTGTCCAAGATGACGTAATTGAATTCTGGTATGTAATACACAAAAATACAATGTTAGGACCATACATGGAATTTGGTGTAACATTTTCAGCTACAGTAGACTCAGGCGATGGCCAGATCTACAAAGCTGGTTACTATCCATATATGTATCTATCAAATGACTCCGCAATTTTTGCTGGTAAAGAGCCATTTGGTTTCCCTAAAAAAGCTGCTTACATTGCTGCTTTTGAACATGGAACTAACAATAACTACTTCAACATGCTGATGGAACGTCGTGGTTATATTCTTCATACAGCTAATGGTCGTTATTCAGACAAACCACTTTCAGTTAGACCTACTTTCTATGGTAAAACTGACTGGGGCCGTATGAATTACAGAATCACAACAAGACCTGATGTAACAACTAGTATCCATGAGGTTACTTATTTGCCATCAGAGCTTCCACCAGGATTTGGTGAAGGACATAGATTCCAGCTAGATCCTAGCAGTGTTCGTACAGCTACAGGTGACGATATCAGATCTTGGTACATGTCAGGTACTCCGTTCGACTTTATGGGTGGACAGATTCCTGCGAAAGAAGTTGTTGGTCTTATAAGCTTTACATTTAATCTTATAATTCCAGGAGCTCTTACAATATGGACCAAGACTATAACAAGAACCGATGATGACTTTGGCCCGCTTCTGTATTCAACACCGTTTAAATACACTATGAGGCATCGTTTCTTACTACCTCAGTACAGCCAAGGCTAATTTGTTAATTTAGTAACAACCCCGTTAATAACGGATAAAGGGCTGCCAGCAATGGCGGCCCTTTTTTATATCTGAAGCACATATTATCAATTAACTATTACTCAGTATTTAAATATATATTTCGAATAAGGTTCAATTTGGCTTGGATCAGAAATGTACGGGTAAAAATATTTAAATTATTATTAGAAAGCTATCTAACCCAAACAATCAACCGATTGTTAGCAGGCATGCTGTAATCTTTTATTAGTTTTAACCCCTGATTTAATGCAAGCGTATTAACATCTTCAAAATTCCTTATTCCACTTTCAGGATTGCGATTTTTAAGCCATTTATCAAAATCTTTATTACTCTCAGAAGTAAATTTGCCATTGTAATTAAATGGGCCATATACGCATAGAATGCCGTTAGTTGTTAAAACCTGTCCTGTCCCCTCAAAGAAATCAGGAACATATGCCCATGGCATGATATGAAGGGTATTCGCGGTGAATATAGCATCAGCAGCCTCTACGTTCCATGGCCTATGAGTTACATCCAGTTCCAGGGGTAATTTTATGTTATCAGGGCCTTCAAGTTTAATTCTTTCGGTTATGTCAGGAAGGTTTTCTTTAAGATCACTTGTTTGCCAAACTAGATGGTTCAGATTGTTTCCAAAATGTACAGCATGCTGAGCGGTACCACTTCCAATTTCAAGAACATTGTGTCTATCGGCAAATATATCATTTAGAATATTTAAGATTGGCCCTTTATTTCTTTCACAAGCTTCGGAATGTTTCATAAAACAAATTAGTTTATAGCCCTGATTAATATAGAATCACTGACAGCTTTATTTCTGAACTTGTATCCGGGCCTATAGTTAAAATTATCTTAGTTTTTCTCATAACCATATTCTTATTAAGAATCTTAATTAACTTGAATTTATCTTGGTTCAGCAATTTGTAAAATATTTTCTATTAATAAACACTAATTAACAAATTTTATTTTATCTATTGACAATTTTATAAAATATAATACTTTAACATTAAACTATTTAACATTAATATATTATGGGAACAAAATACAAGGGAAATAAAGGAGAAATAAATGCACTTAATGCATTTATCAATATCAACCGCGCGGTTAACAGTATAGGTACAAGGATAAGTAAAAACTTTCAGCAAAAAGGATTAACAGAAAGTCAGTTTGGTGTACTTGATGCCTTATTACACCTTGGCCCTCTTTATCAAAAAGAAATTGCTGAAAAATTACTTGTTAGCAGCGGCAATATAACTATGGTAATAGACAACCTGGAAAAAAGAGAACTTGTAAAAAGATTAAGGTATCAAAAGGACCGCCGGTATTTCAATATAGAACTTACAAACAAAGGTAAAAATTTAATAAAATCTATTTTTCCTGAACATGTCAAAGCCATAGTAAGGGAATTTGAAACATTAACGCAGGAAGAGCAAAAAGTATTAAGAAATTTGACCAGAAAGCTCGGTAAAGGAAAGGATTTGGGGATTAATGGGGTAAAAAAAAATGATTAAAATTAGAAAAAGCGACGAAAGAGGCCATGTAAATTGGGGCTGGCTTGATAGTTATTACTCTTTTTCCTTTGGTAATTATTATGATCCGGAGAACATGGGTTTTTCCAAACTTCGTGTAATAAATGAAGACTGGATTAGCGGAGGCGGCGGATTTGACAGCCACCCTCATAGCGATATGGAAATAATTACATATGTCCTGGATGGTGCATTGGAACACAAGGATAGTATGGGCAATTCTTCTGTAATAAGAAAAAACGACCTACAAAAAATGACCGCAGGGAGAGGGGTTTTACACAGTGAATATAATCATTCAGACACTGATGAGGTTCACTTACTTCAGATCTGGATTACTCCGGCTGAATTAGGACTAAAGCCCAGTTACGAACAAAAAAAAATAGACCCTGTTTCGATAAAAGGGAATCTCAAGCTAGTTGCATCAGGTAGTAAGGAAATTATAGATAATGAACCTATTCGAATAAATCAGGATGTTGATCTATATATAGGTTCATTAGAGAAAGGTCAGAGTATTAAGAATACATTTGATATTAACCGAAACATTTGGTTACAACTGGCCCGTGGTTCAATGACCATAAATAATCAGGGAATTAAAGCAGGAGATGGTGTTTCAATAAGTAATGAAACTGAAATTGAATTATCAACAAGTAAATCGGCAGAATTTTTGCTTTTTAATATGAACTAAAAAGGAGGTTGTACAGAATGAGCATAAGTGATCATAGAAATAATGAATATAGTGTAGATGATATCTTTATCAACAGGTGGTCTCCACGGGCGATGTCTGGTGAAAAATTACCAGACGAAGAACTGTTCTCACTATTTGAAGCAGCCAGGTGGGCGCCATCTTCATATAATAACCAGCCCTGGAGGCTTATTTATGCTAAAAGGGATACTGAACACTGGGAAAAGCTGTTTAATTTTTTAGTCGAAGGTAATCAGTCCTGGGTAAAAGATGCTGCAGTGATTTTAGTTTTGATTTCAAAAACCACATCTGATCATAACGGTAGTTTTATGAGGACCCATTCCCTCGACGCCGGTTCAGCTTGGGAAAACCTGGCATTGCAGGGTTCAATTAATGGCCTTGTAGTTCATGGTATGCAGGGTTTTGATTATGAAAAGGCCACATCCGAACTAAATGTTCCAGACGAATATAAGGTAGAGATGATGATAGCAATAGGAAAACCAGGCGGTCCGGAAATTCTGCCGGAAAAGTTACAGGAAATTGAGAAGCCTTCCGGACGTAAAAGTATAAAGGAGATAGTAAATGAGGGTGAATTTAACTTCGGATAATTTAACAGGTTTTATGTTATGAGTAATCTTATGGTTATTCTTCCTTAATTGTTTTAGTATGATTATTCATTATTACTATATGTAACTGGGGGGTTCTGCCGTCTTCAAGCTTTACCTTGTAGGCTTTCGCGACGATTTTTGATATTCCTTCTATAATTTCCCCCTTTTGTTCCAGGCTCAATAACAGTTTCTCCCATTTTAATCCTTGTTTTAACTTCAAATTTTGTTCCTGTCTTATACATATCTTAAATAATTTTCTATGATACTTAATAAACTTATCTGACTTAAAAATGTAAGCAAAATTAATTTGAAACTAATTCATTGCAGATGCAACTAATTATTTATAATATTAAAAAGGAGAAACCAGTATGAAATATTTACTTATTGTCTCAATATTAAGCTTATTAATTCCGTTCTCAGTTAATGTGCAGGCCGATAATCCGGATATTGCAGAAAATGAAAATAGTGGGTTTGTAGCTGTTGATTTAATGGATACTTACCAGCTGAATCTAACACCCAATGTGGAAAATAATAACGATCTTGCTGTAAATGATCCAAAAATACTATTTTTTGATGTTGATATTATGAAACTTAAGCTAAACTATAATTTTGAAAATACCAAATCGGCGATAATAAACATTAAACCAAAATAATTTAGCCAGGAAGAAGGTACATATGAATAAAATTAATACTAAGGATAATATTGAACAGCTTTCCTATGAAGCAAAAATCTGGCTAAAAAAAACTATCATTAAAGAACATCCGGATTGGTTGGATGAAAAGGGAAACTGCCCTAAATGTGATCAAATGTACTCTAACCTTTACAGTCTTACTTCTGTCGAGAATAAAAATTAATTTTCAGTATCTAAAAACAAATCAAAAGTTTCCAGGTGGCTGTCAGTTGAAAACGCTTCCTTTGGTAGTGTCCCGCTCTTTGCATGTCCCTTTATAAAGGCATCGGAATGGACCCATGCTGAGAAATCCTCCTCTGTTTCCCAGAATGTCATTACCACATAGGGGTCATCAGTATTTTTTGGCCTGAGCACGAGGTTCCTGATAAACCCCTTCATTTTATCAACTTCATGAGCCCTATCCCTGAACCTCTCTTCAAATGCTTCAATGTATCCTTTATTTATAAAAATTCTGTTCATCGTTACAAACATTTTGTTCTCCTTTATTTTTAATTATTATATTTAATATTGTGAAATTCGAAAATCTTGATGAAGCGGTAGACCATATAATTGATCATATGAGTGATAATGAAAAGGATATGATCAAAAATGCCGATCCGGCAGGTATTCATATGGCTCTTGCCCGCTGGGTTAATACCGAATACGCTTCAAACGAAAAATATAATTTCAAAGAACTGGTACTTAAAAAGCTCAGGAATGAAGGCTCTTAATTACAGGAACATCCCGACGAATTAATACATACACTAATGACAATATAGTAGAGAAACTTCATAAATGAACTTTAACAATGTTGAAGAAGGTATTGAATATATATACCTGTTTCGGAAATGACGAACTGAAACTATTGAGAAGTTCTAATCTTAGCAACCTCCATTTCAGCCTGGGTATGTGGATTAGAAATGAATTTATTTATAATGATGATTGCAACCTCTCCCAGCTAATTAATAACAGGGAAATAGAAAATAATCCTCTTTGCCAAAAGGAAAAATATCCAACCCCATACCATCACGAAAAACTTTCACATATAGTAATTGATGAACTCATAAAAAAACTGGGGCATTATTAAGATTTGATAGAACCTTAGTTGCACTTTACAATTATTCTATTATGAAAAAACAGTTTGTACTTGGAGTCGACCTCGATGGAGTAGTTGCAGATTTTATTGGTGGGCTAAGACCTATAGCGGCAGAATGGCTTGGGGTAGGAGACAGCAGTCTTACTGCAGAGATCAGTTATGAATTTCCAGAGTGGAACCTCAAAGAATTTGGAGGTTATGATGCCCTTCACAGGTTTGCAGTAAAAGAACGTGACCTGTTTAAAAACCTGCCTCCCATTGAAGGAGCGCCTGCCGTACTTAGAAGATTAAGTACAAAAGGCATAAGAATCAGGATTATTACCCACAGGCTTTTTATAAAATGGTTTCATGAGGAAGCAATACAACAAACTGTAAAATGGCTTGAACATCACGGTATTCCTTATTGGGACCTGTGTTTTATGAGAGACAAATCAGCGGTGGGTGCTGACCTTTACCTTGAAGATAATCCCGACAATATAACAGCACTCAGAAATGACGGGCATAAAACTATAGTTGTTGTTAACTCGATGAACCGCAGTCTCCCGGGACCAAGGGCAGACAACTGGGAACAAATAGAAAAACTTGTTTTACATGAACACAAGAACTGGAAGAAATAAAAATAAAACCAGATTACACTGATTTATTTCCATCGAAAATACACAAAAGCCCTTCCGGAATTTTTTACATCTTTTTTTATCCGGTGGTACTTTAACCGAACATCTTTCTGGTCAAGAAAACGGAGAACCTTTTTTTTGAGTTGTCCGCTTCCTTTTCCAAAAATTATCTCAATTTCATCAATCTTGTTTTTTTCAGCTTCCGCAATTGAGTTTATTATTGCTTTATCTATTAGTTCACCCTTGTTATATATAGGATGAAGATCAAGTTTCAATTTGCTCAAGTACTCTCTTTTTCCTGAATCCGGTAGAGCTTAGCCAGAATTAAAAGACGTTTTAGACCATATTGTCTTTTGCTGACTTGGCTATCCTGAATTTTACAACTTGCTTTTCAGGTATATGAATCGTTTCACCTGTAGCAGGATTACGTCCCATGCGGGCCTTACGAATACCTGCAACAAACTTTCCTAAACCAGGAACAGTAAATTCACCCTTAGATTTTGCCTCTGAATATGCAGTCTGAGCAAGAAGATCCAGGATCTCACCTGCGGTTTTCTTAGTAATTCCGGCTTTTTCAGCAATGTGCCCTGATAGCTGAGATTTTGACATTGGTTTACCGTTAGACATTGTAAAATTCCTCCTTTAAGGATAGTTAATTATATTCAATTACATTTCAAACAACTAAATCAACCTGTTCTATAATCTTAGTATATAAAAATTCTGTCTTTTAATCAACAAATTGTGATTAAAAATAAATCCTTTGTATATTGTATTATTATACTCAGTTGTAGTAACAAAAATAACCTATATACGGTTTATATTACAGGAATAAATAATATATGTTAATAAACAAAGATTATAAAGTTAAAACTGTCTTTTTTATTTTACTCTTTACATCATTTTTGACGGGTTGTGCATCATACGGCAGCAGGTCCTATTCTCTTATTACACCGGAAGTCAGGAGTTCAACTTCGGATAAAAAAAATGTAAAAATTACTATTTCATCAAATGTGTGGGAACGGCAATCCTGAGAACCTGCCAGCTTACCTTACAGCTTTTTATATTGAAATTGAAAATAACTCAGACTTGCTGATTACAGTTCAGTACGATGACATAGCTTTGATTGACCAGTTTAGAAATCAGTATAATGCACTTCTGCCGGATATGGCATCAAGCATAATTGTTCAAAAATCAAAAAGTAAATGGTATTTTCATCCATCAATTTCTATTGGCTTCGGGTCCGGCGGTTATTATGGCGGCAGATACAGGGGAAGTTACGGGATAGGTTATGGAGGATATGGCTATGGTTACCCGTATTACCGAAGCCCCTTTTATTGGCCATATAACTATGCTTACTACAACAACTATTATTCAGGTTACTATGATCAGGACTACTCGGACCTTTTTACAAGGTCTCTCGTACCCGGTGTAATCAGGCCAAATGCCAGAATATCCGGATTTGTCTTTTTTAAGAAACTACCCAGGGAAGTCAATACTTTTGAACTTGATATTAGTTACAGAGTTGAAAGCGCTGACAAACAATACAACCTTACATTTCCCTATAGCGTATTAGTATATTAATTGTAATAATTCTTATGCAAATAATATTTATATAATTTTACTTTACGAATTATTATTAATATTCTAATTAGATGAGCGAAAAGGGGTATTTAAAACAGTTTATAACTAAACACTTCAAACATTTTAATTCCGCTGCATTATTGGATGCTGCCAGGGCATATGAAAAACACCTTGATGAAGGAAAAAAAATGATGATAACCCTTGCAGGTGCCATGAGCACTGCGGAACTAGGCATATCCCTTGCCGAAATGATCCGCCAAGACAAGGTACATATTATTTCATGTACAAGCGCCAACCTTGAAGAAGATGTTATGAATCTTGTAGCACATTCATATTACAAGAGAGTTCCTGAATACCGTGACCTTAGTCCCACGAATGAATAGAAACATTTATGAAAAAGGCTTAAACAGGGTTACTGACACATGCATACCGGAAGAGGAAGCTTTTAGAAGAATCGAAAAACATATATACAAGTTCTGGAAAAAAGCTGAAGATAACTCAGAAAGATATCTTCCTCACGAATTTATGTATGAACTTCTTCTTTCCGGTGTACTCAAACAGTATTATGATACAGAACCCGAAAACAGCTGGCTTCTTGCTGCAGCTGAAAAGAATCTCCCTATAGTTGTTCCAGGATGGGAAGACTCAACCCTGGGGAATATTTATGCATCACACTGCTTAAAAGGTGAGATTCTTCCAACTACAATGAAATCGGGAATTGAGTATATGATATATCTCGCAGACTGGTATGAAAAAAATACAGGAACAGAAGGGGTTGGATTTTTCCAGATAGGCGGCGGCATAGCTGGAGATTTTCCAATATGTGTAGTCCCTATGCTTTTACAGGATATGAAAAAACCCAACATTCCATTATGGAGTTATTTCTGCCAGATATCAGATTCTACTACAAGTTACGGATCTTATTCCGGAGCTGTCCCCAATGAAAAAATCACTTGGGGTAAACTGGATTTGGATACACCTAAATTTATTATTGAATCAGATGCTACAATTGTAGCACCGCTTATATTTGCCTACCTTCTTGGCTTGTAGAAATAAATTCGAATCTTCCTGACTTAATATTGAACAAACGTTCAACAATGGGTATAATAAAACTTCCCATGGGCAGAAACTACGAATTTAACCGTGAAGAAACATTGAATAAGGCTATGCAGGTCTTCTGGCAAAAAGGTTATAAAGCCACAAGCATGAAAGACCTTATAGATGAAATGGGTATACAGCCAGGGAGTATCTATAACTCTTTCGGGGACAAACACTCACTTTTTCTTGAAGCAATCAAGTATTATGGAGATGTTGTAACATCCAATGCCTTAAAAAACCTTGAAAAGGAAGGTTCCCCCCTGGAGAATCTGCACAAATTTTTTGTTGAAATAATTTCCCGTCCTTCTGAAAAGAAGTGCAGGGGCTGCCTCATTGTAAACACCGTAGTGGAACTATCACCTCATGACGACGAAACCAAAGAAATTGTAAATATAATAATGAAGAAAATAGAGGGTTCTTTTTACAATTGCCTTCAGAAGGCCCAGGCAATGGGTGAGATAGAAAACAATAAGGATATAAAAGCTCTTTCAAGGTATCTTGCAAGTTCAACTCACGGACTATTAGTTACCGGAAAGTCGAATGCTTCACAGGAAGAAATGCAGGATGTAGTAAATGTAATTTTTGAAAGCTTAAAATAAAACGTTTTTTTTTACCAATTGATGAACATTTGTTCAACAATTGGATTTTATTAAAACAGGAGGATTTATTATGGCTAAAATTCCTTATATAGAAAGGGAACAGGCGCCTGAAAACATTCAGGAAATGTATGACAATCTTCAGAAAATGTTTGGGGTGGTTCCAAATGTTATAAAAGCAATGGCAAATGCTCCCGAGTTGTTAGCAGGATTTATGCCTTTTCTTGGAGCAGCACTTGGCCCATCACAGGTAAGTAGTGACATGAAAGAGCTTGCAATATTAACTACAGCAAAATTAAACGGCTGTACATATTGCACTGCACATCACACCGCTGCTGGTAAACGTGCAGGACTTACAGACGAAAAAATTGCTGCCGCGGATGACCCATCAAGTGACGCTCTTGATGACAGGGAAAAGGCAGTTGTCCAGTATGCAAAAGAACTTGCCGAAAATGTAGCTGCAAGTGAAGAAGCATTAAACAATATGAAAATTCATTTTAGTGAAGGTGAGGTTGCTGAAATTAATATGGTTGCAGGTGTTTTTCATGTACTTACAAGGTTTGCAGATACATATAAAGTTGATTTAGAACATTGATTCTAGAGAACAGGTAAAAAGAGGGTGAAAAGATAATAATCTTCACCCTCTTTTATACTAGGAATGATTTTTTTAATTACGATATTTTAACATTTTTTTGAAATTTTTAGATTTATCAAATATTGTAAGTCTAGCCAAATTATTTATATGAATGAATCAATAGCAATACCCACGGCAAGTGCATAATTTATATTATTTCCCCGTAGGATTAACCGTCAACTGTTTAAACTCAAGAAGTACTCATTGTCTTATTATGTGCCAAAATAGAAGACAAATTTTGAAAAAATAATAGGGTCAAAGCTATAATGGCATATTTTTTGCATATAATTATAGTAACAAAACACTGTTTTTGAATAATAAAGTTTAATAAAAGATAAAAATTTAATACTTAACAACAAGAAAGAGAATAAAAACGAAATTAATAAGTGTGTGAAAATCCTTATGGTTGAGGACAATATTAACTACGGACGATTAATTAAGAAAAATCTTCAATCTTTAAAAAATGAGAAATTTGATGTCATTTTAAGTAATTCTCTCAAAGAAGGTCTTCAAGAATTGGCAATTAAGGATATTGACATTGTACTTTTAGACCTGAATCTCCCTGATAGTTACCAAATTGATACATTTCTAAAAATAAAAAACAACTCCCCAAATGTACCTGTCATTATTTTGACATCAATGGATAATGAAGAAATAGCAATAAAATCAATTCAAATGGGGGCACAAGATTATATATTAAAAAATATGATTAACACTGAGATCATAGTTAAATCCATATATTATTCACTTGAACGAAGCAAAATAACCCGTGAGTTAGAAATTCAAAAAATAAATGTAGAAGATGCATATTCTCAACTCAGCAGCCAATCCGCTCAATTAATTCAGTCGGAGAAAATGAATACAGTTGGTAAAATGGTAGCAGGTATTGCACATGGACTAAATAATCCACTTATGGGGGTTATCAATACGATTCAATTTTTACTTGAAAAAACATCGGAGGATCATGAAGACATAGAAGTGCTTAAAATGGCTGAAGAAGCGTCTCAAAGGTGTATTGATATTGTAAACAACCTTCAGAATATTGCATATATGCAAATAGAAAATTCAGAATTTAGTATTGAAAGTTTAACTACAATCATTGATCAGGTTTTATATCTATTAAATTTTCGGATAAAAAATTCAAATATTAAATTAATCCAATATATTCCAGACAATATCCCATTATTTTGGATGAAAACAAATCATATGCAACAGGTGTTTTTGAGCATTATTAATAATTCAATAGATTCGTTAGAAAATAGGGATAAAAAAGAAATTATTATAGAAGTAAAATATGAAGGTGAATTTGTAAATACAATTATAAGAGATACGGGAAGTGGAATACCTCCCGATAACCTAGAAAAGATATTTGACCCGTTTTTTACTACAAATACTTCAAATGGTTCTACCGGCCTTGGACTTTCAATATGTAAAAATATAATTGATGACCATTCCGGAAAGATTTCATGTGAAAGTGAATTAGGAGTTGGGACTACATTGTTCTTTTCATTACCTTTAGAAAAAAGAAAAAATAATAGGAATCAGGAATGAAAAAAAAGATCTTAATTATCGATGATGATAAACATGTAAGATATTCATTTATCCTCATACTAGGAAATCAAGGATATTTTATAAACGCAGTTGAGTCTGGTGAGAAAGGAATTGAAGAATTATCTAACAATGACGATTATGATTTAATTCTTCTAGATCTTAAAATGCCTGGAATGGACGGAATTGAGACTTTAAAACATATTAGAAGTATAAACAGTAAAATCCCTGTATTTATAGTAACTGCTTTCCAGGAAGAATATCTTTCTGATCTTAAAGAAATTACAGTTAAAGAATTGAAATTTGAACTTTTAAATAAACCCTTAGATAGAAATCAAATATTAATGTCGATTGGAACAGTGTTTGATACCCCTTCAAACCCTTTAATAAAACATCAATGATGACACTCCCCGCTTTTTTCTAACTATGGTAATCTAGTAAATTCAGTATATTCGATTTTATAATACTTTATCGTAGTATTGGTTAAATCATTCTCAAAATTATATTAATTCCTGCTCAATTTAAAAGACAACCAACTTTATGAAGTTATCCACATTAATAAAGGCAAAGTAAATTAATCCGGATGAAACAATAACACTTACTGATAATAGTATAATCAGCTCAAATGATATTATTTCAAGGATTTTAAACCTGCTTGAACCAAGTTTAAACATTGTCTGTATTTCTTTGCTTCTTAACCTGAGAGATAAAGTAATCACCAGGGTTAGCAACATTAACAGGGCCACAGCTACAAAAATAAAAATTCCTTCAAAAAATTTTTTGAACTTGAAGATGTTATCAATAAGTTTCGCGATAACATTCCTTGGTATAAGAATCTGGGATTTATCATCTTTGGCCAGATAACGGCCCATTAGCAGTGCTTTGTCCTTCTCGGTGTAGGGCAATGAGATTACTGATGTAATTGGATATTGGCCATTTTCTCCATGAATATGAAAATCGAGGATATTCTCCGGCGTTATATTGTTGTAATTATAAAGCTTGGCATTTGCTATATAGTTATTGTCCTTTACTCCCAACAATATGGATGTATCCCGCGACCGTTGAAGGTCCTGGTGTCCGTGTATTAATCCTTCAATTACCCATGTTGTTTTTAAATCCGTAAATACGGCTTTGTCATCGGGTGTAAAGGCCTTTTCCAATACTCCGGCGATTTTCATCTTAAGCGGATAAACACCTGTTATGTCCAGTGCAGTTTCTGGAGATGAAGTTATATATTGCCCGGGTTTCAATTTTAATTTATTTGCTACATCAGCACCTAAAACGCATTCTCCAAGAATTGCAAACAAATCACCGGATTTTGCCTTAAGCCCACGGAATTCAAAATAATCTATGGTGGTTCCCACGATTGGAAACTTATTCGAGCTGAATTTTATATGAAGCGGAACAGGCAGTGCAAAACCTGATTTTTTCACCCTGCCTACTTCGTCGTATTTCATCTCTATTATTTCTGTTTTTTCAAAATAAAGAGAATTAATCACGAGGTCCAGTGAACTGCCCCTGGTACCAATTATAAGCGGGGTGTTTTTTGCTCGGCTCATTAAATAACTTTCACTTTTATTTACCAGGATATTTAAACAAAAAGGGAGTGATAGCAATATTGTAAGGGATAAAATCATTACCACGGATTTTATCTTGTTATGAAGCATGTAACGGTATGAAAGATAAACGCTTTCCTTCATTTCAGTTTGCGTAAAAATCTCCTAAATTAATTGTTCTATCAAACTTTTCAAGTAATGAAAAATCATGGGTAACCATTATTAAAATGGCATTATTGTTGTTGGAGTACTCTATTAATTCATTAACGGTATTTTCTTTATTTTCCGGATCTAAGTTTCCTGTTGGTTCATCCGCTAGGAGTATCCTGGGCGACGACAGAATTGCCCTGCAAATTGCAACTCTCTGTTTTTCTCCCTGTGAAAGTTTGATTACATTTCTATTTAGCTTGTCATTGAGCCCAAATCTTTCAGTAAGTTCTATGACTTTCTTTTCAATATCCTTATTAAGTTTTAAAGCGGGATTAATCAAGTAGGAAAGTGCTATATTGTCTTTCAAATCTAAATATTCTATTAACTCGAAATCCTGGAAGATAAATCCTATATTTGAGATCCTGAAAGCTCTTTTTTTTGAGTCATTAAAATTATTTACAATCTCATCTTCTATAATAATATTTCCTTCCTTTGGTGTGAGAATACAGGAAATCAGGTTTAAAAATGTTGTCTTGCCGTACCCGCTGGGCGCTGTTACAGCAACTTTTTCTCCATCAGCGATATCAAGTTTATTAATGCTAAAAATAAAATTACTGCCCGGATAACTGAATTTGACGTTTTCGATAATTATCATTGGGGCATTACCCTTTGTTCATCGTTAAGCTGGAATTTTGTAATTTTCCAAATACCATCAATATTATTTACCGTGATTAATGCATTGTATCTGTTTGTGCGGTTATGAATGTGCCCCCAGTGCTCAACCTTGCCCTCAACGGTCCAGTTTGTGTCATATTCATAACCATTGCCGTTTCCGAGTTGTTTTGATGAAAGGTTTTCCAGCTCTATACCCTGGATTTTGGCCTTTGCACCTCCGGTATTTTCATATTGAAGGTTCTTCCTGATTTCGAGATAGATCTGCCTGAGCAGGTCTCCGTCGATACTGGTTGATAGTTTATCGTAAATATCACTTTCGTTTTTAAAATCAAATGACCTGTAAACATTTTTCAGCAGGGAAGAAACTATACCTTCATGTTTTTCTGCCTGGTAGAACTCATATCTCGGAACCAGAAAGCTCAATAAAATAAAAACAAATAATGACAAAGAAATAAAAATACTAAAAATGTAATTTCTTCCTGGAAACCTGCCTTGCTTAAACTTTAATACAGATAGAATTAAAATACATAGCACTATTGACGATAAAAGTGAAATTAAGAATGTTATTTTTCTGCTTAATAATGGCTTTTCAACAACTACTGCAGATACCTGGGGGAGTACGTAATTTTTTAAATAATTTTCCCAGACGAGTGTGCTGTATTCGGGAGTAATGAAATCGGGAAAGGGGCCGGCTGGATCAGATTTCAGAACTGGTATATTATTGGTAATGTCAGAAAACATATCCCATTCCACAGTAACTTTATCGGGCATACCATTCGTTAAATAAACCAAAATAATTCCTACAACTGCCGATACTGTATCAATTTCCTGCGGGGCATTGTAATACTGGATTCCCAGCAAATTAACTTTTACAAACTGTATTCTTTCAACTATGGGGTTTTGTGCTACTCCATCAATACTAAGCTTGTTTTTTGTTACAATAAAATCTGATATTCGGGTTAATAGTTTATCCTGTTCATCTACCGATAAATATTTCTTACCCTCTATATCCAGGTTTATCCACTCCTCCAGGTCTTTTAACCTTACAAGTATCTCGTGACGTACTTCGTATGGCTCGACATAAAGAAATGACATGAGTGAAGAGCTGTGGTGTCTTTTAAGGTTCTTATTTTCAAATTTTGAATACCATGGGTCAGACCAGTCAAGGTTTAGCTTTTGATTGTAGGGTAAAAAACGAAAATCAATTACGGGGATATTGCCGTGATAAACAATAAAACCGTAGGTTACTGCAGCAGCTCCATTATCATTAAGAGGGGGGTTAAAAATAAGGCTTTGTGGTTTTTTCGTAAAAGGGTATTCGATCTCTACATAAGTCACGTTTTCACTGGGTTGCCGGCCACCGTTATTGATAGGTGAAGGTCGGACAGTTCTTTTCCTGTTTTCAATTAATTTAATATTACCGTTAAGTATGTTTCCCCGTTCATCTTTAATAAACAATCTTTTACTTAAAAATTCTTTCTTTTTGATTTCATCGCCGTTTATCAGATCATTAAAAAAATTCTTGTCCATCTCGCCGATTTCAAGTTTCAGTATTAACCTGTTTTCATCTATGTAATACTCCGCAACATGCGGGCTGAGCTGGGCACCTGTGAGATTGATCATATCCGCAAAGCAATTTTGGGATATCTGAAAGATAATAGATAAAAGAACTCCTGCTAAGATGGATTTTTTCATAATATTAATTTATTGATAAGCAGTTCTAATATTGCTAATGTTTAATTTCATAACTGACAGATAATCACCATTTTCAGGCCTGTTTGCAGATGGATCAAATACAATGCTGCTTACGCCGCTATTTTTCAAGAGATTTACCGACGCCTTTAAAGGGGTGGCTTCCCAAAGTATCCACCGGTACTTTTCATTATTGAGTAGGTTTTCAAAAACCGATATCTGTTTACTATCGGGTAATTCCCCTGGTTCAAGGTGAAGGCTGACAATATTCAATTTATATCTGGCACCTAGATACTGATAAACCGGATGTGAAGCAAGAAGGGGCTTCTCTGAATCCAGTTCAAAAATAGCTGACAATTGCCTGTCAATTTCAAGAAGATCGGTTTTTAACTTTTCAAAATTATCCTGGAAGTTGTTTTTATATTCTGGCATCAGCTTTTCCAGTGCATTCTTTATTGTTTCTGCCTGTTCGATGGCTAAAATCGGATCAATCCATGTTGTAAATGCATAGTCGGTATGTGCGTGCTCACCATCCGGGCCGTGTGAATGAGTTGCAGAAGCCTTAATCTTTATATTACTATCCATAAAACTATTAGATGTATTTACAATTTTTGATTCTGGAAGTGATACAAAATTCAGCCACTTTGCATAATCTGCTCCGTTTATTAAAATCAGGTCGGCGTTTTGGTACTTTTTTATAATTTCCCTGGATGGTACCCAGTAAGCCGGGTCTTCATTGCGGGGAGCCGGGAAAATAACATCAACAGTGTCCCCGGCAATCCTTTCAGTGAAATATTGAAGGGGATAATTTACAACAAATACTTGTGGTTTTAGAGAATTAGATCTTAATTCTGGAACTGAAAAAATAAAATTAATACATATAATTGTAAGTAGTAGAAAAATTATTTTCGAATGTTTTATACAAATCATTATTGCTTTGACTAAAAACGTAAGATCCAGTAATAAAAGATAAAATTAATTATAACGCAGTTAGAAAGATATCCTAGATTACTAGTCTAATAATTACACGGAAGTAATATCAAATAATTCCAATTTAAAAATTATATATGCGGCCACTTCTTGTATTCTCTTTGAATATTATTCTAATGTTGTATCCCCCGGATCTGTTAATATAAAAACGGGAATTATTCCAAAAAATTTTTATTTTATGTTCGAGTTCTATTTCTTGCTGCTATTATAAAAAACAGGAATAAAAGAACGACTATATTGTGAAATAAAGTCTTTTTATTTGAGTTTAACGATAACGAACATCCACCATTACTTTCGTCTATGAAAATTTTAAATACATTGTCCTGAATTTCATCTCCAATAAGAGTATTTCTCCTTATAATGTCTGAGAGTCGTGTATTTTGAAGTTCTTCAAGTTCGTCTCCACTGAATTCAAGTTCATACCAGAACCTGTCTCCGTCTCTTATTGCTTCAAACTGCATGGCAACAAGTATAGTAAATAACTCGCCCAGGTGAGAACCCTGCAGTGGGTCTTCTGATAATCCGCCAACCCAGAGATCTATATCATTTATATCAACATACGCTTCCTCAAGTTGTTTCTGAATCTCAGGATCAGAACTAATTTCAGTAAAGCTATTTACAGGGTTGAGGCCAATTTCTGTTCTTACCTGGTTATACCCAGGCAATCCGTGGTCTCTTCCTCTTTGAATGTTTAATGAAGCCAGGTCAAATCCGCCTGCACCAGGAGGCCCGAAGAGAAAATTCCTGACATCATCAATTATCAGGTTGTCTATTTTCTGGCATTCCTGTGCAGCTAAACCCCTGAGAAGTGGTTCAATTCCTCCTTCATCAATAATTCTGGAGGGATTAAAAAAAGCGTCACGTAAAGCAAGGTTGCCCTCAGGTATTACCTCATTATCTTCATTTAACCTCAACAGTGTAGGGCTGAGTGCGCTATGGCCAAACCTATATGATGCAGTTGAGAATTCATTCGCAATATTGGAATTAATTTCAGGATTATATCCCTTATATTCAGCAATAATTCCTTCCCCCAGTAGAGCAGGTAGAAATTCATTATACGAAATTACCTGCATCTGCGCACCAACAATCTTTCTTGCTTCTTCATAAATTTCATCACCCGTTAATTCCGGGTTTTCTTCAACAATTATCGTTGCAAGCCTGTTATGTTCACGCGAAAACAAAGTATGCATCACAGTAAGTCCAACCTGCTCATTTGCTCTTACATCCCCCGAAAAAAAGAGGTCCTCACCATCTCCACCGGCATTGGGAAATCCCTCTGTATTGAATGTGAGAAGATTATTTTGCATCTTCATCATTCCTGTTCCGTCATTGGTTCTAAGGGCAGATGCCCTATCGGTATCTGATCCGTAAATATTTGAAGCATCTATCCAGGCAGTTATTTCATTTAATTGCTGCCTCGGGTTACCAGTGCCTGTGCCGGAGTTTTTATCATATAGAGACCTGTTAAATTCAATAAATGCTGTTCCAGTTGATTCAGGGTCAAAAAATATATCCCCGACAGGGACCATTATATTTTCATTTTCAACAGGGTCAGTACCATCTGTGAGATCGATATCGTGGTCAAGAAACTGTCCCCATTGCCAAAGATAATCGGTTGCACCTAGTTCATTTACAATGGAAGTGTCCTGTGATAAAACAACATTGCTAATTTCCCTGGGACTAGGCCTGCCTGATCCTGACATCTCCGATATGCCGTCAGAATAATCCGGAAGGACTATCCTGAAAAGTTGCACAAAGACTGAACCCATAGACAGGTCGGTCATGTTATTACCCCTTCCGTCTATTGATCTGTAATTAGATGTATTAACAATTAATGGCGTTTTATCTGCCCTTTCAGGTTTATGTTTAATATTTCTAGCGGGTGATACAGTATTCTTTTCTTCAATACTATCCGCCTCCTTAGGGGAATATATAAATAGAAGAAATGTCGTAATGAATAGAGTAATAAAAGGTCTGATTGTGTGACCCTCACAATATAGAATTTACTGTATATAACTAAGCAAATAATAATATGATTAAACTACTTTGCAAATATGAATGTTCACATCGGACGAGCCGATTGTTCTCTTAGATTCTGAAATATATTCGGATTTACAATTAAATATATTATTAACCCCATAAATCCACAACTACCCTTCCGACCTGGCCACCTTTTAGAATTGTATCAATTTCATTGTCCAGTTCTTCCAGCGTTACAGTGCGTGTTAGTTTCTCAAGGTTTTCAAGTTTCCAACTTGTTGCCATCATTTCCCAGATTTTTATTCTCCGTTGCATCGGGCAGCTTGCAGAATCAATACCAACAAGTGTTACTCCCCTTAGTATAAATGGATAAACATTTATACTAAGATCATGAGATGCAACATTTCCGCAAGTAGTAACTACACCCCTTTGATTGGTGGATTTTATTGCAGTTGCCAGGATATCACCACCTACAGTATCAACAACTCCCGCCCAGTTGCCCTTTAAAAGAAGTTTCCCTGTATTGTCCGTTGAATCTTCCCTGCTAATAACTTCTGTAGCTCCTATGCTTTTCAGGAATTCTGTCTGTTCCATTTTTCCTGTCGAGGCAACAATTTCAAATCCGGATTTAGCTAATATCGCTACTGCCATACTACCAACTCCGCCTGTGGCACCTGTTACAAGGATTTTCCCGCTTACAGGGGTTATTTTATTTTCATTAAGCCGGAAAATAGATAGTGCAGCTGTAAATCCGGCAGTACCAAACATCATTGCTTCTTTAGCTGATAAACCGTCAGGAAGATTTAAAACCCACTCCGAAGGGACCCTGATATATTGTCCAAACCCGCCGGATGTATTCATTCCAAGGTCATAGCCATGCACTATCACCTTATCACCTTTGTTGAAATCTATTGTGGAAGTTTCTTCCACCGTACCTGCTGCATCAACACCTGGCGTATGGGGAAAATTTCTGGTTACACCCCTGTCTCCGGAGGCAGAAAGTGCATCCTTATAATTAAGGGATGAATATTCAACTTTTACCAATACTTCCCCTTCAGGCAGATCACTTATGCTTCTGTTAGCAATCTCTCTTTTAAACTCTTTTTCCCCTGTCTCACTAACCAAAATCGCTCTAAACTTTTCATTACTCATTAAAAACTCCCATTCAATTTAATTATATATCTGCCCCACTTAACTTAAATACAAATATAGACTGAATCAATTATTTTCAGAAAATTATTGTATAACTATTTTTTAAAGAAATTGAAGAAAACATCAGTACACTATTTTCCTTATAGAAATATTAATTTTACTCAGCCCTATGGAGGTAGGTTTTGAAAATCAAAGTATTTATTGCAGACGATCACGACATAGTTCGTGAAGGTATCAAATCAGTAATTAAAAGGGACAACTTATTAGAAGTAGTTGGGGAAGGTAAAAACGGCCTGGAGGTATTGGCATTTGCCAGGAACAACAATGCCGATGTATACGTTGTGGACCTTTATATGCCAGACAACGATGGACTGGACACGATCAGCAAATTAATAAAACTTGATTCAAATGCCAAGGTAATTGTTCTAAGTGTATACGAAGACAGGAATACGGTACTTAGAGCCTTTAAATCCGGCTGTAAAGGATATGTTACAAAGGTGAAAGCCGCTGAAGAAATAATAGATGCCATCAATAAAGTAAACTGCGGGGGTTATTTTATTAGTGAAGAAATAAGTGACTATATTTTTGAAGTATATTCCAATAACTTTGATGAAAGCCTTTTTAACGAGTCAGAACTTCTTTCTATGAAAGAAAAGGAAGTACTAAAATTTATTGCCGAAGGAAAATCAAGCAAGGAAATTTCCTCTGTTATGGGAATATCCTTTAATACCGTAAACGTTCACAGGAACAACATTATGCATAAGTTAAACCTTCATAAAACTGCGGAACTTGTCAGGTATGCAATAAAGGAAAGGATTGTCAGCATTTAGTATTATTACTATTACTACCTGTTGCTTAGATAAAAATAGTTAATATATTTACACTATGGCTAAGGCAAAAGTGTTGGGTATTGGTGGTATATTTTTCAAAAGTGAAGAACCGGGGAAACTTTCTTCTTGGTATAAAAAATGGCTCGGATTTGATCTTGAATCGGGAAATTCATCTTCATTTAAGCATGAATCATTACCAAATGGTTCGTTTTCAGTGTGGGCTCCTTTTTCTAGCGATACTGAATATTTTGAACCCGCAAAGAAAGATTTCATGATTAACTTAATAGTTGACGACCTTATTAATGCTCTTGTACAAGTAAAAATGGGTGGAGCCGAAGTCCTTGATGACGTTCAGGAACATGAATATGGTATGTTTGGCTGGTTTATTGATCCTGATGGAAATAAAATTGAACTCTGGCAGCCAAAAAAGAAATAGTTTTTAACTTTAATGAAATCAGTATTATCAACTTGAAATAATTACCCAGACATAATTCAGACAAAGTTTATGCCCGGGAATTTATAAGAATAGATATTTAACTCTTTACATTCGTCTTGTTATTTCAATTAAATGGTAACCAAACTGAGTTTTTACAGGCCCATGTACCTTGTTAACCTCTTTTATGAAAACAACTGCGTCAAACTCAGGGACCATTTGACCTGGTCCGAACTCACCAAGATTTCCGCCAGCCTTGCCTGATGGGCACTGTGAATGCTCTTTTGCCACTTCACCAAAGTCTGCACCCCCTTCAATCTGGTTCTTTAAATCGTTACAAATCTCTTCAGTTGATACTAATATATGTCTCGCAGTTGCTACACACATTTTAAAACCTCCGGTATTTATAAATTAAATATAATTATAGCCCCAAAATCAGTCAGAAAGAAAATAGAATATTCTTTATATTCAATTTATTAAGCTTTATGTATTATATGTAAGAGGTGAGTTAAATGAAAAAATATTTTATAGGACTTTTTATCTTATCTGTTCTTTTTATTGGCGGCCTTGCTTTGAATACAGGAACAGCTGAATGCAACAACTGTAAAACCGGCCAGCCTTGTGAAGACACTTTTGACTGTGGTGAGCTGGGTGTATGCATTTGCTGGTATTCCGGGGAACAGGAATCACTTACAGGCACCCCTGGCCAGAATGGAATATGCCAACTCCAGTCACAGTAATAAGTTAACTGGAATCGTAAAATTTCGGGATAAAACTTAAAGTAAAAAAGATAAATCCCCCAAGAATAGGAAAAACATATTTAATAAAACAAAAAAAGGGACTAATGCCCCTTTTTTTAAGAAAACTATTACTTTAATGTTTAACCTGTATTAAATATTTTCTAATTACTTGATATTTTATCCTCATTATAAGATATTATATTTGATAAATTTAATTGAAGGGAAGGTGTAATATGAAACTAGAAGGTAAAGTAGCATTAATAACAGGAGGAAGCCTGGGTCTGGGTAAAGCAACAGCCCATCTGTTTGCACAGGAAGGCGCAAATGTAGTTATTACCGGACGTACGGAGAAAACACTTGTTGAAAAAGTTGAGAAAGCCAAAGAAGCCGGCCACGAAATATCACACATAGTAAGTGACGTTTCAATAGAATCCGACTGCAGGGAAGCAGTGGATTTCACTTTGGATAAATATGGCAAAATTGATATTCTTATTAACAATGCAGGGATTCTGGGCGTGGGCCGTACACACGAAACAGAGATTGATTTCTGGGACAAAATATTTGCCATCAATGTCAGGGGCACGTACCTGATGTCAAAGTTCACCATTCCTCATATGCTCGACAATGGCGGAGGATGTATTGTAAATAGCTCTTCTATACTTGGTCTCAAGGCATTACCGGGCGTTGCAGCATATAATTCCACAAAAGGTGCCGTTACTCAGCTAACAAGAAGTATGGCCCTTGACTATGCGAAGGACGGTATCAGGGTTAATGCAATCTGCCCCGGTACCATTGAAACCCCAATGGTAGACGGACTACTGGACGGTATGCCCGACAGGGATGCAGCTGAAGAGATGTTTAAATCATTTCATCCGATGGGGCGTTTCGGTACCGCAGAAGAGATTGCACACGCAGTATTATTCCTTTGTGATGACAACGTAGGTTTTATGACCGGAACAATGCTTTCAGTTGATGGCGGCTGGATAGCAACATAAATTATATATAATGAACAAAGTCCTTGGCGGAAAAGAAAAAGTAAAGGTAGCCGTTGCACAGCTTGCACCTGTGTTTATGGACAAGGAAAAGACCATAGAGAAAGCCTGCCGGTATATTAAGGAAGCAGGTGAAAGTGGTGCAGAGTTAATTGTCTTTCCGGAAGCTTTTATACCTGGTTACCCTGCATTTTACACTCTTGGATATGAAAGTAATCCCCATGACTGGACAGATTACATGATTGCTCTGCAGGAAAATTCAGTATCAATCCCGGGAGAGGATACGGAAATACTCGGCAAAGCTGCAATGGAAGCCGGGGCTTATCTTGTAATGGGATGTAACGAACTTTCAGACAAACCAGGAAGCCAGACTGTATACAACTCTCTCCTGTTTATTGATAAATACGGCGAAGTAATGGGCAGGCATAGAAGACGTGTGCCTACTTATACTGAG
>PVMK01115795.1_pt1 | contig 33826 bp, 33 predicted proteins | sample 1853481 | NCBI WGS metagenome assembly PVMK01 (sample SAMN08533507, study PRJNA380276) | Marine sediment metagenome, whole genome shotgun sequencing project.
GCCTGCGTCGGCGGCGTCGGCGGCGTCGAGATTGAGATTGAGATCCAGGGCAGTGAACTCGGCGTCCATGCTCACGGCACCGGAATCGACGCCTTCGGACTCGCCGCCGATACCGTCCAGATCAAAATCCAGGGCCCCATCGTCGCCGTCGGCAGTGTCCATGGGCGGCGACACGGCACCCGCGGGCGCTTCCGGCGGCACCTGGCTGTCGATGAGCGTGCCATCCCCCAGACCCTCGAGATCGAAGTCCAGGTCGTCATCGTCTCTGGACACACGTTCCGGCAACGGCGTCTCGGTAGCGGGCCCCCCCGCAGAGGAATCCATGCCGCTCAGATCGAAGTCCATACTGCTGGAGCCCGAGTCACCCTCCGCCGCGGACGCGTCCACCGCGCCCAGGTCGAAATCCACACTACTGCCGCCGCCCGCATCGTCGCCGCCTGCTGCGCTGTCGCCGATGCTGGTGAGGTCCAGATCGAGTCCCGATTCCTCCTGAGACGCGGCGCCGGCGGCCTGCTCGAAGCCCAGATCGAAGTCCACCGAGCTCGATTCATCATCGCCGCCGACGCTGCTGGCCGGCACGGTGGCCGGTGAATCCGCGCCGCCGCCGGTGACGTCGAACACCACGTCCTGATCCTCCGGCACCGTACTTTCGGTCTCGGAAAACAGCTCCCGCCCTGGCGACATGTCCTGCCACATCTTCTGGGCCTCTGCCAGCAATGGGCCGTCGGCGCCCACCGCATCCTGGAGCACGCGCGCGCTGGATTCGAAGTTGCCCAGGTCCTTGGCGGCGTAGAACACTTCGAGCAGTCGCAGCTTGTACTCGTGACGATCGGGATACTGGGCGATGGCGCTGCGCACCAGCTCCTCGGCCTGATCGTAGCGTTCGTAGGCGAGATATACGTTGACCTCGGTAAGCGGGTCGTCCTCGGCCTCGCCGGCCGCTTGCGCCTCGCCCTGCTCAGGCTCGGTGGATTCTCCTTCGTCGACCTGGACCTGGGGCTCGGCCTGCTCGTCGCTGAGATCCATGCCTTCCAGCTCGGCGATGGCAGTCTCTTCACCGGCATCGTCGGGCAGATACGGCTCACCCTCCTCGTCGTACAGCAGATCGCTCTCGTCCAGGGCGCCCATGTCCAGCTCACCCATGTCCTCGGCGTCATCGGCATTGCGTCGCCGGCGCCACAGGGCTGCTCCGCCCAGAATGACCAGCAGTCCGCCCACTCCGGCCCCCAGCAGCACCGGGTCAACCGGCAGGCTCTCCAGCACGGTTTCGATGAACGATGGCGGTGGTGCCGGCGGCGGCGGCGGTGGCGATGCCTTGACGGGCTCGGGCTCGGGTGTGACCTCGGCCACCGGCTCCGGTGCCGTCTCCACCACGGGCTCGGGCTCCGGCGTGACCTCGACTACCGGCTCCGGTGCCGTCTCCACCATGGGTTCGCCGGCCGCCTCGATGGCGGCGGCGTCCCCACGAGCCTGCTCGGCAGCGGCGCGAAGCGCGTCCGCCTCCTGCTCGGTCTTCGCCAGCATCTCCTGAAGGGCGGCAAGATTGTCGTCTCGCAATTGAATCGCCCGCTGCAAATCCTCGACGATGCCTTGCAGCTCCGTGACTCTGCTGGTCAGCTCGTCGGCTTCACGGGTCTTGGCGTCGGCCTCTTCCTGGGCGAGCACCAACTCCTGCTGGATGCGGGCGGCGTCAGAGGATGCGCTGCCAACGCCTTCGGTGCCCTGGCCACCGGACACCAGCGCCAGGCGGGTGGCGTCGGCGGCGGCGGGCTGGGATTCGGTGGCCGGCTGCTCGCTAGTGGTGGGCGTTTCTTCAGCCTGGCCGGCCTGGGAAGCAGCCGCTTGCGGCTCGCCAGCGGCGGCGCCGACACCCTCGGGGGCCATGGGCGCAGACGCCGCCAGGCCCTGGCGGTATTGCTGCCACAGATCGTGCTGACGATTGACCTCCGCCAGCACAACCTGACGATCGGCAGCGCCGAACTGCGAAACGTCCGGGATGTGGAGCACGGTCCCGGCACGTAAGGCATTGATATTCGAGATATTAAACGCGTCGGGATTGGCGCTGAGCATGGCCAGCATCATGCGTTGGGTGCTCACCGAGCTGTCCGAGCGGTAACGATTCGCCAACGACCACAGGGTATCGCCGTACTTTACATCGTGGGCATCCGCCAGGTCTCCGGCCCCTGCAGCCGGCATGGGCATGGGCGCGGGAGCCGTCATCGCAGGCTTCGGTGCCGGCTCGGGTGCGGCCGCAGGCGCGGGCATCGGCGCCGGCTCTGGCGCCGCGGCCATGGTGGTTTCCGCCGGCATCGGGGCCGGGGCAGGAGTCACGCTGGTGGCGGTGCTCGGTTGCGGCGCCGGTGGTGGCGCCGCCGGGGGTGTTACGGGCGCCGGTTGGGCAGCTTTGGGCGCCGGCGCGGGCGCGGGTTGCTCCTGCAGTGCTCTTGCCTGGATCTCGGCCAGATCCTTCTTGGCCTTGCTGGAAATGGCCGCACCGTACACCGGCGGATCGAGAAGCAGGGTGTATTCGCGCACGATGCGCCCGCGGGGCCATGACACCTCGACGAGGAAATTCAGGAACGGCTCGACGATGGCGGCCCGGCTGGTGACGTTGATATGCCCCAGACCGGAACCGTCGTCCACGGCGGTAAATTTGAGCTTGGAGAGCTGAAACGGGCGTTGCACCCCGGCGCGCTTGAACTGCCGGGCGCTGGCCAGCTGGACCCGCATGCTGTCCAGATCCCCTTCCTGGAGGGAACTGAGGGCAATACGCGCCTGCAACGGCTCGTTGAGCGTTGATTTGACCTCTATATCACCCAGCCCCAGTGCCCAGGCACCGGCGGAAACAAGCAATAGGAGGACAGACAGGGCGGCCGCCCAGATCCGGGTCGTCACGTGTTCCATGCGCTATCTAAGAGTTGCCGAACTCAGCTCTGGGGTCCTCAAATGGACCCGATTCAATCCGTCAGTGATCGTCGCAATTCGGCCCGTAAAGCAAATAGTAGCGGGCCGAAAACCGAGTCGAATAACCAGCCGAATAACTAGAATATGCTTTATGATTAGTCAGTAACTATAGCTTACAAATAATCTTTCACCAAAATTTCCGCTATCTGGATGCTGTTGAGCGCAGCCCCCTTGCGAACGTTGTCAGAGACCACCCAGAGGTCCAGACCGCGGGGGTGGGACAGGTCCTCGCGGATACGACCCACGAATACCGGGTCCTGGCCGGCCGAGTCGCCCACGGAAGTCGGATAACCCTCCTCACCCGGCTCGTCCATGACCACCACGCCGGGGGCTTCGGCAAGAAGCCTTCGTGCCTCGTCGACGCTCAGCTTCTCGCGGGTCTCCAGATGCACCGCCTCGGAGTGGCCGAAAAACACCGGCACACGCACGCAGGTGGCGTTTACCTTGATGGAATCGTCACCCATGATCTTGCGGGTCTCCCACGCCATCTTCATTTCTTCCCTGGTGTAGCCGTTGTCCATGAAGACGTCGATGTGGGGCAACACGTTGAAGGCGATCTGCTTCGGATACACGTTGCACTCGATGTCCTTGCCGCTCAATAGCGCGGCGGTCTGCCCCGCCAGCTCCGCCATCGCTTCGCGCCCCGTTCCCGACACCGACTGGTAGGTAGCAACGTTGATGCGCTCGATTCCCACCGCATCGTAGATGGGCTTCAAAGCCACCACCATCTGTATGGTCGAACAGTTCGGATTGGCGATGATGTTGCGTGCGGAATAATCCGCCACCGCGTGAGGATTGACTTCAGGGACGACCAGCGGAATGTCGTCGTCGTTGCGAAACTGTGAGCTGTTGTCGATGACCACGCAGCCGGCGGCCACAGCCCGGGGCGCATACTCGGCCGATACACCAGCACCCGCCGAGAACAGGCTCAGACGCACTTGGCTGAAATCGAAATCCGCGAGAACACCGACCCGCTCTTGTCTTCCCTTGAACGCGATGCGCGAACCCGCGGTGCGTTCACTGGCCAGGGGAAAGAGATTGCCAACGGGAAAGTTCCGCTCTTCGAGAATAGCGATCATCGCTTCGCCGACGGCGCCGGTTGCGCCGACGACGGCGACATCGATCATATTGTTCATGGTGTTTTTTCCTACATTGCCGCTACGACCGCGTCGCCCATGTCACTGGTGCCGATGACCCGGGTTCCCGGAGATTGAATGTCGCGGGTACGCAATCCCTGATCCAGAACCCGGGCGACGGCGGTCTCGATACGTTCGGCCAGCTCCGGCGCCGCCAGTGTGTAGCGCAGCATCATCGCCACCGAGAGAATGGTGGCGAGCGGGTTGGCAAGCTCCTGGCCGGCAATATCCGGCGCCGAGCCGTGGACGGGCTCGTACAAGCCCTTGCCGTCGGCATCCATGGACGCCGACGGCAGCATGCCGATGGAGCCGGTTAACATGGACGCGAGATCGGAAAGAATGTCGCCGAACATATTGCCCGTGACCAGCACATCGAACTGCCGGGGCTCGCGCACCAGCTGCATGGCGGCGTTGTCCACGTACATGTGGGAGAGCGCGACCTCAGGGTAGTCCCCGCCCACGCTCTCGGCCACTTCGCGCCACAGCATGCTGACCTCCAGCACGTTGCTCTTGTCCACCGAGCACAGCCTGCGCCCGCGTTTCATGGCCAGATCGAATGCCACCCGGCAGATGCGCTCGATCTCGGACTCCGAATAGACCATCGTGTTGAAGCCCTGGCGTTGACCGTCGTCCAGAGTCCGAATGCCACGGGGTTGGCCGAAATAAATGCCGCCGGTGAGTTCGCGCACGATCATCAGGTCCAGGCCCGAGACCAGGTGTGCCTCCAGCGTGGACGCTGCAGCCAGTTGCGGATAGGTCAGGGCCGGGCGCAGGTTCGCGAATACGCCCAGTGCCGCACGCAGATTGAGCAGGCCCTGCTCGGGACGAAGGTGGCGCTCCACCGAATCCCACTTGGGCCCACCGACGGCGCCCAGCAGGACGGCATCGGCATCACGTGCCAGTGCCAACGTCTGCTCGGGAAGCGGTGAGCCATTCGCGTCCAAACCGGCGCCGCCCACATCCGCGTGCTCCAGCTCCACCGCCAGATCCCCCGAGCGCTTCAATGCGTCGAGTAACTTGACAGCCTCCGCGACGATTTCCGGCCCGATGCCGTCCCCGGGCAGTATCAGAATCTTGTGGCTCATGGGGCTTATCCGTCGGGCAGGCGTCAGTCGGCGAACAGCCACGGCGCTTCGTTCCTGCGCCGCTTCTCGTAGTCGCGTATTTCGTGCAGGTGCTGCATGGTAAGCCCGATCTCGTCGAGCCCGTTGAGCAGGCTGTACTTCGCGAAGGCATCCACTTCGAAGCCGTAGACCTGCTCGCCAGGTGCGGTCACCGTTTGCGCTTCCAGATCCACGTGCAGCCGGAAGCCCGGATTCTCCTCCACCTTGCGAAACAACTCGTCCACGATGTCTTCGTCCAGGACTACCGGCAGAAGCCCGTTCTTGAGGCAATTATTGGAGAAGATGTCGGCGAAGCTGGGTGCAATGATCACGCGGATGCCATGCTCGAGCAGCGCCCAGGGGGCATGCTCACGGCTGGACCCGCAGCCGAAATTGCGCCTCGCGATGAGTATCTCCGCGCCCTCGTAGCGTTGGTGATTGAGCACGAAATCGGGGTTCAACGGGCGTTTAGCGTGGTCCATCCCCGGTTCACCGCGGTCCAGGTAACGCCAAGCGTCGAACAGGTTCCGGCCGAAACCCGTGCGCTCGATGGAAACCAGAAACTGCTTCGGAATAATGGCATCGGTGTCCACGTTGGCCCGGTCCAGGGGAACCACCAACCCGTCTACTGTGGTAAATGCTTGCATGATGGATGGGCTCGAGCCATGAGTCTTGGGAGCGAAGCAGAGTAGAATAGCGAATCCTTCCGCCAAAATCATCCGAGGTCCCCCCCACCATGCGGGCAAGTGTCGTCGACCCGAAAGCACTCGCCGGGGATATCAAAGGGTGGGCTAAGAAGCTCGGCTTTCAACAGGCAGGCATCGCCGACCCGGACCTGGGGGCCGACGAGATCCGCCTGCTCGCCTGGCTGGATGCGGGCCGCCACGGCGAGATGCACTATATGGAGCGCCACGGGCTCAAACGCAGCCGGGCCGCGTTACTGCATCCGGGCACTCTGCGGGTGATCTCCGTGCGCATGGATTATCTACCCCGGGACGCGGCGCCGATCTCCACTGTGCTCCAGGACCCCACCCTGGCCTTTATCTCCCGCTATGCGCTGGGCCGTGACTATCACAAGCTCATGCGCAAGCGCCTGCAGAAGCTCGCAGATAGAATTGCAGAGGCGGTGGGCGACTTCAGCTACCGGGTGTTCACCGACAGCGCCCCGGTTCTGGAAAAGCCCCTGGCGGGTGCCGCGGGGCTCGGTTGGACGGGCAAGCACACCAACCTGCTCAATCGGGAAGCCGGATCCTGGTTCTTTCTCGGCGAAATCTACACCGACCTGGCACTACCCGCGGACCGGCCCGGCAGTGACCATTGCGGCACCTGCCGGGCGTGCCTGGACGCCTGTCCCACGGGCGCCATCGTTGCCCCTTATGAGCTGGACGCGAGGCTCTGCATCTCCTACCTGACCATCGAGCTGCGCGGGCCGATCCCTGAGAGTCTCCGTCCTCTCATGGGCAATCGCATCTTCGGTTGCGACGATTGCCAGCTGGTGTGCCCCTGGAATCGCTTCGCCAGGGCCACGGATGAGCGGGACTTCGCGCCGCGCCATGGACTCGACTCGGCACCATTGGTGGCATTGTTCCAATGGAGCGAGGAAGAGTTTCTGCGCTACACCGAAGGCACGGCGATTCGACGCATCGGGCACCTGTGCTGGTTGCGCAACATCGCGGTTGCCCTGGGTAACGGACCGGGTGGTAAGGCGGTAACCGAAGCACTCCAGGCGCGTCGCCATCACCCGTCGGAGCTGGTTCGGGAACACGTGGACTGGGCTCTTCGACGACACGGTGTATAGTTGCTGCCCTCTGCGCCCTGTAGAAAGATAAGGAACGACAGCAATGGCCGATCTCGCCGCACGTCTGGAACAGGCATTCGAAGCGCGCGCACAGCTCACGCCGAAGAATGTGGGCGACCAGCTTCACGCCGACGTGGACCAGGCCATCGCCATGCTCGATTCCGGCGAGGCGCGGGTGGCGGAGAAAATCGACGGCCAATGGGTGGTCCACGAATGGCTGAAAAAAGCCGTTTTGCTGTCTTTTCGCATCTACGACAGCCAGGTCGTGGAAGGGGCGTTTACCCGCTATTTCGACAAAGTGCCGTCGAAATTCGCCCACTACAGCGAGGAGCAGTTCCGCAGCGGGGACTTCCGCGCCGTACCCCCGGCGGTGGCCCGCAGGGGCAGCTTCATCGGCTCCGGGGTGGTACTGATGCCGAGCTACGTCAACATCGGCGCCTACGTGGATAGCGGCACCATGGTGGACACCTGGGCCACGGTAGGATCCTGTGCACAGATCGGCAAAAACGTGCATCTATCGGGCGGGGTGGGTATCGGCGGGGTCCTGGAGCCCATTCAGGCTTCGCCGACCATCATCGAGGACAACTGCTTCATCGGCGCACGCTCGGAGGTCGTGGAAGGGGTTATCGTCGAACAAGGATCGGTGATTTCCATGGGCGTCTACATAGGCCAGAGCACGCGCATCTATGACCGGGCAACCGGCAAGGTGAGCTATGGGCGTATACCGGCCGGGTCGGTGGTGGTCTCGGGCAACCTGCCTTCCGAGGACGGCCGCTACAGTCTGTACTGTGCGGTCATCGTCAAGCAGGTTGACGAGAGCACCCGGGGCAAGGTCGGCATCAACGAGCTGCTGCGGCAGATATAAGGGGACAGATTAAAATCTGTCCCCCCCTGTCCCTGAGCGCTGGCTCGCGGCAACGCCCGCGAGTCACTCGACCATTTCTTTCAAGCCCTTCAGCGGCGTTACCTTGACCACCGTGCGGGCAGGCTTTGCTTTGAAAATCGTCTCTTCGCCGGTGAACGGATTGATTCCCGGTCTGGCCTTGGTGGCGGCTTTCCTGATGGTCTTAATCTTCATCAAGCCGGGAATGGTGCAATGACCGGCACCGCCACGCTTTTTCAATTGGCGGTGTATCACCGAAGACAGCTCGTCCAGCACGCCCGCCACTTCCTTCTTCGTCATTCCACACCCGTCGGCAATGGTGGTAAGCAGCTGTGACTTGTTGAGGGGATCTTTAATCGCGGCTGTAGCCATGTATGGTCTCCATGAGAATTTTCAAAAAAATGAATCCGCACTCTCGCACGCAAGCGGATAATAGTCAGAGCGATGGAAAAATACCAGAAAAACAGGGGTTTTTCGTCCAAGGAAGCGCACAAGTTCAGGTGGCGGAGAGGGTGGGATTCGAACCCACGTGGGGCGGTTATGCCCCCAACCGATTTCGAGTCGGTGCCGTTATAGCCACTTCGGTACCTCTCCGGACGTCCTAGTATACGACAGGGAGGGGCAGATGCGCGTCAACCGAAGTCGACGTGGGCCGTGAACTTGTAGCCTACTCCACGGATGGTCTTGATCAGTGTGGGCGACTTGGGGTCGGACTCGATCTTCTTGCGCAGCTTGCCGACGAGCACGTCGATGCTGCGATCCATCGGTGACCAGTTGCGTCCCGACACCAGGCTCAGTATTTCCTCGCGGCTCATGACGCGATTGGGTCGGGCCACCAGAGACGCCAGCAACTGGAACTGGCTGCTGGTGAGGTGGACGTGATTTCCGCCGGGAGATGTCAGCTCATGGGCGACGAAGTCGAGATTCCAGCCGGCAAACTGTGCCACGGAATCCTCGCTACTGTGCTCCGAGTCTGACGCCTTGGCGGTGCGGCGAAGCACCGTGCGCATACGGGCCAGTAACTCGCGCTCGTCGAACGGCTTGGTGATGTAATCGTCGGCACCGAGCTCGAGCCCGACGATCTTGTCGATGGTGTCGGTCTTCCCGGTGAGCATGATGATGGCGACATCCGACTCGGCCCGCAGATCCCGCGCCAGGCTCAGGCCGTCCTCGTCCGGTAGAATCAGATCCAGAAGAATCAGATCGGCGGGCTCCTCCGCCAGCCTGGCCCGCATCTCGTCGCCGTTGGCCGCCTCGCGGACCCTGTAACCCTCCCGGGTGAGATACCTGGACAGCACGCGACACAACCTGTCGTCGTCATCGACAATGAGCACTTTCGCTCCGGTGAGCATGGTTCGAATCACCTCGTCGCACACACGTGTAACCCATAATTATAGACACAGCCTAGCGGCCTGCCATTCGGTCGGGAAAATTGCCCGGCTTGGTCCCCGGCCGGCGCCTGTCGATTCAGGATTGGCGATTGAATGGTAATCTTGTTCACACAACTGTCATTCGGCATCGAGGCATATGAAGGAACGAGCATCCCCCAACGACACCGCAACCGGCAATTTACCGGCACTCGATCCCGGAAACGCGACTTTCGTCGACTTTGCCGGTCGACTCGGCCACGACTTGAACAACCTTCTCAGTACCGTCATCGGTAGTCTGGGCCTCATTCGCGAGGAGAACATCGCCGATGAGGACCAGGAAGGACAACAGCTGGTGGACGACGCGCTTTCCGCGAGCCGCGACTGCGCGGATCTCGTGGACCGACTCATGGCTGCCGCCGGCAAGCGGCATTTGCGTCCACAACGGGTGGCCGTCAATGACATTCTGCGCCGCCTCACACCCTTGTTGACGCAAACCCTGCCCGAAAATATCCACCTGCGGGTGTCACTGGCGACCGGGCTTCCGGACTTGAACGTGGACGTGGACCGACTGGAAGCAGCTATTATTGACTTGGTTGTCAATGCCAGAGAGGCGATGCCTTGCGGGGGCGAACTGGTCATCAGCAGCGGCACCGGTGTAGCGCCGGGCGCAGACCTGGCCCTGGAATCGGACCGAACCCATGTGCAGATCACCGTCAGCGACGTCGGCAGCGGCATACCGGAGGAATTGCGCGACCGGGTTCTGGAACCGCTGTTCACGAGCAAGCCAGGCTCGCTGGGTCGAGGCATGGGTTTGAGCATGGCCAACGGCTTCGCCTATCAATCCCACGGCGCATTGAGCATCGACTCCGAGCCCGGCTGTGGCACTCGCGTCACACTGCACTTTCCGTCGGCCGACTGATGCGCGGCATGCCCGGGGCTTACATGAGTTACGAAAGTTCACGTAAAAGTCATGAAGAGACATTCTGCGGTTACGACGCGATGTTAAGCTCACTCCAGCGGTATGAAGGTTCGGGCTCACTCTGCTTTGTGACCGCACCCCGTGGAACCAAATCGCTCGTTTGGTCCCGACGAAAATCGTACCGCTCTGCAACACCGTCCCGCGGCGGCCGGAACGGCAGCACCGACCGCCGCGGCGACGGTTTTTTCCCACTGTGAAAACAACCGATCAACGACGCCCGAATTCTCTGCTTCAGACAGGCGCTGCGTGGCTGCGCCATCGCCTGAGTCAATGCCCCGATACTGAGCCCGAGCAGGCCATCATCCGCGTCGCCATCGTCACGCTGGTGGTGGCATATCTGTACTGGGCGGGGGTATTCGAGGGCGAAGCCACCAACCTTCGCATATTGCTCCACCGAGTCATGGGTGGGTCGGTGTTGGTGGTGTCCTGGGGGATCCTGCTGGCGATTCTGATCAACCCGGAAAAATCGGTGTTGCGTCGCCTCATCGGGAATGTTGAGCGACATGGCTTACACCTCCTACGCACTGTATGGCGGCGGTGCGGTCGGATCGCCGCTTTTTATTGTCTACTTCTGGGTCATCTTCGGAAACGGCTTCCGGTATGGAAACCGATATTTGTTCGCCGCGATGACGCTCAGCGTTGCCGGATTCAGTGTCGTTCTGGTAACCAGTGATTTCTGGATTCAATACCGCGGCTTGGGGTTGGGTGTCGCACTCGGACTGATCGTGCTGACTGTTTACGTCTCATCGCTGATCAGGCGGTTGAACGATGCTATCGAGCACGCCGAAAATGCAAACCAGGCGAAGAGTCGTTTTCTTGCCAACATGAGCCATGAAATCCGTACACCACTGAACGGTGTCATCGGAATGAGCAGCTTACTCGTGAAGACCGAGCTCGATCGTGAGCAACGCGATTTTGTCGAAACAATCCATGCATCCGCGCAGACACTGCTGTCTCTGGTTGACGACATTCTCGACATTTCTAAAATCGAGGCCGGCAAGATCAGCATCGAAGAGATGGATTGTGATCTTCACCTGCTGGTGAACACGACAGCAAAGATGCTCGCGCCACAAGCCCATGAAAAGAAGCTTCTTTTGAACGTGTTTGTGGACCCGAGCGTACCCTTTTTGGTACGAGGCGATCCCCAGCACTTGCGCCAGGTATTAATCAATCTGATCGGCAACGCCATCAAATTTACCGAGACGGGAAGTGTCGAGGTGCGGCTCACGAAAATCGCGGGGAGCGACGATGCCGTCACCGTGCGGTTCGAAGTGATCGATACCGGCGTCGGCATCACGAATGAGGCGCAAGAGAAGATATTCGATCGCTTTACGCAAGCGGACCAATCCACCACCAGGCGATTCGGTGGCACGGGGCTCGGGACGACGATCAGCCAACAACTGGTCGAGCTGATGGGGGGTGCTATCGGCCTGCAGAGCTCTCCCGGGCAGGGCAGTCGATTCTGGTTCAGCCTCGATTTCGGTCTGCAGACCTCGGCAGCGACTTCTTTCCTGCCCCAGCCCGTTCACTTCGGTGATACCAGAGTCCTGCTGATTCTCGACCCGGAAAAGGACCATGTCAGTATTCGCGACACCGTGGCCGGATGGGTGGATTCTGCCGAGTGCGTGCCGAACGGCGCCAGAGCATTCGCACGACTGATACACGCGGCGCAAGACGGGCACGGTTTCCACGTCATCCTCGTTGCCAGGAACTCTCTCGCCATGGATGCCATCGAGTTCGCCTCTACGGTTCGCAGCGATCCCTTGCTGCAAGATGTTTCTCTGCTCTACGTGGGATCCGCTCTGGACGGTCACGGTGACGAGGAACTGGCGAGGGCCGGCTATACATCCCGCCTGCACGTTCCCGTGGATAAAATTCTTCTTTTCAATGCGCTGCACGCGGCCAGTACGCAATCAGCGCCGATGCCGACCGCACAGGTAACGAGGCTGATCGACCACTACGCCAAAGACGGAAAGGTCAGCGGCGAAATTCTTCTGGCGGATGACAACACGATTAATCAGAAAGTAATTACCGTGATCTTGAGCCGAGAGGGCTACCACGTCACCAGCGTGCGCACCGGCAGACAAGCCCTCGCGCTGCTGGAAGAGAACGAATACGCCGTAGCCATCGTCGACATGCACATGCCTGAAATGGGCGGAATCGAAGCGGCGAAACTGTTTCGCCTTGCGCGCATGGATCGATCGGACATGCCGTTCATCGTTCTGACGGCGAACGCCACGGTGGATGCACTGAAGGAATGCGAAGAGGCGGGCATGGACGCCTATCTGACCAAGCCGGTCGAGGCGGAGCAATTGGTCCGCACCATCGCTGCCGTGCTCGCCCGTCGCAGGCGCAGTGATGAAAAAGAGAGCAAAGGCATCGAGCAGGGCGACTCGGAAAAGGCACGGCCGCGCCCTGCCCTTCATCCGACGGTCCGGCTCTGGACCGCCACAAGCTCATGGCGCTGGAGGGACTGGGGGGCGGACGCGAGCTCGTTCAAGAACTGGCCAGTCAGTTCATCAGCGAGGCGGAGGCGGTCGTGGACCACATGAGTCTCGCCTGGCAGAGAGACGATCGCGCCGACCTCAAGAGTCAGGCCACGACGCTCAGAGACGGCGCCGGCACTATCGGTGCGAATCCGTTGCGGGATCTGGCGAGTCAACTCGCGGCCTGCGCCGAGAATGATCCTTCACAGCGAACCGGCGACGTGGCGCGTATTCGATCCGAGTTGGCTCGTGTCCGAGCCGAGCTGGACAGCTACCTGAGAAAGAGAGGGCAGAGCGCAGGTTAGACGGAACGCTTGAGCACCAGCCCGGCGTTGTGTCCACCAAATGCAAATGACTGCGTCAATGCGGCATCCATCGGTGTCGATGTTGCTTCGCGGGCGAAGTTTCAAATCCGCGAGCGGCTCGTCGAGATTGTTGCAGGCATGGGTTCTCTGCTCCTTGAGGCTCATGACCGTCACGAGCGCTTCGATAGCACCACTTGCGCCGATGGTATGACCGATCAGCGACTTGGTGGAATTGATCAGCACGTCACGGCCGAATACGCGGCCGATAACATCACTCTCGATTTCGTCATTGGCCTGCGTGCCGGTGCCGTGGGCATTTATGTATTGTATATCGGTGTGTGACAGGCCGGCGTCGGCCAGTGCAGCTCTCATCATGCGCTCTATCTGCACTCCATCTGCAGCGATACTCATGACGCTGTAGGCGTCGAATGTTTCCGCGTAACCGGCGATCTCCGCCAGAATGGGTGCGCCTCGTCCCATGGCGGTATCGAGATCCTCGAGCATCAGAACGGCGGCGCCACCCTGGGAGTACAAAAAACCGGATCGCTTGACGTCGAACGGCCGGTTGGCGCTATCCTTGTCATCACAATCCCTCACCAACGCCCTGGCTATGTCGAAGCCGTGAAATATCCCGCCGTAGTAGTCATCCAGATACTCGCTTCCGCCCGAGATGGCAAAATCCACGACACCGTCGCGCACCGCATGAAATGCGTGACCAATGGCGGCGGTGCCGGACGCACAGGCGACGCAGTAGCTGAGGTTGGGCCCTTTGATGGAATACTTGAGTCCGATGTGGGCGGAAACAGCGTTCGGCATCAACATCGACACGACGAATGGATTGAATCGGCGTCCATGCTGCAAGGACTCGAGTACCGTGCCTGCAGCCCGTCGCGCTTGGTTGTCTTCGGGTAATGTCGCTAAGATCTCGCCCAGCTTGACCTTCTGCGCACTCAGTATCTGGACCGTGTAATTGTCGAGAAAGCTGTTGGCCCCGCCGATCCCTGTGCCCATGTAAACGCCGATCCGATGAGCATCCACGCCGGGAAGATGATAGGAATTGGAGCGCTTGTTGCTCAGCTCAGGCTTCAAGCCTGCGCCTTCCAGCGCCTGGCGCGCTGCATGACCCGCGATCAGGGAGGAAGGGTCGTTCTGGGCGACTTCCACGCGGGTCAGCCCCATTTCATCCCGATCGATGGGATCGAGGGTCGCCCAGATCGAAGAATGGTAGTCCGCGTAACGCCGCCAGTGCTCCGGAATCGGCGCGACCCTGCTCTTACCCTCTAAACAATTGCTCCAGAATCGGTCCGGATCCGAACCGATTGAGCTGACGACACCTAAACCGGTGACGACGACGCGTCGATTTCCAACCATTCAGCTCTGACTCGCAACCGCATTATCTCCCATTCTGCCGGAGATGCATTCGACGATGTCTCGAAGCGTGGTCAGGCCCTCGGTGTCTTCCTCGGATATGGTGTCGCCGAACTCATCCTCCAGGGCCATGAACAGAGACAGAAGATCCAGAGAGTCGGCACCCAGATCCTCAATCAGTGAAGATTCGAGAGCAGGCGGATCGCCCTCGATGGCGAGGACTTCCGTCACCACGGACAGAACCCGCGCCTCTACACCCGACTGTTCCTTGCTTGAGACCATTTCCTGGTGACCCCTACACGTTATTCGAAAGCACACCGGCACAGGGCCGAGTATGACCCGGGCCGTCGCCGATTCCCTTCCCCTTGCGCGACTCATCGGCCCTGCTGCCCGACAGCCGTCCTTCGCGGCGGGCAACAATACTACGTATCCGGCTGGCGTACGACAATGCCGACTCGGACCGGCAAGCGTTCTCGGTTACACTTTCTTACATAGAATTACAATCAAATCAATGCATAAGGAGAAGAAAGGAAGGAATATTAGAGCCAGGTTGGCAGACCCAGGTCTGACTCGAAAAGCTGTGAGAAGGAATCAACCAACGTTCAAAACAATTCGAAAACGACTAATCAGCGGAGGCAACAATGAGCGACTTTCTGCAACAGGCTCGAGTAGAGCGACTAGCCGAATTTCCCACCCTGCTTAACCCTCGATTGTCGAATTCCCTGGCCCCGGGCCTCGGTTTCGGTGATGGCGCCCATGGCGTCGCCGAGGAACGCCAGGACAGCTTCGAAGCCCACTACGAGGCGCATTTTGACCCCGAGTTCGGTGCATTCTGGGCCAAACTCCGGCCTGACAGCCCGAAGCACTTCACCCCGGAGCTGGTTGCGGCTCTTCGACAAGGCCAGATGCAGGTGGAGAGCCGCATCCGGGAGGAGCTGGCCAGCGGCCGGGAGGACCGGCTCCGGTACCAGATCCTCAGTTCCCGCATTCCGGGAGTATTCAGCCTGGGTGGCGATCTGGCCCTGTTTCGAAAACTGATCCAGCGCCAGGACCGCGATGCTCTGCTCCGCTACGCCTGCGCATGCATCGATCTCGTGTACACCAACGCGGTCAACTACAAGCTGCCGGTGATCACCATATCCCTCATTCAAGGACAGGCCCTGGGCGGCGGATTCGAGGCGGCCCTGGCCGCCAACGTGGTGGTGGCGGAAAAACAGTGCAAGCTCGGGCTTCCGGAGGTGATGTTCAACATGTTCCCGGGCATGGGCGCCTATCAGCTCTTGACCCGGCGCCTGACGCCGGCGAAAGCCGAGGAGCTCATCCTGAGCGGACGCACCTACAGCGCCGAAGAGCTACACCAGATGGGGCTGATCGATGTGCTGGCCGAGCCCGGAGAGGGCGAGGAAGCGGTAATGCATTACATCAAGAGGCGCCACCGGCTGTTTCACGCCCATCAGGGATTGCGCAGCGCCATTCAGGCGGCATCGCCCATGGACTACGGCGCACTCATCCGGGTGGCCGAAGTGTGGGTAGAGCAGGCCATGGGGCTGAAGGAGAAAGACCTGGAGCTGATGGACTACCTGGTTCGCGCCCAACAACGCCTGCAGCAGTAGCGGGAGGGGACAGATTTGAAATCTGTCCCCCTACTCCAGGAGTACCGGGGTACCGACCGGCACGCGCTCGAAGAGCTCCAGCACGTCGCCGTTGCGCATGCGTATGCAGCCGTGGGACCCCGGGGTACCGAGGACCACGTCGTCGGGACAGCCGTGGATGTAAATGAATCGGCGCATGGTGTCCACGTCGCCCAGGCGGTTGCGCCCGGGCTCGAGGCCGCTCAGCCACAGAATGCGGGTGAGGATCCAATCTCGATCCGGATACTGTGCCCGCAAGCGAGGGTGAAACAGTTCCCCGGTAGAGCGCCGGCCGACAAAAACGCTGCCTGACGGCGCACCGTGGCCGATCTTGGCGCGCACCACGTGACGCCCCCGGGGTGTGCATTCGCTTCCCATGCACTCACCGGGCCCGTTACCGGCGGTGGATACGGGCACGTCCAACAGGATCTCGCCACCGTCCGTGAGGCGCAGCCGCTGCTCCGAGAAGCTGACAGTGATGCGCAGTGTCGCCGGACGGTCCACCATCAATTGCGCGCCAGATAGCCCCGTGCCCAGTGGAGCGATTCCTCGGTTGTGGTGCTGGGCGCATATTCGCAGCTCACCCAGCCCTGGTAGGCCATCTCATCGAGGGCTGCGAGGATGAAGGGGAAATTCAGCTCGCCGGTGCCGGGCTCATGGCGGCCGGGGTTGTCCGCGATCTGCACGTGACGGATACGCTCCCGGTGAGCCTCGAATGTTTTCACGATGTCTCCCTGCATCACTTGAGTGTGGTAGACATCGAACTGAAGGAACAGATTGTCCGCAGCGACGGCGTCGATGACCTCCATGGCCTGGGTGGAACGCGACAGATAGAAGCCCGGACGATCGCGGGTATTGATAGGTTCGATCAGCAGGCGCAAATCGGCCTGGGCAAATCGCCGGGCAGCATGCCCGAGGTTCTCCACAAAGGTGTCGAAAAGTTTGCTTGCGGCGACTCCCGGCGGTGACACGCCGGCGAGACAGTTCAGCTGCCGGCAACCCAGAGTCCGGGCACAATCAATGCCCTCCTCGACCCCATCGCGAAACTCCTGCCTGCGTCCCGGATGGCACGCGATCCCAGCCTCCCCGGCCTGCCAGTCGCCCGGGGGTAGATTGATAAGAACCATTTCGAGATCGTGCTCACGCAACCGCTCGGCCATGGCCCGGGCGTCATGAGCATAGGGATACTGATACTCGACGCCGCGGAAACCGGCCTTTGCAGCGGCTTCGAATCGGTCCAACAATGCTGTTTCGGTGAACAGGTAGGTGAGATTTGCCGCGAGTCTCAGCATTTCCGGGCAGCCCTGGCCGTACGCGCGCAGTCTGAATTGCTTACGACCCGCCGTTGTTTTTGTTCCGCAGGCAACTGTCCCAGTAGTCGTACACCACCATGCTCAGCACGAAGATGGAGATGACCCAGAACGGCAATCCCCCCCAGAAACCCGCGAAGCCGGTGGAGATGCTCCAGGCCAGGCCGATGATGAAGGTGATGACGCCGACACTGGCGATCAAGCCGGTGACCATCCTGACTCGTTTCGGTGTCTTCATGATTCGGCCCTCTGCATCGCATCATCGCAGAATTCATCCGCGCCGGCATCCAAATGGCGCACGAACCAGGCGGCGGTCCTGAGCAGCTTGTCGTCCCCCTCGAGCCCACCCACCAGCTGCACGCCCACCGGCAGGCCGGTCTCCCCCACCAGCAACGGCAAAGACAACGCCGGCAAGCCGCTGAAGGTCCAAAGGGTGGAGAATATCGGATCGCCGGTGCCCGCCTCCTTCAACGGCGCTTCGCCCGCCGCGCTGGGAGCGACGATGGCGTCGTATTCGTTGAACACCTCGGTATAGAAATCCTTCATAGTCTCGATCATCGCCAGCGCCTGCGCGTACTCATCGTCGCTGCGCGCCAGGCCACGCTGCAAGGCCGGCTTCAATGATTCGCTGATCAAGTCCCAATGGTCGTCCACTTCCGCTTGCAGTGCACGCGCCATCTCATACTCATGGATCACTTGCTGGTGATGAACGACGCCGGCGAAGGAACGCGGCGATGGGAATTTCTTCACCCGGGCGCCGAGGCACTCCAGGACCTCGGCGAGCCCTTCGCGGCTGGCCGACGACAGACGGTCGGCAAACGGCAGCTCGAACCAGACCAGGTTCGGCTCCACCGGCGGTTCGTCACGGGCCCCCGTGAGGCTGCTTGGCCGGGCGCGCAGAAAGCTCATGCAATCCGCGGGGTCGTAACCGCCGAGGACGTCGCTCAAGCTTGCGGCGTCTTCGAGACTGCGGGCAAAGACACCGACCTGGTCCAGGGTTCGGGAGGTCTCCAGCAGCCCGCGGCGGGAAATCATGCCCCGGGTCGGCTTGAAGCCGAACACACCGCAGAACGACGCAGGGCGGATGGTGGAACCGTTCGTCTGGCTGCCGATGGCCAGCGGCACATGTCCCGCCGCCACTGCGGCGGCGGAACCGCTGGACGAGCCGCCGGGTGAATGCGCGGGGTTGTGAGGATTCGCCGTGTCGGCCGGGTGCAGAAATGCGAACTCGGTGGTCATGGTCTTGCCCATGATCACCGCGCCCGCTTCCAGCAGCTTGTCGACCACGGCTGCATTCGCTTGCGGCGCTCTGCCTCGATGAATAGGGCTACCAAGCTCGGTGGGCATGTCGTCGGTGTCGATAATGTCCTTCATACCCACCGGTATGCCGTGCAGCGCGCCCAAGGCGCCGCCGTGACGACGTAGCTCGTCACGGGCCAGCGCGTCCGCCAACGCCTTGTCCGGGTCGAAGTGGCGCCAGGCGCGTATGTCGCCGTCGGTTTCAGCAATCCGCGCGATGCAGGCGGAAACCAAATCCTGGGAGCTGATGACGCCGGCGCGGATCTGGCGCGCCGCTTCGATGGCAGTGAGCTCCCATAGAGCATTCGTGGTCACACTATGGCCTGCGAGTCTAGGGCACGTAGGGGCCGAACAGATAATCCGGCAGCCACAATGCGATACCCGGGAATTGATACATCAGCACCATGGTGAAAATGACGATGGCCAGATAGGGCATGATGCCTCTGAAAATCTGCATCAGCTCGATCTGTTTACCGAGCACGCCCTTGAGGTAATAGGCCGACATGGCCATGGGCGGGGTGAGGAACGAGGTCTGCAGATTCAACGCCACCAGCATGGCGAAGAAGTAGGGATTGACGTCGAAAATCGCCAGCATCGGCAGGAAGATCGGCACGAAAATGATCAGGATCTCCGACCACTCCAGGGGCCAGCCGAGCACGAAAATGATCAGTTGCACCATGACCAGGAACTGCCAGGTTTGCAGCTCCATGGCCACCACCCAGTTCTCGATAACGGTCTGACCGCCCAGATAGGAGAACACCGCCGCGAAGATCCATGAGCCGATGAACATCCAGCAGACCATCGCCGTCGTCTTGGCGGTCAGGAACACCGACTCCTTCACCATACGCCAGGTCAAGGAACGGTAGACGAATGCCAGAACCAGACCACCCAGTGCGCCCATGGCGGCCGCCTCGGCCGGGGTTGCCAGGCCGCCGAGTATCGAACCCAGCACCAGCAGGATAAGAACGGTCAGGGGGACGAATGATTTCAGCAGATCGAAAATAATCGTCAGGGCCGGCGGCGGGTGCTCCAATTTCAGCGGCGGTGCAAGGGACGGATTCAGTCCGGCCCTGACCAACACGTACACAATGTAGAAACTGGCCAGCAGCAGGCCCGGAAACATGGCCGCCGCGTACAGGCGCAGGGGCGACATCTCGGCGATGGCGGCATACACGATCAACATGATCGACGGCGGGATCAGAATCCCCAAGGTGCCGCCGGCGCAGATGACCCCGGATGCAAATCTCTTGTCGTAGTTGGCCGCCGCCATGGCCGGGAAGGCCAGCAGGCCCATCAGGGTGACCACGGCGCCGACGATACCCGAGGCGGTGGAGAATATCGTGCAGGTGATGAGTGCCGCGACCGCCATGGAACCGGGTAGATTTCTGGCCGCCAGTTGCAGGGAAAAGAACAGCCGATTGACGATATTGGCGCGCTCCACCGCGTATCCCATGAACAGAAACAGCGGGATCGCCACCAGGGTGTCGTTTTCCATCACCGAGTAGGCGGTTTGATTCAACAGGTAGAACACCTGGTTGTTCAACGCATCGGCAATGGTCTCCACCGAGCCGGCCTGATAGTAGGCGTAGTAGCCGAAGCCGACGCCCATGGCCAGCAGGGTCAACGCGATGGGGAAGCCGAACAGCACCATGACGATGAACAACGACAGCATGAGGATCGCGATCTGGGGACTGGTCATGGCTTCTGCTCAGGGGGGGGAGCAGGCGTCTCCGTCGCCACCAGAGATTCCGGGACGTGGACCTGCGCCATCAACGTTTCCTCGGTTTCGTGGATGTCATCGGTACGCTCGAGCCACACGCCTTCCTTCATCGCCTTCCAGCAGCGCAGCAGCTCGGCGACGCCCTGCAGGAACATGAGCGCCCCGGCCACCGGAATGAGAGTCTTGAAAAAATAGATCTGGATACGCGCCGGGCTGTTCCAGCTCACTTCTTGGTATCGCCAGGAATCCGCCGCGATCTCTGCACCGTACCAGAACAACGCCAGCATGCCCGGAAAGAGAAACAACAGGTACAGGGTGAAATCGATGCGCGCCTGCCACCTCACCGGCAGCAGCCGGTAGATCACATCACCACGCACGTGGGTGTCCTGGGCCAATGCGTAGGGTCCTGCCATCAGGAACAGCGCCCCGTACATCTGAACCATCATGTCGAAGACCCAGACCGTCGGCGCGTTCAGCACGTAACGCATGAAAACTTCGTAGGAAACGGAAAACGTCAGGATGAGGATGCACCACCCGAAAGCCCGTCCGATCCAGATACTGAAGCTCTCAATCGCGTAGATAAACGAGACCACAGGACCCCCCAGAGCACCCGGCCAAATCAGACGGGGGCCGAAATTCGACCCCCGTCAGTGCTTTCAACGCAAGTGCGTTTAGTTATCCGAAGTAGTGCTTGTAGGCGAGCTTGTAATCGGGCTGATTGAGGTTCAGATAGTTCATCACCTCTTTCGCATAGGCCTTTTGAGACTTGATCACCTTGGCGAAGAAAGGATCTTGGGCGGACAGCCTCTTAATCACCGTATCCCATGCGGTGAGCTGCTCGTTCATGATCGAATCCGGCGTACGGTACACATTGACGCCCTGTGCTCGAAGCTTGACCAGATCTTCCGCGTAACGCTTGGTGTTGTGCCAGTAGAAGTTCGAGTTCTCAGCCTCGGAAGCGAATTTCAAAATCGCCTGCAACTCGGCCGGCAGAGCATCGTACTTCTTCTTGTTGAAGGTGACCTCGAAGAACTCCTGGGATTGATGGAAGCTCGCCAGATGGTAATGCTTGGAGACATCCTGCATACCGAAGTCACGGTCCGAGGTCGGGTTGTTGAACTCGGCCGCGTCGATGAGACCGGACTTCATGGCCGGCTGGATTTCCCCACCGGGCAGCTGAACCACCGACATGCCCATTTCCAGCATCACGTCGGCCGCCAGACCGACGGTCCGATACTTCAGACCCTTCATCTGAGCGCTGCTCTTGATCTCCTCTTTGAACCAGCCCAGTGGCTGCGCCGGCATGGGACTGTTGAAGAAGCTGACCACATTGAGCGAGTGTGCCCATCAGCTCCTCGAACAGCTCCTGACCACCGCCGTAGTAGACCCAGCCAAGCACTTCCTGACTCGACCAGCCGAAACAGGGACCGGTGCCGAACAGAGAAGCGGCCGTGGACTTCGAATACCAGTAGGCGGGCACGTAATGGGCCGCATCCAGCACGCCGCGATGCACGGCATCCTGCATCTGACTGGTCTTGACCACCGCGTTGACGGCCAGCAGGTCGATCTTGAGGTCTTTGCCGGCCCTGGCATTGACCCGGTCGACGTAAGATTTGGCGTTCTCCAGGAAGATCCCGCCACCCCAGGCGGCCTGCATCTTCAGGACCTTGGTCTGGGCAAAGGACACCATGGGAAAACCGAGGGTTGCGGCGCCGACAGCACCGACGGCACCGGTCTTCAGGAACTTGCGGCGGCCGCTCTCGGGCTTGGCCGTTACTTCGTTTTTCTTGGTCATTTTGACTCCTCCTTAACAGGATTGACGTGGAATGCACCGGGCCATCACGATACCTGTGGACCCCATGTAATCACCAGGTGATTACCATGTAAACGCCGCCGAACACGCGCTCGGTCAGCCGCATTTCCGTTGCTCGACTTCTGGCCCCGGGTGGCGACATCGGTCGGCAAGCAGTTGTTTTCATTCACTTACGCAGCCACGGTGCGAGGTGAGAATCGAGCCGTGGTAGTCCATCTGGGCCGGGGCTCTCGACGGATTCTTGTATGCGATATACCAGGAGTGTAAAGAGGCTTACCCGCCATGTACAGCACCAAGGGCCGGAGCCTTCATGCCACGCGATCCGCCGGCTCCCGGCCGGCGAATATGGCGTCCAGATTGTCCAATGCCCGGAAACCCATGGCGTCGCGGGTTTCCCGGGTGGCGCTGCCGATATGGGGCAGCAGGAACGTATTGTCGAGCTCCCGGTAACCCGGGTGGATATCCGGCTCGCCGTTGAAGGCATCGAGGCCGGCCGCCGCCACCTGGCCCGAGCGCAGCGCCTCCTGCAGGGCCTCGTCGTCGATGAGGGCGCCGCGAGGGCGCTGTTGACCACAATCGCCCCCGGACGCAGCAGCCGGATGCGCTCGGCGTCCAGGAGGTTCCGGGTCGCCGGCGTCGCCGGGCAATGCAGGGACAGCACGTCACAGGCGGCCAACAGAGTCTCCAGACGCTCATGGTAGACCGCGCCCTGCTCGATCTCGGCGGGAACCTGTCGGCGATTGTGGTAGTGAATGCTCATCCGGAAGCCGCGGGCACGGCAGGGCCGTCACCTGGCCCACGCGGCCCATGCCGATGATCCCCAAGATCTTGCCGGTGATCTGGGTGCCCACCATGAAGGCCGGGCTCCATTGCCGCCACTGGCGGGCGCGGATCAGGCGATCACCCTCGGCAGCCCGCCGGGCGGCGCCCAGCATCAGCAGCAGGGCGATCTCTGCGGTGGCGTCGCTGAGCACGTCCGGGGTGTTGGTAACGATGATGCCCCGGGACTTCGCGGCTTCCAGATCCACGTGATCGACGCCGACGGAGAAGTTCGCGATGGCTTTGATGCTTGCCGGCATACGCGCAATCGCGGCGGCGTCCAGATGCTCGGAGTGGCATGGAAGCAGCGCGTCAGCGCCGGCGGCGAGATCGATCAACTCATCGGTGGAGTAGACATGATCGTCCTTATTAAACCGTGGCTCATAGTCGCGGCGAAGGCGCGCCTCAACGGCCTCGGGCAATTTACGCGTAACCACGACTTTTGACTTCGAGCCCATGGCCGTATACTGCAATGAAAATTGATACGGGGGCAACATGACGCATTGGATTCGTTTCCGACACGCTGGCGCCACTGGCTTCGGCACCATCGAAGATGACCGAATCGCCGTGCACGAAGGCGATATGTTCCATGCGCCGACTGCAACCGGCGAACAGCTTTCTCTGGACCAGGTTACGCCGCTACCACCCACGGCCGCGGGCAAGATGCTCGCCCTTTGGAACAACTTTCACGCGCTGGCGGCAAAGCTGAATCAGGAAATTCCGCCAGAGCCGCTGTACTTCATCAAGGCCGATGGTTCTTATCTCGGTACCGGTGAGGTCATTCGCAAACCGCCGTCCTATGACGGCAAGGTCGTGTTCGAGGGCGAGTTGGGAATTGTGATCGGGAATGAGTGCAGCGCGGTTTCAGAGGCGCAGGCCGAGAATCACATTTTCGGGTACACCTGCATCAACGACGTGACCGCCGGCGAGCTTATTGGAAAAGACGCCAGCTTCGCTCAGTGGACGCGTGCCAAGAGCTTCGACACCTTCGGCGTCTTCGGGCCCGTCGTTGCGACCGGACTCGAGCCCTCGACACTGTCCGTTCGCACGGTGCTGAACGATCAGGAACGTCAGAATTACCCGATAAGCGACATGATCTTCGGGCCTGCAAAAATCGTGAGCATGATTTCTCAGGACATGACCCTGCACGCTGGTGACGTCATCTGCTGCGGCACCTCCGTCGGCGTAGGCTCCATGAAACCCGGAAGCACGATCGAGGTGACCATCGACGGAATCGGCACCCTGAGCAACCGATACGAGAACTGACGCGAGGAACAAACCATGAAAATTTGCGTGGTGGGCGCGGGTGCCATTGGCGGATTGCTGGCGGTGCGCCTGGCGGAGGCCGGCGAACAGGTAACCGTGGTCGACCAGGGTGCACACTTGCAGGCGATCCGGCGCGACGGCCTCAAGCTGTTGATGGCCGACGGCAGCGAGCATGTGACCCGATCACTGGAGGCGGTGGCGAACATCCGTCAGGCCGGGCGGCAGGATGTGGTGATTCTTGCGGTAAAGGGTCACATCCTTGCCGAGGTCGCGCCCGAACTCGACAGCTTGATGGGCGACGACACCATCATCCTGCCGATGCAAAACGGCTTGCCCTGGTGGTATTTCCACAAGCACGGCGGCGAGCACGATGGCCGGCCCATTGAATGCCTGGATCCGGATGGGCGGTTGGCCGCCCATGTTGATCTGGAGCGCGTGATCGGCTGCGTGGTTTTTCCCGCCGGTGAAATTGTTTCGCCGGGCGTCGTGCGGCACACGGAAGGAAACCGTTTCCCACTCGGTGAGCTGGACGGCAGCGATACCGAGCGTGCGCAGATGCTGGTGGATATGTTCACCAACGCAGGATTCAAATCCTTCGTGCTCGACGACATTCGCGCTGAAATCTGGCTCAAGCTCCTGGGGAATCTGTCCTTCAATCCCATCAGCGCCCTGACCCACGCGACGCTGGTGGACATCTGCCAGTATCCACCCAGCCGCGCGCTGGCGCAGTCGTTGATGGAGGAGGCCCAGACGGTAGCCAACCACCTCGGCATCACATTCCGCGTGTCCATCGAAAAACGCATTGCCGGCGCGGAAAAAGTCGGTAAGCACAAGACCTCCATGCTCCAGGACGTGGAGGCCGGAAGGGGGCTGGAGCTGGAAGCCATCATGGGCGCGGTGGTGGAGCTCGCGCGCCTGACCGGCATCGCCACACCGGGCATCGATGTGATCTACGCGCTGGCGAAACTCCTGGACAAGACCATGCGCGAGGACCAGGGCGCCGTGAGGCTGCGACGCATCGCCTGAGGCCCCACGGACCACGGCCGGCCGGCGCTTCTATATACTGTCCCCATAATTCTGTCGATATTCTGTCGAGGGACTGCACATGACGTCCGGCACGATCCATCGCAATGCACTGGCGGCGAAGTTCCGATCCTTTCTGGGCGCGGAATCGGTGCTCGACGATGCCGAGGAGCTCAAGCCCTACGAGTGCGATGGCCTGACGGCCTACCGGCAGACACCGCTGCTGGTGGTTCTCCCGGAAACAATCGAGCAGGTGCAACGGGTGCTGCGTGTGTGCTCGGACCATCAGGTGCCGGTGGTCGCCCGGGGCGCCGGCACCGGGCTCTCCGGCGGCGCTCTACCCCTGGCCGACGGCGTCCTGCTGGTGCTCGCCAAGTTCAATTCCATTCTTTCCGTAGACACCGCAAACCGCACCGCCCGGGTCCAGCCCGGGGTACGCAATCTCGCAATCTCCGAAGCAGTGGATGCTTACGGTCTCTACTATGCCCCCGACCCGTCGTCTCAGATCGCCTGCAGCATCGGCGGCAACGTGGCGGAGAATGCCGGCGGCCTGCATTGCCTGAAGTACGGTTTGACCGTGCACAATATTCTCGCCCTCGAGGTGCTCACCATGGACGGCGAACGGCTCACCATCGGCGCCCAGTCCCTGGACGCGGCCGGCTACGACCTGCTGGCGTTGCTCACGGGGTCGGAGGGCTTACTCGCCATCATCGTCGAAATTACCGTGCGCCTGCTGCCCAAGCCCGAGTGCGCGCGGGTTTTACTGGCCGCATTCGACGATGTGGGTGCCGCCGGAACCGCGGTGGGGCGCATCATTGCCGAAGGCATCATCCCGGCGGGGCTCGAGATGATGGACAACGCCGCCGTGCGCGCCGCCGAGGATTTCGTGCACGCGGGCTATCCCACCGATGCCGCCGCCATTCTGCTGTGCGAGCTGGACGGCATCGACAGCGAGGTCGCGGATCGGGTCGCACAGGTGGCGGCGCTGCTCGAGGATTGCCACGCCACCGAGGTGCGCGTGGCCCGGGACGACGAGGAACGGGCACTCTTCTGGGCCGGGCGCAAAGCCGCCTTTCCGGCCGTAGGGCCGCCTGTCCCCGGACTACTACTGCATGGATGGCACCATCCCGCGCCGGGAGCTGCCCAGGGTTCTGACGCGTACCGCCGAGCTCTCGGAGGAATATGGATTGCCGGTGGTCAATGTCTTTCACGCCGGGTGACGGCAACCTCCATCCCCTCATTCTTTACGATGCCAACAGGGACGGCGAGGTGGAGAGAGTCGAAGAGCTGGGCGCGAAGATTCTGGAGCTGTGCGTGGAGGTCGGCGGCACCATCACCGGGGAGCACGGCGTGGGAATCGAGAAAATCGATCAGATGTGCGCACAGTTCGCGGCCGCCGAGCTCCATCACTTTCACGCGGTCAAATCCGCGTTCGACATGCACAGGCTTCTCAACCCCGGCAAGGCCGTGCCCACGTTGACGCGCTGCGCGGAGCTCGGTGGTATGCACGTGCACGACGGCCAGTTGCCGTTCCCGGAACTGGAGAGGTTCTAAGCTCGTGAGCGATGACAACGACGCCAGTGACGAGCTGGCGGCAGGTCTGCATCGGGCAGCGGCCGAAGGCACGCCGCTTGCCATTGTCGGCGGGGGCAGCAAGTCCTTTCTCGGCCGCACGCCCCGTGGCGAACCCTTTCACGTGGGCGCACACCGGGGCATCGTCGCTTATGAACCCACCGAGCTCGTCATCACCGGGCGCGCCGGAACAACCCTCACTGAAATCGAGACGGTCCTGACCGACAGCCGCCAGATGCTCGCCTTCGAACCGCCGCACTTCGGTGCTTCGGCGACACTGGGCGGCACAGTGGCCAGTGCCCTTTCCGGTCCGCGACGCCCCTACGCGGGCGCGGCGCGGGACTTCGTGCTGGGCGTCAAGATGCTGAACGGTGAAGGACGCACGCTCACCTTCGGCGGGCAGGTAATGAAAAACGTCGCCGGCTACGACCTGTCACGCCTGATGGTGGGTGCCATGGGCACCCTCGGCGTGTTGCTGGAGATCTCGTTGAAGGTGCTGCCGCTACCGGCGCAGACCACGACGCTGCGCTTCTCCCTGGACGCCGCCGCCGCCATCGAGCAAATGAACGCATGGGCGGCGAAACCGCTGCCGCTTTCCGGCGCATACCATGAGAAAGACAGGCTCTTTGTTCGGCTATCGGGCACCGAAAAGGCTGTTGCCCGGGCGGTCCAGGTGCTGGGCGGCGACAGGATGGAGGATGCGGGCCGCTGGCATGGGCTACGTGAGCACCAGCTCGAACACTTCGGCGCCGGCAAAGCGCTGTGGCGATTGTCCGTGCCTCCGGCGACGCCGCCCATGGCGTTGCCGGGTGAAACACTCATGGACTGGGGCGGCGCGCTTCGCTGGCTCAAAAGCGACGCACCCGGCGAGGAGATCCGCGCTGCCACAAACCAGGTGGGCGGACACGCGACGCTCTATCGCCATGGTGATCGCACAGGCGAGGTCTATCATCCGCTCAGCGAGCCGCTGTTGAAACTTCACCAGCGGTTGAAAGCGAGCTTCGATCCCAAAGGCATACTCAATCGCGGCAGAATGTATGCCGATCTGTAGGGACAGATTTGAAATCTGTCCCCCACCCATTTGACCATGCAAACGAATCTCGCCGACTTCATCAAAAACACCCCTGAGGGGCGTGAAGCCGACGCAATCCTGCGCAAGTGCGTGCATTGCGGCTTCTGCACCGCTACCTGCCCGACCTACCAGCTGCTGGGAGACGAGTTGGACGGACCGCGGGGGCGCATCTATCTGATCAAGGAATCCCTGGAAGGACAGCCGGTAACGGGGAAAACCCGCCTGCACCTGGACCGCTGCCTCAGCTGCCGCGCTTGCGAAACCACATGCCCTTCGGGGGTGCGATATGGCCGTCTGCTGGACATCGGCCGGGCTCTGGTGGAAAAGCGCGCACCGCGCCCGGTTCACGAACAAGCTCTGAGAAAGGTGTTGCGCTGGATACTACCTCACCCCCGTCGATTCGCACTGCTGTTGCGCTTCGGCCAGCGATTGGCGCCACTGCTGCCGGCGGTGCTGCGCGGGCGCGTTCCGAAGCGAACTTCCCCAGGCGTCTGGCCCGAGCCGCGGCACAGGCGCCGCTTGTTGTGCTTGCAGGGTTGCGTGCAAAGCAGTATTGCTCCAGGAATCAATGCAGCCGCCGCCAGGGTGCTGGATCGCCTGGGCGTGTCCCTGATACCGACGACCGCTGCCGGCTGTTGCGGCGCCGTCAGCCATCACCTGTCGGCCAGAACGGAAGCTCTGGATTTCATGCGCCGAAATATCGACGCGTGGTGGCCGCAACTGGAGCAGGGAGCCGAAGGGGTGATTACCGGCGCCAGCGCCTGCACCGCCATGGTCAAGGAATATGGCGAGCTGCTCGCCGACGACCCGCAATACGCCCACAAGGCGGCTCGCGTCTCGGAACTGGCTCGGGACCTCTCCGAAGTGATCGCAAAAGAAGATATTGCAGCGCTGGCAGCTGACACCGTAGTGTCACGTCGTGTGGCATTTCACTCGCCGTGCACCCTGCAGCACGCTCAAGGAATTCGCGGCACGGTGGAGTCCATTCTCACCGCCCGCGGACATCGGCTGACCAGGGTGCAGGATCCACACTTGTGCTGCGGTTCGGCTGGCACCTACTCCATACTTCAGCGGTCTTTGTCGAAACGATTGCGCGAGAACAAGGTAACGGCCCTGGTAGCCGACGAGCCCGAGATCATCGCCACGGCCAACATCGGCTGTCTTGTGGAGTTACGCGCGGCATCGGACGTGCCGGTAGTACACTGGATCGAGCTGCTGGATGAATGAGAGCGGCGCTCAAGCGCCCTCGAGCATTTCCGAAATCAATTGGTCCTCGAGATCGATGCGTACGGCAAGCTCCTCACCAAGCTTCGAAAGCACCTTCAACATGTCTCCGCCGATTTCTGTTCCGTTCGACTTCTCGTAGATGTCGTTGAACTCGACGGCAACCTGCGTCGTATTGGCGATGCGCGGATAGAGTTGCTCGGCAAGCTCAACGATACCGCGGCGGCGCTCCTTGCCTTCGGATATGCGTTCATAGAGACCGAAGTGACCGGAGGCAATGTAGTCAACCAGAATCTGTGAGAATTCCTGCAGCAGATCGTCGTTGGGCCGTTCGTCGGAATAGGGCTCGATTCCGGCGCATCGCTCGAAGAGCACCAGCATCTTCTGGCGCTGGCTCAACATCTTGTCGATAAGTGAGCGTGTTCCGCTTCTGCGATCTTGCTGTTCCTGGACCTCAGGATTCATACATTGGCTCCATCTTTGGCGCTACCACCGGGGATCGGCCGGGGTAGCAGGGCGCATAGATAACCACCACTGCCACCGGATGGCAAGTTCGTAGTCCCGAAAAAGAGACACCGCGCACATATGAAGCAGTGAATTTCGCCCTATGCGGCAAATGAACGCCAGATTCGACCCCTCTGCCGATCCGGATTACCCATCGGCAAGGCTGTCCAAGCGCCTCTCAAGTTGATAAATTAGCCGGCGTTTTTATCGGGGTGGCGAATGCTCTCATGAGCTGCCAGACAACAGCCGTCGGCGCGCTTTCACGGCCCACCAGATCTTTCGCGGTGGCGATGTTCACCGTGCTCTGCCTCCTGTGCGCCTCGGTCACGGCCGGCACCCTGGCGGAGATCCGTGCCCTGGCGGCCGAGCAACAATACGCCCAGGCACTGAAGCAGCTGGATACCTTCCTCGAGGACAATTCCGACGATGTCGAGGCGCGTCTTTTCCGGGGCGTTCTTCTCACCCGTCAGGGAAATATCGACGAAGCTATTGTCACCTTCGATGAGCTGTCCAAGGATCGGCCGGAGCTTCCCGAGCCGCTCAACAATCTGGCAGTACTATATGCCGCTCAGGGCCGATATGACGACTCTCGCGAAGTGCTGTTGCGCGCCATCGCGTTGGAGCCGCGCTACGACACCGCCCACGAGAATCTCGGCGATGTGTACGCAAAGCTCGCCAACATCGCCTATGAGCGTGCCTTTGCGCTGAACAAGTCAAACGCCAGTGCCAGGGACAAAGCCAGCTGGATGACCCGGGTGCTCGATACCGAGCCCGCGGCCTCGGGCAATATCGCAGGCGAAGTCTCAAGCGAGGTTTCACCGGACGTGCAGGCCGAGGCCAAGCTCGAGCAAATTCCTGCCACCTGTTACGCGGTGAACGGCATCGAAAACAGTTCCGCGGCGCGTTCGGTGGCCAATTGGTTCACCAGCAGAGGCGCGACGGCCAGGGAGCAAACACGCCTGGCACAAGCGAGCATCTTTTACGAAGTTTACCTACCTCCGATGAAAAGCCGGTCCGCCACCGACGACGAAATGCACCGCATGCGCGCGGACGGATTCGTAGACATCATGCGAATCAGCAGCGGGCCGCTGGAAAACGGCGTCTCTGTCGGCGCTTATCGCAAACTCGGCAACGCCGAACGACGCGTCAAGACCTTTCGAACCAAGGGCTACGAGGTCGAATTCAAACCTCGCGATAACTCGCGCACCAGCTACTGGGTCGCGATCAGTGCCGGCACCGACCGTGAAATGAGAAGTGAATTCAGCAGCACATTTCCTGCCTACCCGCTGAGCGAGTCGTCATGCCCTTCTTGACGGCCCTTCGATGACGTTGTCCCATTCCAGGAAGAAGACCAATGGCCTCACCTGACTACCATCGTTTCGACACGCTGAGCCTTCATGCGGGGCAACAACCCGATACTGCCACCGGCGCACGTGCCACACCTATCTATCAGACCACCTCCTTCGTGTTCCCTGATACCGACACCGCGGCAGCGCTTTTCAACGCCGAGCGTGCCGGCCACGTGTACTCACGGATCAGCAATCCCACTAACGCCGTACTGGAGGAGCGTATTTCGGCTCTGGAAGGAGGCATAGGCGCGATTTGCACTGCCAGCGGTCAGGCCGCCATGCATCTCGCCATCGCCACTATTGTCGATGCCGGATCGCATATCGTGTCGTCGCGCTCGCTCTACGGCGGGTCCCACAATCTGCTTGCCTACACCATGCCGCGCTTCGGTATCGAGACGACCTTCGTCGACCCGCGAGACCCAGCGGCGTTCGAGAGGGCGATTCGCCCCGAGACCCGTCTGGTGTTCGGAGAGATTCTCGGTAACCCGGGGCTCGACGTTCTGGACGTGGAGTCGGTTTCGCGGGTCGCCCACGATGCAGGATTACCGCTGCTCATCGACTCGACTTTTACGACGCCGTATCTCTGCCAGCCATTCAACCATGGCGCAGATCTCGTGTTTCACTCGGCCACCAAGTTTTTGGGCGGACACGGCATCGCCATCGGCGGCCTGCTGGTGGACAGCGGGCGCTTCGACTGGGAGGCATCGGGGAAATTCCCGACCCTCACCGAACCCTACCCGGGATTCCACAACCTGGATTTCGTCGAGGAGTACGGTCCCGCCGCATTCATCATGCGCGCCCGCAAGGAAGGCGCCAGGGACTTCGGCGCCTGCATGAGCCCCACCACGGCATTCCATATTCTGCAGGGCATCGAAACGTTACCCCTGCGCATGCAACGACACGTGGAAAATACCCGTAAAGTGGTCGCCTTTCTCGATGCCCACGATGCCGTGGACTGGGTCGGCTATCCGGAGCTTGCCTCGCACCCGGACCACGAGCTCGCCAAAATCCTGCTTCCCCGCGGCTGCGGTGCCGTTTTCAGCTTCGGATTGAAGGGCGGGCGGCCAGCGGGCCGGCGATTCATCGAGACGGTGCGAATATTCTCCCATCTGGCGAATGTGGGTGACGCGAAATCCCTGGTCATCCACCCCGCCAGCACGACCCACCACCGCATGGACACGAAGGCATTGGAAGCCGCCGGCATTACCGAAGGGACCGTGCGGCTGTCCATCGGCCTCGAGGACCCGGTGGATCTCATGGATGATCTGAGCCAGGCCATCAAAGCGTCCCAGAGGATTCGTGCTTCGGAGCCCGCATCGTGAATCTGGTGGTCGATGGCCACGACGTCTACGCCTACACGGGCGCGAAGGATTTCCAGGCTACTCGCGATCCACTCATATTCGTGCACGGCGGCGGCCTCGACCACACGGTATGGCTGCTGCAGAGCCGCTACTTCGCCCACCATGGCCGCGGCGTGCTGGCGGTGGATCTGCCCGCCCACGGGAAGTCCGGGGGCGCAGCGCTCACCAGCATCGTCGAGATGGCGGACTGGGTGGTGCGGCTCATGGATGCGGCCGGCGTCGACACCGCCACCCTCATCGGCCATAGCATGGGGGCGCTGGTGGTGCACGAGGCCGCTGCCCGCCACCCCGGGCGAGTTCGCTGTATCGTCACGCTGGGAATTTCCGTGCCCATGCCGGTGGCAGACGTCCTGCTCTCGGCCGCCAAGGCCGACCAGCACGATGCCTTCGACATGGTGAATATCTGGGGACACGGCCCGCGCGCGCAAACGGGCGGCAATCAGGTGCCGGGAATGTGGATGATCGGCTCGGGCCTGCGCCTGCTGGAACGATCCGCACCGGGTGTTTTGCACGCGGATCTGAACGCCTGCAACGAATACCGCGACGGACTCACCAGCAGCGCTTCCATCACCTGCCCCGTGCACGTGATTCTCGGCCGCGACGATCGCATGTCGCCGCTGAAAGCGGCCCAGCCGTTGCTCGAGTCACTTGCCGATGGGCGGGTCAGCGTCATCGAGGACTGCGGCCACATGCTCATGGCCGAGAAGCCGGGGGAGGTATTGGACTTGCTTATCGCGGCCTTGAAGAATTCTGCCGGCTAGAACGACGCCTCTTCTCCCGAACGCGAATGATTCTCAGCTGTCACCGGCCCCTTTACTCCTGGAGTTGCTTGTCGCAGCTTCGAATGTTCCCATACGCTTCTACTGACCGGGCGGTAATTGTGGCAACTCATGACTGATCGGACAAACCCACTGTCTGGTGACGCCATCCGGGCACTGGACCACGTGCCGATGGTGATCGAGGCTTCGCCCCGGGGCGAACGCGCCTACGACATCTATTCCCGCCTGCTCAAGGAACGGTTGATTTTTGTGATCGGTCCCATCGAGGATGAGATCGCCAATGTCGTTATCGCGCAACTGCTCTACCTGGAGTCCGACAACCCGGACAAGGACGTCCATCTCTACATCAACTCGCCCGGCGGTCCGGTGAGTGCCGCCCTCGCGGTCTACGACACCATGCAGTACGTCAAACCGGACATCAACACCCTGTGCATCGGGCAGGCCGCCAGCATGGCCGCGTTGCTGCTCACGGGAGGCGCCAAAGGCAAGCGCCACTGCCTGCCCAACGCGCGAATGTTGATCCACCAGCCCCTGGGCGGATTCCAGGGGCCGGCCGCGGACATCGACATCCACGCCAGGGAAATTCTGCATGGGCGCCAACGGCTCAACGAGATCCTGTCCATGCACACCGGCCAGCCGTTAGAACGAGTCCAGGCCGATACCGATCGGGACCGGTTCATGGACGCCCGGGA
>PVMK01118992.1_pt1 | contig 33799 bp, 29 predicted proteins | sample 1853481 | NCBI WGS metagenome assembly PVMK01 (sample SAMN08533507, study PRJNA380276) | Marine sediment metagenome, whole genome shotgun sequencing project.
CAGCCCCGCAACCACTATGGTCAGCTTGCGGTGCGAATTCCCCTGCTCGCTAAAACTGTCGATCCATGATAGTACAAACGCTAAACTCAGCACCAGCCCAAATGAATGCGAGAGCAGCGACCCGGAATTCATCAGGAAAAATGGCGACGTTAGGGTCAAAACTGATGCGATTATCCCTACCGTCTCTCCAAAGATCTTCTTCCCCAGGCGGTAAGTTAGCCACACACCTAATCCCGCTAGCAGGGGATTGACCAGCGACCTGATACCCAGGCGTACTCCAATTGCCAGCAGGGCTGGCCACCCGAGTGGATACTTACCGAACCGCATTCCGTTGTGATCCACCACAAATGGGACTAGAAAACTTTCAGATTGCGGGGGTGAGGTGACCACAAGGTTCCCATCTGCGATCGCCCTTGCCTGCCATACATATGCGATCTCGTCTTCAAGATGAGGCAGTGCCTCAAAATACTGGATTGTTACGAAATAGGTCACCAGGATGGTGACCAGGCTGAGTACTAATGCAATCCGATCCGCACGTGACATGAAAATCAGTTGACCTGATGCGCTATTCAGGCCTTGATAACCCGCAGCGCTTTAAGTGCCTGCTGGTGTAAGTGGCCATTTGAAGCCAGCACGCCGCGATTATGAAGCAGGGTTCTCCCGGCTGAGAAATCCAACGATCTACCGTGCAGATCGCTGACCTTTCCTCCTGCTTCTTCAACGATCAAAGAGCCTGCTGCCTGGTCCCAAATCCTTTCCTTGTAATCCGGCTGCTTTGAGGAGAGAAACCTTAAATAGAGTTCTCCCCTTCCGGCTGCCAGCACCATATATTTTGCCTGGCTGTCCATGCGCACTGGTTCGACCTCAACCGCCAGCTCTTCAGCCAGGTAATCCATCTTGCCGATATTGGTATGCCCTGATTCAACCGAGCGCATTAAGCGCGCCTGTTCGGGCACCTTGACATCCGAGATCCTCAGTGGGCTTAATACCTCATTTTCATTGTCAAGTGCAGTCTGCCAGGCTCCTTCTCCCCTGACAGCAACCGCCAGGGTGCCGCTGCCTCCTGGATCAGGTAAATATCCTTCAGAAATATTTGGGCAGCCGAGTACACCAATCTGTACTTTACCATCGACAACCAGGGCCAGGGCAACTGCGTATTGATCGCCACGCAAAAAACCCTTGGTACCATCTATCGGATCAAGTGTCCAAAAATATCCTGTTGGCTCGCTGGTACCGTGGTCAATCCATTCGCAAACCTTCTCTGGTGTAGCTCCCGGTACCACCGCAGATACAAATCCTGTCACCTGTTCAAGGGTGTGTGATCCCTCAGGTTGGCGTAATTCCGAGGCACTCTCCTCGGCCACAAATGGTTGATCAGGGAATTTCTCTGCCAGAGCCCTGCCAACCAGGGCTTGTGAGGCGAAATCAGCTACGGTTACCGGAGAAAAATCACCTTTTGTGATCGCTGGCGAGACCTTCTCCGCCTGCACCTGCTTGACCAGCTGTGAGGCCTGGCGGACAATATCAATTGCGAATCTTGTTTCAGGTCGCTCGAGGTTTAACATCTAGCTGCCATCCTGTTCAATATTTAAGTCAATCACCGGGCTGCTGCTAATAAAGTTCGACCATTCACTCTCCGGGATGCCATGCAGATCGTAAGCCATGGCGTCGGTGATGCGCACCGGGATCATTTGGCCGCTTGAGAACTCACCTTCTAGGATCGTCAAACCATCAATTTCCGGTGCATCCCGGTATGTCCTGCCCATCGATAGCCCATCACCCTGTCCTTCGATCAGCACCTCCAGGGTTTTACCAACCAGCGCCTGGTTTTTCTCCAGGGAGATTTGCTGCTGCAGCGCCATTAAGCGTTTCCAACGCTCCTGCTTTACCTCGTCGGGAACAGGATCACCGAGCGCTTCGCTGAATGTGCCCGGCTCGAATGAGAACTGGAACGCACCAACTTTATCGAAACGGATTTGCTCAATAAAATCCAGCAGGGTTTGAAATTCCTTTTCGGTCTCCCCAGGGTAACCGATGATGAAGGTAGTGCGCAAGGCGAGGTCGGGCATTTTCGCGCGCATCTTTTCCAGCGTGGAGTAGACCCATTCGATATTCGCAGGCCGGCGCATTTGCCTCAGCACTCCCGGGTCAGCATGCTGCAGCGGGATATCCAGGTAAGGCACAATTTGTTCATTTGCAGCCATCACGTCAATCAGGCGATCGGTCACATACCCGGGGTATGCATACATAATGCGGATCCACTTGAGGTGATCACCTTCATCTTGATTGTTTGCCCTTTCTTCATCTAACGTCTCAACAATCCGCTCGAGCAGAACAGCCAACCCATTCTTCATACCCAGGTCATGTCCATAATCAGTCGTGTCCTGGGCGATCAAGATCAATTCCCGCATATCTTGTGCTTGTAGATATCTCACCTCCTTCAAGATGGATTCAATTGGTCTGCTGACAGCCGTTCCTTTAATCAGCGGGATCGAACAAAAAGCACATGGACGGCGGCAGCCATCCGCAATTTTCAAGTATGCGCTGGCTCCTTGCGGAGCCACACGCAGAACACCCGTGTGATCCACAACCGTGGTTGGTGCATCTGGCAGGTGGTAAACGGGTTCAGGGTGCTTACCCCGGCGCAGCTTTTGAATCACATCCACGATATCCATCCATCGCCTGGTGCCCAGCAGCCCATCAATTCCTGGTACTTTCTGGGCAACTTCACGCCCATAGCGTTGGGTCAGGCAGCCAGCCGCGATCAAGTATTGATCATCTCTCTTGTCTGCCGCCAATTCACCCAGCACCTGTAGAGATTCATCTCTGGCAGGACTGATAAAACCACAGGTATTGACAATGATAATATTCGCCTGTGCGGGATCTAAAACCGGTAAGTAACCTGATTGATTTAACAATTGTCCCATCGATTCAGAATCGACGGTATTTTTCGAACATCCCAATGAAATCAAATGATAAGTGTTCTTCTGCATAATAATCTAATCACCTGTAAGAATTATAATTAACTAATCCAGCGCTTATGGTGCGGATGTCGCCGGAGGTGTGGGGCTTGCGGGTGGCGTGTCGGTCGGAATTGGCGTACTCGTTGGTGTCGGGAGCAGGACCCCTTCTGGCGTGAATACCTCATAGACCACTTCTCCATAAACACCGAGAATACCCAAATCTTCCCCATTGAAAAATACTTGCAGCCCAGCGCCATTGCCGGTCAGCAGCTCGATTTGAAACTCACCAGAAAATGAATAAGCGCCGCCAGGAATTACACGCCCTTCAAACTCAATATCGCCATCCACTGCCACCCGCATCCAGGCCCGGCGTAGAACTGAAACATAAACCTGAACTGGAGCATTGCTTTCCGTCGGTACTGCTGTCTCAGGATCAATCTCTTCCGGCGCAGGGGGAATGAGTTCACTCTCTTCTTCAGGGGCACCAACCTCAGCGGTCGATTCTTGAATTGGGATCTCCGATGACTGGGGGGATGCGGTGGATTCAGATTCTGTTGTGGCCTGCAAAGCTTCAGCGATCGGTGGTACAGTTTCTGCTGGATTCAACGCGGCCTGCATTGAGTTGATCTGGATAACTCCCCACACAACAAAAGCCAAGACCGCCAAGATCAGTACTGCACGCAGGATCCATTCCCCGGGGAAGATCCCAGAAAAAGGCAGCCTCATGCCTCGTCGAAGCGGCTTGGTATCAGAACTGACCGGCTTCGCGGCTCGTTTCTCAGCAAGTTGAGCCTGCAGTCCATCCGCATATTTAAGCAGGATTGCTTCAACATCCAGGCTTAAGAAGGCCGCGTAATTCTGAAGCATTCCCCTTCCTTGTACTGGCGAAGGTAAGCCCTCGATATCCCCACGCTCTAGCGCTTCTAAATAATGCTCTCGAATATGGATATTGCGCTCAACTTCTTCTATCGAGAACCCCAATAATTCTCTTTGCTGGCGCAGCTGCACGCCCAGATCTTCAAAAATCACTTGTGAATCTTTCGAGGTCTTTGTATCTCTCTGGACAGGTTCTTCTATCGAAGAAATGGAGATCTCTAATGGGGGGTCTTCCTGTTGGTCCAGGTTAGTCAGCAATGTAGCGGACTCAAGTCCTAAATATTCAGAGTAAGCTCGCAGGAATCCCTTTTCGTGTGCTTTTGATGGCAGCTGGCTGAAGTCCCCACTTTCCAGGGCTTGCAGGTAATGCAGGCGGATACGCGTCTCTTCAGCTGCCTGCTCAAGAGAGATATCTAACCCTTGGCGAGTTTCTCGTAACTTTTGCCCAATATGCTCAGACATGTGTTTATTCAAGCCCTATCTTATCAAAAAACACCGACCGGGTAGGATCACCTGGCCGGTGCTTTCACTATAAAAGGCTTTTCTACCTCACAAACTGCTTATCAGCAAAGATGGTTGCTGATTATTCCGCAGTTTCTTCCTCAACCTCAGTTTCGGGCTCTTCCGCGCTCTCTTCGGTCTCTTCAGGCGCTTCATCTACTTCTTCATCTTCTGAGGCTTCCAATTCACCGCTTGCTTCTGCTACTTCTTCAACCTCAGGGACTTCCAACTCACCGCTTGGTTCAGCTTCATCAACAACCTCAGGGGTTTCCATTTCGCTGCTTGCTTCTGCTTCATCTTCAACCTCAGGGGCTTCAATTTCACCGCTTGCTACTGCTTCTTCTTCGGCTTGCAGCTCTACAACCTCACTGGGTGTCTCAGATTGCTCCTCTGCTTCGGCTTCACCCAATTCTTCTTCACCTTCTGGGCGTACCGGCTCCTGGATGACGATTTCTTCCGGTTCTTCACCTTCGCGATTTACAACCACTGTAACTTCCGGAACCAAATCTACCGTCAACCGGATTTGGACAATATGTTCACCCACTGATCTTAAAGGCTGGGTGAATACCTGGCGCTTGTTAATCTCAACACCGGTCTTCTCGCCGATTGAATCAGCAATCATCTGCGTGGTGATTGAGCCGTAAAGTTTGCCAGTTTCGCTTGCTCGCGCAGTGAACGAAAGTACCATGCCGCTCAATTGTTCAGCAACCGCACCCAGCTCTTCGTTTAGGGCATTTCTCTCAACAGTCGCCTGAGATTTAATGCGCCCAACCTGCTTCAAGGCGCCCGGGGTTGCCAGAACTGCAAGTCCCTGCGGTAGTAAAAAATTTCGTCCGTAACCGTCTGCTACTCGTTTTACGTCTCCCGCCCTGCCGAGTTTAAATACGTCCTGCAATAGTAATACTTTCATTTTTCTCAAGCCCTTTCACTACATTGGATTACTCCCTGTGTTAAGTGGATTTCACAGAAAGCGCGCCCGGGCGAAGGGTACAACGCTCCGGGCGCAAGGATTCTACCAGAAGGGTGTTCAAGCGTCAACTGCGGAACTGTTTCGGTTCAAATTCTCGTCGAAAAGAGATTCATTCTCAATCGAGTATAATGCGCCCATGCCCACCCAAGAACGAACTTTCCGTTCCGAAGCGATTGTACTCAGCCATAAGAATTGGGGCGAAGCTGACCGTATGCTGTGGCTTTACACCCGCAAATTGGGTAAAGTCCAGGCAATCGCTAAAGGTGTGCGCAAGATGAGATCACGCAAAGCAGGTCATCTTGAACCCTTCACCTGCTCGGACTTGATGTTTGCCCGCGGCAGGTCCTTTTTGATTGTTACACAGGCAGAAACGCTTGCACCGTTTTTAGATTTGCGTGAAGACCTGCTGCTGGTTGGCTATGCTGCTTATATCGTTGAACTGGTTGATCGCTTCACATATGAAGAAGATGAAAACCACTTGATTTACCGGCTCTTAAGGGAAACCTTAACCCGTATCGATAGTGAACCTGCTCCCTATATTGCCGTTCGTTATTTCGAAATCCATTTACTCGATCTGTTAGGCTATCGACCAGAACTAACTAATTGCGTAAATTGCGAATCCGTGATCCAGGCTGAAGACCAGTTTTTCTCAATTTCTTTGGGAGGTGTTGTCTGTCCCCGCTGTGGACTCAGGGTACAGGATGCAAGGCCGGTCTCCATGAACACGCTCAAGTACATGCGCCATTTCCAGCGCAGTTCATATTCCCAAGCCGCTCGAGCCAAGCTCTCCCCCGAACTAAACCAGGACCTGGAGCAGTTCATGCAGCGCTATATAACTTACCGCTTAGAAAGAAGCCTGAATACGCCCGCCTTCATCTCACGCGTAAAAGGTAAACCCGCTCAAAGTTAACTCGTTGTTATCAACATTACCCCACAATATTCCAGGTACACCTATTTCTGAAGCAGGTTGTAAATAGCTTCGTTGAATGCCCCCACTGAAAAGGGTTTTTGCAGCCAATTAACATTCCCCGATTCAAGCAATGCTCGATCGCCTTCTTTTTCAGGATGACCGGTGACAAAAAGCATTTTAACATCCGGCCATCGTTGCGTAAGTTTTTGGTATAGCATCACCCCGCCCATGACCGGCATAACCATATCGCTGATCACCAATTCAATTTGATCGGCATTGGGCTCATAAATATCCAGTGCTTCCTGCCCATCTGCCGCGACTAAGACTTTGTAACCAAAATCCTCAAGTAAAGTCTTCATAGCTTCCCTGGTTGAAAAATCGTCTTCGACAAGCAGCAAACTCTCTCCTGTTCCCATGGCTTCCGCTGGGAATTCGGGGTGCTCATCTTGCTCATAAACCGGCTGCTGGGCAGGCAGGTATATATGAAACGTTGTGCCTTTCCCGATATCACTGTGCGCGTCGATATGTCCATCATGCTGCTTGATGATGCCGTATGCTTGAGCCAGACCCAGGCCTGTCCCCTCGCCGACAGGTTTCGTTGTAAAAAAAGGTTCGAATATATGTGGCAAAATATCTGCGGGAATTCCCTCACCAGAATCTTTCACCGTGATTCGATTCCATAATCCCGCGGGTATATCCGGGCAAGGCGGGGATTCGCCCTCCGCAATTTGAACCTGGTCCAGATCAAATTCAAGCACCCCACCATCTTCAGACGCGTCCCTGGCATTCACAGCCAGGTTCATGAATACCTGCTGTAAACGGGTTGGATCAGCATTAACCAGGTAAATGCCAGGTTGGTAGGTCAGCTCAATTTGAATCGTCTCCGGTAGAACCCTGCGCAGCAGTTTGTCCAATTCTTTCACGAATGGCAGCAGATCCAACATGCTTTGTTCCATCACCGATCTGCGGCTGAAGTCCAAGATTTGCCTGATCAGGCTTGCTGCCCGCTGGACTTGCTGTTGAATAATGCTCAGTCTTTCTTGGCTGGCGGATAGAAGGTTTGGATCTCGTTTCAATAAGTCAGCATATACCAGGATCGCAGCCAGGATATTATTAAAGTCGTGGGCAATCCCCGCAGCCAGCTGGCCAACCGTCGCCAAACGTTCCTGCATTTGGATGCGAGTTTGAGTTTCTCTTTCGTGGGTTACATCCCTTATCACAACCACCCAGCCTCCTGGATTTGTACCAGCCTCCAAAGGTTGTGCTCCAACTTCAAAAATCTGCCGCGGCGGCCCCGTGTTTTCGATCTCTACCCAAAGGTTTTGATATTCTTCTTCTAATAGCTCTGCAAACGGTTTTTCTCCCAGGCGGGTCAATACCTCTTCGGGTGAGAATTCTGCCAGATTTACCAGATAGGCCTGTGCGACCGGATTTGCTAGCACCACGCGGCTTTCTTCGTCTAGAAGGATAACTCCTTCAGGGACAGTATCAATAATATGCTGCACCTGTTGGGCATTTTCCTGGATCCTTTCGAGTAAAGCCATTCTCTCAATGGCCCCACCCAACTGCGTGCCTACTCCTTCAACCAGTGCAATCTCCTCTGGCAACCATACGCGATCCTTGGGTGAGGCAATGCTTAAGCCCCCGATTTGCCTGCCCTCGGATATCAGCGGCACGGTAAGCGAAGCCCGCGCATCAAGATCCAGCAGGGTTTCGCTTAGATTGGCATATTGATGCCCATCTTTCAGCTGGCCCCAATCCTGGATTGCGATGCTCATCGAAGAGCGGTTGTCTGCATCAGCAATCAACTGGTTAAATACCTCACACAACTCATGTGGCATCTCGCGCAAAACTCGCTGCTCGCCAACCCATATACCACCAATATGCAGCCCAAGCGCTCTTAATGTATGCTCGAGCGTAATGTCGAGCAGGTGATCGAGATCTGTTGCCGCGGCAACTTCGGTGATAATCGCGTTAAGAGCTTCCAGCTGCAGCGTCCTGCGCCGCGTTTCATCAAACAGCTGCGCATTCACCAGGGCTACCGCAGCCTGGCGGGCAAAGGTGAGCATAACTTCTTGTTCAGTTTCTGATCCGATGTGTGGTTCGTCGAAATAACATCCGATTGCAGCAACGACATCGTCCTTATAGACCAGGGGCCAGATCTCGAGTCCATGAAATCCCTCTTTCATTCCAAGAATTTTCAACAGGGATTCCGCTGGCAGCTGGTCAATATCCGAAAGCAAAATGGGATCTGAGCTGTTAAATAAAGTTCCGCCAAGTAGTTCTTCGAACCTTTGAGAAACCTGCTGCACGTATTCGAGGGACAGGTTTTCGAACCAGGGTGCTGATACATCCCCGCCGTCATGGCGCAGGTAAAGCGCGGCCCGGTCTGCCTCGCTTAATAGGACCGCCCCCCTACCAATGCTGTTGATCACTTCATCCAGCGACAGAGGGCGGTTGAGGCCCTCGCTGATCGTTGCCAAATGTGCCATACGCTCAGCTTGATCTCTTGTTGCAGCGAATAATCCTAAACGCTCTAAAACCTGGCTCACCTGGCTGGACACCTTCTGTACTAGTGAAATTTCAGCCGGGGTAAAACTTCGCCTGGACAAAGACACCACTTCTAATGTCCCGACCACCTCACCACCAAAAATAATCGGGACCAATAATAATGACCCTGCATCACCTTCCTTATCCCAACCGGAAAGAAGCGGACTATTACTCGTGTCCTCGATCGCCAGCGGAGAACCGCTTTCCAGCACTGAGGTCATAATTGGATTGCCTATGATCGGTATCTGTTTTCCAAGTACTTCAGGGCGGTCTGCATCATGATAAGCTGCGATTACCTGGGCTAAACTGAGCTGAGAATTTAGCAGCGCGAAGCTCACTTCAGGTACATTAAAATGATGCGCCAGCTCTTCACATATCAGGCTTAAAGCAATCGTTAAATCGTTTTCAGTGGCTGTGATGGCGATGATTTGACTTAAAAATGTTAATTCAGCCAGGCGCTGCTGGGTTTCCTCAAACAGGCGAGCATTTTCGATGGCAATCGCTGCCTGGTTCGCCAGGGTATTTAACGTCTCCAGGTCATCCTGTGAATAATCCCTTAATCGGGGACTATGGCAGGACAGGACTCCGAATATCTTGCCGCCCAATCTCAAGGGCACCGCAAGGATCGATTGCATAACATCGTCACCCTCTCCAGGAGAGATGCCCAAGCCTTTCAACTCTCTGCGATTGTTGATCTGAACCGGATCACCATTGGTAAGGACATGGGTACTGATAATCATGGGTGTGGGGAGTGACTCGACTGATCCAGGTCCATTGCGATCCACAAAATAAACCGGCGCCAGTTTCTGTCTTTCATCCCTTAAGGCGATCAGAAATACATCTACATACATCAGCTGTGCTGCAGCCCGGTGGATGGCAGCAAAAACCTGTTCAGGTATCAGGCTCGCCACTACCTCTTGGCCAATGCTGGACAAGATGGAAAGCTGTCCAGCGCGGCGGTGTACAGCAGATTCCGCTCGAAGTCGATCAATGGCGGTAGCCAGCTGTCCGGCAATGGTAGACAGCATCCTTTCATCGGAAGCAGTAAAACCATCCAGCTGCTCTCGTTCAGCATTCAATACCCCGATTACACGTTCCCCAACCTTCAGCGGTACACATAACTCTGAGCGTGTGGCAGGGTTCACTTCAATGTAGTTTTGTTCCTGGCGCACATCCGGCACGTAGCGAGGTTCACCTAGTAAAGCCACCTGACCACAAATACCTTCTCCAATTGGAACCCATTCCGGCCCGCTTAGTTTTCCGTCTTCACGATACGAAGGGTGGGTTCTTAATCTGTCATCATTTTCTTCTTTGAGTAAAACTCCAAAGTTGTTGGGATATAGATTTTCCCCGATTACCTGGGTCGCCCGCTCGATCAAATTGTTTTCATCCGTCGCTTCTGCGCCAGCTGTTGCGATGGCATGCAATATGGTCAGCTCCTCCAGGCGCATCTTGAGTGCTTCATCATCCTGATCCTGCTTTGCTGCGGATGTACCCTGGACAGATGAGATGCGCAGCCTTACCCAGGTAAACCACACCAGGCAACCTGTCAAGAATCCAACCAGTAGACCAACGATCAGGAACAGGTAAACATTCATCTCGTTAATTATTCTCTGCGATTTGCATTATTTTCGAAATACCTAAAGATCAATTTGCTTATTCATCATTCAATTGCCATTACTTATACAATAGATGCCCCTTATTTGCAAATCACCAAAAACTCCTATGCCTGTCATCTACAAACCCGCGTTTGGCATTTGTTATTATGGTGAAAGACCTGGTTACCTGGAAATCAGCGGAAAGAAATAACCAATATCTTCTTGCACCGGTATGGGTGATACGTCTATGGTATATAACTGTGTATCGTAGCCGGCAACATTTTCCGCTTTGACCCCAACCTGGAATTTACCACTATTGGATGGAAGCCATTCAATTAATCCTGATCCAGAGTTGATCGCCAATCCAGGCGGTGATTCTAATAAACTGAAGAACGGCGCTGGTTCGCCGCTGGCTTGAACCTGATAATGATATATCTCACTTTGCATGGCTTCGGTCTCAGGATTAGAAATGATCACCGGAGGTGTCGAGTGATCAACCACCAGCAGCAGTGCCCAGTCATTTGCATCAGGCGCTTCAAATCCCTCTTCTCCACCCCCCAATACTTGACCAATCTCGACAATAGATCCATCGCGCGGGTTAAACCAGCTGGCTTCAAATTTATTGTCACCAGCCCTTAGGTCAAGCGAGATCGACCCGCCTCCAGGCAGGTAAACCAGGTAAGTCTCTCCGAGCTCGGCAAAAACATATCCTACCCCACTGGTCAGCAAATCATTTTCCGGTCTCATATTCCAGAATTGCAATCCACCCAGGAAATTTTTCGCCCGCCCGATATCGGCAAATATTTGCTCATATTCCAGGTAACCGGCACTTCCCATGCGGGTATACGCTTCATAATTCGCACCACCAGCATAGATCGACCAGGCTACATGGCGGAACTTGTCTCTTTCGGAAGATTCCAGCCGGCGAGTTGATTCATCAAACGCCACCGGGATGGTCCTCCCCGAGTCCTCCACATTATCGAACCATTCTACAGCTGCCGAGTTTTGAGGTTCGCTGTCGGTCTGAAAACTTGTTAAATCGAAGCGAGAATCATCGATAAATGGTTCCCAGTTTGTCAGACCTCCCTGCTGGTGAACGGTAAGTGGATGGCCATACGCATCTAAATCGCTCAAAATCTGAGCATATCCTTTTATCTGGTTGGCTGAATACACCTCGTTGTATTCCTCAGCCAGGTTCCAATAAAGGCCATTAATGTGCCCAAAACGCGCCATCACCTCCCGATAATACATCTCCCGGTTGAAACCAGTCCAGGCTGAATCATCTTCGAAAACAATATGCAGAACCAATCCCCGCTGCTGGATCATCTCAAACATATCTTCCCACCCAGCCAGCTTGGCTACATCAAAACGTTCGTGATTTAGCTTCGCCTCCGCTTGTGTTTCACCTACCCAGGGCCAGATATTCTTGCGATCGCCATCGATATTGTCCAGCATGAGGTAAATCGAATTTATTCCCTTGTTCGCCAGGTAATCAACAGCAGCTTGTTTACTTGAGAAGCCGGCATTTACTCCTGGGACCAGAAAATCCTCTGGTTCATTCGCACCGCCTTTTAGCCAGTAATCTCCATTAGAAAACTGCAGATAGTGCTCCCCGATATATTCAAGCCGTCCTGTACAGGTGAAATCCGGTAGTCCATTAGATAATAATGAATTGCAGCCGGGATTATCAGTCACCTGGAAGGAGCCGCTGGACCCATCAAGACTCCCCTCCCCGCTGCTGGTGAGATATGTCCAGGTTCCAGCCTCGTCCGGAGAGAACCTCGCCTTCCAGACATTACCGTCTAAACCTCCCACTCCATCACCATCATAAAACGCTGGGATGGTATAGACTTGGCTTCCAGGTCCAGAAAAAGCCACATCCATATGAATCTGAAACGGGTTCGGTTCTCCCATACCCAGCGAAGACGGCCCGTTGAATTCCAGTTCGACCTTTGACCACTTGGCGAAGGTCGCCATTTCATTGCCATGAGCCGGCATGGAAGCCGTTACTGTCGCCATGAGCAGCAACGCTACGCCTACCAATACGATCCAAACTAAGTTTATTTTGCCGAATTTTCCATCCGGTATCATTTTCACTATCGCTCACAAAAGATGATGCGCATAATTGTTCATTCCCATTTGCTTATTGCTGCATCCAATATATTGCAAATATCGGACCAATTTAGCTTTCAAATCCCACCGTAATTAATAATTTTACTATGTGGCTGCTGGGTATACAGGATTTCCCAACCCAAACATCTATTGATATTTATCCGTCATTGCAGCAGATTGCTTTTCGTTTTTTCACCAAACAACGATAACTACCGCCATATGGTATGCTAATTCGATAATGACTCAGAAAAAATTCACGAACCAAGAACTGGCCGATATCTTTCAGACTATCGCCAACCTGCTGGAAATCAAGGGCGAAGTTATTTACAAAATCCTAGCATACCGCAAAGCAGCTGACAGCCTGCGCGATTATGGGGGCAACGTTTATGATGTCTGGCAGGAAGGCAAGCTGACGGATATTCCAGGAGTCGGCAAGGCTATTTCAGAGAAAATTAATGAGCTGTATACCACCGGACATCTGGAATTCCTCGACAAGCTCTCGGCTGAGGTGCCCCCCAGCCTGGCGGAACTGCTGGAAGTGCCTGATCTCGGGCCGAAGAAGATCGCCCTGTTTTGGAAAGAGCTGGGTATCACGGATTTAGCCGGTCTCGAGGCTGCAGCCCGTGCCGGCGATCTTCAATCGCTGCCTGGCATGGGGAAAAAATCTGAGGCTAAAATCCTGGCAGGCATCGAGGCACTCTCGCGCCGGACCTCACGCACCCCGCTTTGGAAAGCCTGGCCGTATGCTGAAGAGCTGCTTGCAAAACTGAGCGAGATGCCTGGGGTCGAAAAAACTGCTGCTGGAGGCAGCCTGCGCCGGATGAAGGAGACTGTGGGTGATTTAGATCTGCTCGTCGCCGCAGAAGATTCTGCTCCAGTGATGGATGCATTTACTAATTTGCCGGAAGTTTTCCAGGTGATTGGCAGCGGCAAAACCAAGTCCAGCGTCGAGTTTAACAATGGACTCAGGGCTCAGCTCTGGGTGCATCCTCCCGACCGCTTCGGAACCGCACTTCAGTATGCCAGCGGATCGAAGGATCACAATGTGCGTTTACGAGAGCTGGCGCTGAAGATGGGCTTATCGCTCTCAGAACATGCCTTCACCCGGGAGGATGGAACTGAGATTTTGTGCGCCGACGAAGAAAAGGTTTATGAAGTGCTGGGCCTGCCCTGGATCGCCCCGGAGCTGCGCGAAGACCGGGGTGAAGTTCAATCTGCCCTGGCAGGTGAGCTGCCCAGGTTTATTGAACTCAGCGACATTCAGTCAGAACTGCACACTCATTCCACCTGGAGTGATGGCAAGGTAACCATCAAAGAAATGGCTCTCGCAGCCCAGCAGCGCGGATATAAAGTTCTCGCTGTCACCGACCATTCACCAAGCCTGGGAATTACTCAAGGATTGAAGGAAGAGGATATCAAGCAGCAGCGCAAGGAAATCGATACCGCTCAGGGTGAAATCGGTGATGCGATTTTAATTTTACAGGGAGCAGAGGTTGAAATCAAAGCCGATGGAAACCTGGATTACTCCGATCAGGTGCTCTCCGAATTTGATATTGTCTTTGCCTCCCTCCACGTGAGCCTGCGCCAACCCGGGCAGCAGATCACCCAGAGACTGCTCAATGCGATTCAAAATCCTCACGTGGATGTGATCGGCCACCCAACCGGACGTTTGATCCCCGATCGGGAGGCTGCTGACCTTGATATGGAAGCTGTCTTCTCAGCAGCTGCCGAGAGCGGAGTCGCACTGGAGATCAGCGCCCATCCTGAACGGCTGGATTTGAACGACATTCATGCTCGCCGCGCGATTGAACTCGGGATAGTATTAAGCATCAACACGGATGCTCACTCACCGGGTGAACTGGATTTAATGCATTTTGGGGTTTCTACCGCTCGCAGGGGTTGGGTAGAACCAAGGCATGTGATCAATACCTGGGAACCTGCAGAATTACTCGCTTGGTTGAGAAACCGCGCTTAAATCAATCCACCCTTGTTGGGCCGCGTGTCCTGCCATCACATGCGCATCATCAGCCAGCACCAGCACACTGCCATAACCTCCAACCTGGTCTGCCAATTCCCGAATCTCATCCACTCGCTTCGCATCATACCTCACGTCCCTGATATATATACCGAGGATGCGCTTTGGATAGGCTTGGATTACTTGAGAATAAATTTCCGGATCTTCTTCTCCGCTGTCTCCGATCAGGATGAACTTCAATTTCGGGAAACTATCCAGGATATTGTGGATCGCATCCAGCTTGTAATCTAGATTCTTTACCGCCAGCATGGAACGGCGTTCAAAGCCCCAATCGCGCAAAAATATGGGGCCCTCGGGAATTTCATTGATCTGGAAAAACTCCCGGAACAGGTCATACATATTCCATGGACTGCTTGAAACGTAAAAAAGAGGATTCCTACCGCTGCCGTCGCTGCCCTGCTGGAGAGCATTATAGAAATTCGCCACCCCTTTCAGCGGCAGCCGCGTATAGGCATTTTTAAGCAGCACTGTACTTGCCAACTGCAGCCGGCTGGTTACACCGGTGTAGACCACCGTGTCATCAATATCGCTGATCACCCCGTATTCCGCTTGGGGAGAGACGACCATCACCTGGCCTTCTGCAGCTACTACATCGTTTCCTGGATGGCGCGGATCGAGCAGTTCCAGGTCAATTTTTTGCCAACCAGGTTCGTGTGAGAGAGGTTCTTCAAGATGTAAAGATACTTCAAAAAAACCTTCCTCGTCAGCGTCGACTTCTTGTTCATTGTCCTGGAAACGTGCCAGCAGGCGCGCATTGGGTACTTCATCGCTCTCAAAACGGCGGTACATATTGAGCAGGTTGTCCCAGATCCGGTCGGTCTCTTTTGAAGGTTTTATCCCCTTGTCCTCCAATACCCGTCCTTTCAAATCTATAAATCGCTCGGATCCGTAGCCCACATATGGGATAATCATCAAAGAGGCATCCGAATGGATTCGCCCACCAACGCGGTACTTAATCCAGTCAAAAATTCTCTCCGCCATGTGCGCAAATCGGGCAATCATTTTCTGACTTTCCATCTCCCTCTGGATTCTTCACAGTAAATGAGCATTATAACCGCACACCAATCCACGAGGTAGACCATTAACTGATCTATGTTTTATTGATAAACTTGGGTTATGCAGTAGCATTAATAGTTGTGGCAATTGCATTAGGGATGTTCACTTGATAGAAATAAAACGAACCAAATCCTCAGTAGCATCCAGAGACAAGAGAGTTGAGATATTGCTATGGCGCGTTATGTAGAAAGTCTATTAGCCAACCGTGAGCGAATCATTTTGGTCGCCCGTCAGCACTGGTTTATTTTGGTGAGTGCTATCGTTCTAGAGATCGTCGTAATCCTGATCGTAATCGCTCTCACAATCATTGCCGGCGCATTCTGGACTGAATTTGCGTTGTTGATCGGGGCGATCGGAACCATATTGCTCCTGCTGCCGCTCTCAACGATGATGCGCGACATTCTCGATTGGATGAACCGCCAGTTCATCGTTACAAACCGGCGCGTCATCCAGATTTCCGGGGTTCTTAATAAAAACGTCACCGATTCTTCCTTACGAAAGGTAACCGATGTCAAGATGTCAAAGTCTTTCTTCGGTCGCATTTTCAACTACGGTGATATTGAGATCCTGACCGCCAGCGAGTTAGGAGCCAATCTCTTTCACCGCATCGATGAGCCAGTGGAGTTTAAAATCGCCATGCTGAATGCGAAAGAAGAGCTGGAACAAGGGCAGGATCCGGGGCAGGACGGTATTGATGTCGTCGAGGTGCTCACCAATCTCGATCAATTGCGTAAGCTCGGGATTCTCACTGAGGAGGAGTTTACCCGGAAGAAATCTGAATTTTTAGAAAAATTATAAGGATTGCCATTATACTTCTATTTAATTGACTTAATTTATCTCCTAGACAAAGCAAATTGGAACTAAATTAGCAGACAACACGTCAAATAAGAGGGTTTTCAGAATAGTTCTTTCCAGGTTTAAAAGGATATACCATTATGCTAAATCACAAGACATTATCATTTATTGTGGCATTGGTTATCGGGCTCAGCCTGGCAGCTTGCAACCTGCCAGCCTCAACCGAACCCCCGCCGCTTGACCAATCTTCAGCTCAAACAGCGTCTGCGGAGACTATCATTGCTCAATTGACCGAGGTTGCCTCTACTCTGGTCCCCACAGAAACTGGGGGCGGCCCCCCGGAGGCAACCCAAACTGCTGTAATCGCTTCGTCTACGGAATCCTCAGCCCCGACCTCCCCACCTCCTACTGCAACTGAGCCAGCCTCATCGCCGACAATGACCGCTACGTCGCCCCCGCCACCAACGCCTACCCTGGATGCGGATGACCCCAAAGCAGGCTTAGGAGATCCGGATTTCTTCGATGATTTCAGCAGCGGGGAAAGCTGGCCTCTGTATACCGATGATCATGTTTCCTTCCAAGTGAAAGATTCCGATCTGGTGATGACCGCCTTCAACCCGGACAAATATAACGGTTGGATGCTGACCTGGCCCGTGATCAGCGATTACTACCTGGAGATGACCACCAAAACCCAACAGTGCTCCGGAAAAGACACCTACGGCAACATGGTGCGAGCAGTAAAAACTGATCAGGGTTATATTGGCTACCTGTACAATATCTCTTGTGATGGACATTATTCGCTGCGCCGCTGGAATGGTGAACAATATGTATCCCTGGTGGATTGGACTCCCACTGATCAGATCAATTCAGGATCGAACCAGACCAACCGCCTTGGCTTGATGCTGGATGGCAACCAGTTCACTTTTTACGCCAATGGAAAACAGATCGGTCAGTTCCAGGACGATACCCACCGGGAAGGTCGCTTCGGGGTTGTTATCGGCTCAGCCAATACACCGGACTTAAAAGTTAACGTGGATGAGATTGCAGTTTGGAATCTCCCATAAAGGAACTTCGGAAAATTAGTCGATTATTCACGGGATGAGATAACCTGGAAGGTCTCTGACGCTTCCAGGTTTTTTTCTATACACTTTTCCAGCGCTATGCAACTCCATAGTCCAATATCAACATTCAATCAGCTCAATATGGTTTAATTAATAAAACTCTGGTCATACAATGAGGAGCAAGTGATGCAATATCGTCGATTTGGACGCAAAGATTGGCAGGTCAGTGAGATTGGATATGGTATGTGGGGTATGGCGGGATGGACTGGATCGGATGACGATCAATCCCTGGAGTCTCTGCAAACCGCGATCGACCTGGGTTTAAATTTCTTCGACACCGCCTGGGCTTACGGTGACGGGCACAGCGAGAAACTGCTCGGTAAGATTCTCCGTCAAAACCCGGACAAGCGTCTCTTTACCGCCACCAAGATCCCGCCAAAGAATCGCATCTGGCCCAGCCGCAGGGAGTTCTCCCTTGAGGATTGTTATCCCCCAGATTACATCGAAGAATACGTTCACCGCAGCTTGAAGAACATCGCGGTTGACAACCTTGACCTGATCCAGTTCCACACCTGGGAGGACAGCTGGTTGGCTGACGACCGCTGGGCAAAGAAAATGGATGAACTGATTCAAGCAGGGAAAATCTTATCTGTCGGGATCAGCATTAACCGCTGGGAGGCCTGGAATGGTGTTCAAACTGTTAAAAGCGGGTTGATCGATGCGGTGCAGGTGATCTACAACATCTTCGACCAGAATCCCGAGGATGAGCTATTCCCCGCCTGTGAAGAAAATGACGTCGCTGTCATAGCCCGTGTGCCATTCGACGAAGGCACATTGACCGGAACGTTGAATCTGGACAGCAAGTGGCCGGAGGGGGATTGGCGAAACTCTTATTTCGTCCCTGAAAACCTCAAGTCAAGCATTGAACATGCTGAAATGCTGAAAGCGGTCCTGCCGGGGGATATGAGCATGCCCGAGATGGCTTTGCGTTTTATTCTCAATAACCCCACGGTCAGTACTATCATCCCCGGCATGCGCAAGCTGGAACATGTCAAAAGCAATATCGCTGCCAGCGACAGTGGACCTGTCCCAGAAGAGCTGCATTCTGTTCTAAGAGACCATCGCTGGGACCGCACGCCCACCGATTGGTCGCAGTGAATTTTGAAATCTGGTATTCAATTCTGGGAAATTGATCTTGATATTTTTCCCTGAGCTGCCAAGATCATGATATGGTCGACGGCAGCGCGAGAGAATCCTATCTGCCGCAGCCAGTAATGCCAGGTCCCGGGTGGGACTCGCCGGTCGGGAAACTTGCTCTCTGTCTGGTGATTTTGCCGATAAATCGGGTTATCCGGGAAAAGATCGCCGAGCATCCGGCTTGCATTACGCGGCTCCGTTCCTGTGAAGCGTGCCAACCGGTCCCGGATGGTTGCCAGCACAGATTCGCCCCTTGCAAGCTGTCCAGGGGAGATATGTGGATCAAATTGCTTCGCGAATCTGAGGTCGTATTCAATGGTCCAACCTACAATATATGCCAACATTTCCATATAGGTGGTCGAATCTCCTATCCACCGTCGCCCACGGACCGGGTTGAAACCTCCGCTCGGCCAGTAATGAGATCCCTTAAACTCTCGCTGGAGCAGGTGAGTGAGTTCATGGGCAACAATTCCGACCCTGGAGGGTGATTCCACCTGCCCTTCTCCCACGTAGTCAGCATCCAGGACGATCAGTCCCCGCCAGGGGGCGACCCCACTCCCATCAGTATTTACAAACAAGACCCACAGGTCGAGGCGTGAAATAATGCCCGCCAGGTCTTTTCCAACCAGTGATACAGGCTGGAGAATGCTATCTACCGGGGGATCATCACCCGTCAGGTTTTCCACCCGGATTTCCGAAATTGCCCTGAGTACCGGACCCAAGGGGCCATCTTCAATCTGGCCAGCATGCTGCTTTTTCAGGGATATCCCTTTTCTCAATATACTTCTAAAATTCATCGGATATTTACCCGGCTTTCTCTACTAACTTTCCAAACATATCGGACTGCATAAGATTGTAACTTAATCACATCACTGCTAAAATAAGCCCTTATTCACGAGTCGAAAAACAAATGCCAAATCACTGAAAAATTCCGATGCAAGCCAATCACATTGTCCCTTCATTGAACACCCCGCGCACTGAGTTTCTCTCCGGTGCGAAGGCTGAACTACCGCTCATGATCGGTGTGATTCCTTTTGGTATGATTTACGGGATTTTGGCTATTGCCGCTGGATTACCTCCCTCGGTCGCTCAGGCAATGTCGTTCATCATATTTGCGGGTTCTTCTCAATTTGTCTCCGCACAGCTTTTTGGATTGGGTGTTCCTGCGATCGTCAACATCTTTACCGTCGGTGTGATCAACCTGCGCCATGCTCTCTACAGCGCATCCATTGCACCCTATCTCCAAAGACTACCCACCCGTTGGAAGTTGGTTCTGGCTTATCTGCTCACCGATGAAGCATATGCCGTTACCATCCTCCAATACCAGCAGGAGGGCGACAAGCGGCAAAAGCATTGGTTTTTCCTGGGTGCAGGTTTGACACTGTGGACGACCTGGCAGCTGAGCACTGCAGTGGGTATATTCTTGGGTGCTGCCGTTCCTGCCAGCTGGTCGCTGGATTTCACCCTGGCATTAATCTTCATCGCATTAGTTGTACCATCCCTCAAGGACAAGGCCAGCCTGGGGGCCGCTCTTTCTGCTGGGGTAGCTGCCATCATTCTCTTCAACTTGCCGTTAAAGACCGGGTTGCTGGTGGCTTCCCTGATAGGTATCGTTGTGGGACTGCTGGTTGAGAGGCGATCATGATCACCTGGTTAACGATAATCGCAGCTGGCCTGATCACTTACGCCACCCGGCTTTCCCCCATCATTTCATACGGCAGGTTTGAGATGCCCATCCAGGTGGAACGCGCCCTGCGCTTTGTGCCGGTTGCAGTCCTGACCGCCATCTTCCTGCCCGAGATGGTCTACATCCGGGAAGAGCTCATGCTGTCATACCGCAACCCCCGCCTGCTCGCCGGTCTCCTGGCTATTATTGTCGCCTGGCGCACAAAAAATGTTATGTACACCATCCTGGTTGGGATGCTTGCGCTCTGGTTGCTGCAATTTATATTCAAATGATACTCTCCGAATGAATCGCCAAAAATTCCAATGAATGAACTTCTGATGCCTAAACCCCCATTACCTGAACCTCTGAGCGGGTCAGATACTGGTTCTTTTGCTTATTCCACGGTCACCAGGCGATTCCCGAAGATCGCTCGTGAAACGATGCAGGATAATGAATTTCCCCGGGAAATAAACCAGAAGTTGGAGCAGCTGATCGATGATATTCCATACAAACCCCTCCGGGAGCTGAACGATCCTGGTGCGCCTGATATTGAATCCTGGGGAGATAACCTGCAGCCTTTTATTGGCAAGAACTGGTTGGAGGCACCCTGGTTTGTCGCCGAGATGTACTTCTACCGGAGGATTCTGGAAGCCATAGGATTTCACCAGCCCGGAGCCTTCCAGGGTTACGATCCCTTCCACCTGCAAAAAAAGCGTGTCCTGGAAGCTGCAAGCAGCTCAACAACCAACCTGGCAGCCCTGCTCGATAAATCTTTAAGCGAAGGCCAAACAGGATCAACGAATTGGCGGGCAGATCTCCAGCAATTACTGGTGCTCAACGTGTGGGGCAACCAGGCTGATTTGAGCATGTGGTCTGCAGGTGAAGAACGCCCCGAACACAAAGCTTCCGGTGATCAGCAGACCCACCTGCTGGTCAATGATGCCGGGCAGGTGGCTGAACTCCTTTCAACAGGTGCAGGCCAGCTGGGGCGAGTAGATTTTATCCTGGATAATTATGGACCGGAGTTAATTCACGATATTGGACTGGCAGATTTCCTGCTAACGATGGACCTGGCTGGAGCAGTACGCTTTCATGCCAAACCTGCCCCGCATTACGTCTCAGATGCCATGATCGTAGATGTTCACTCAACCCTGGAATACCTGGCCAGCCACCAGGAACTGGCTGTTCGGCAGCTGGCTCAGCGTGTTGAAAGCCACATTCAGGGTCGACGCCTGGAGTTAGTCGATGATTATTTCTGGACCTCGCCAACTTATTTTTGGAATATGCCCGGGTATGTGGTTGATGAACTCAGCGCTTCTGATCTCGTGATTTCCAAGGGCGATGCCAACTACCGCCGTCTTGCAGGCGATCTCAACTGGTCCCCGACGACGCCATTCCGGGATGTGGTGGGCTACTTCCCGACTGCATTGTTAGCCCTGCGGGTGCTCAAAGCAGAGCTGGCCCTGGGATTGTCTCCCTCCAGGGTGCGCCAATTGGAAAACCAGGACCCGGATTGGAAAGTCAACGGGCAGTGGGCAGTGATCCAGCTCTGGAAAAAGTAATACAAGACAAGGATTTATCTCCCCAATCCGGGAAGAGAACGCGTCACCTGGTAGACCTCCTGGAAAATGGGCAGCAGTTCCTGGTATTGGGTGTGTGCCTTCAAATCAGGTTCGATCTGCTCTTCAAACTTCACCCAATCTCGCGTACCTTCAGCGATATCGAACAATCCAATTCCAGACCCGGCCAAAAGAGCAGCACCATAAGCTGATTGCTCCTCGACAAGTACTCTCTCAACAGGGAAACCAAAAACATCCGCTACGATTTGTGTCCACAATCGGCTGCGCGCGCCCCCACCTGCCAGGATGATCCGCTCAGGCCGCGATCCATTTTCCACCAGCACTAAAAATTTCTCGTAAAGGGAGTAAACTACGCCTTCCAATATTGCTCTGACGAGTTCAGCCCTGCCATGACGGATGCTTAGACCAACATAAGCACCCCGTACCTCGGAATCCCCAGCTGTTGCCCGATCACCTGACAGGTACGGGGTGAAGAACAATCCATCAGCCCCGATCGTGGTTTTCTCTGCCCAGGCGTTCATCTGGGAATAAGCCTCAGGAACACTGATCTTGAGCACATTGTCCCTCAGCCAGCGCAGGGATTGTCCCGCTGAGAGCGTGGCACCCATCAGGTACCACCCGGAAAGCTGCTGGTCAGGTTCCACAGCACTGCAGAAAGTGTGCAGCCGCCCCAGCCGGTCGGCGACAAAGGTCCTGGAAAGTGTAATCAATTGGCCGCCTGTGCTTATGGTTATCAGCAAATCACGCGCTCCAGTGACTCCCGCTCCCAGCAAACTCGCCGCGGTATCCGCTGCCCCAACTACTACTGGGATCCCTTTTTGTAATCCGATTTCTTGCGCCGCGTCAGATTGCAATTCGCCAACTGGAGCACTTGATGGTTTGATCGGTGGCAATAATCGGGGGTCAATTTGCAGGCTGCTTAGTAAATCCTGGGACCAGGTCCTGGTTGCACCATCCAGCAGGCCGGTCCCAGCAGCATCGCTTGGATCCGTTGCAAACTCACCGCACATCCGCCAGCGCAGGTAGTCCTTGGGGAGAAGAACCCACCTGGATTTCGCCCAAACTTGCTCCTGGTTTTGCTGCATCCAGCGCAGGGTTGCAGCCTGGAATCCCGTAGCAGCCTTGCTGCCAGTTATTTCGATCAACCTACCCTTGCCGGCCAGCTCGGTGATTTCCTTTACCTGGTGGGAACTCCGCTGGTCCGGCCATATCACCGCGTGGTGCAGCAGCTGGTTTGTACTATCCAGCAGCACTGTGCCATGCATCTGGCCGCTAAAGCCGATCGCATCCATTCTTATTTCGTCTTTCATTCCTGATAGCGCCTGCCGGATAGCCAGGACGGTTGCCTGCCACCAATCATCCGGATCTTGTTCGACCCAACCCGGCCGTGGAGTGAGCATAGGGTAATCAGCACTGCCGCGGCTCAAGATCGAGCCCTTCTCATCAGTGATCAAAACCTTCACGCTGGATGTACCCAGGTCGATGCCCAACAAATTTGTCATATAAAAGCTTCTAGGCTTATACCAGATTTTAATAGCCTCATTCTCCTCTCCATTTTAAGCTAATAGAATGCGTTTTTACCAGACCGGTAAATATTGGATAAGCCCAGTTATAATTAGGTCGATGAAAGACCTATTCGACCACTCGCTCGAAGAAAGGATGCAAACCGAAGCACCTCTCGCGGCTCGCATGCGCCCCCGCACCCTGGATGAATTCGTCGGCCAGGGGGAGATTATCGGCGAAGGTCGCTTGCTGCGCCGGGCGATCGAAGCCGATCGCTTGTTTTCTTCGATCATCCTCTGGGGTCCTCCCGGGACTGGCAAAACTACTCTGGCCCAGATCATCTCCAACCGTACCGAATCGCACTTTGACACTTTATCCGCTGTCCTGGCTGGAAAACCCCAGCTGCGCGAGATCTTAAATAAAGCACTTGAACGCCGGAAACTCTACGGCAAGCGCACCACGCTGTTCGTCGATGAGGTCCATCGCTGGAACAAAGCCCAGCAGGATGCCCTCTTGCCCCACGTCGAGAACGGTTCCATCATCCTGATTGGCGCCACCACTGAAAACCCTTATTTCGAAGTGATCAGCGCCTTGGTCTCCCGCTCCCGCATATTCCAGCTGCGTCCCCTGAAAGAAGCCGATGTGCGTTCGATCCTGGAGAGGACCATCCAAGATGAAGAGCGCGGTTACGGAAAAATAGATATCACCATCGATGAGGATGCACTCGAGCATTTAATCCGTGTTGCTGGGGGTGATGCACGCAATGCCCTCAATGCGCTCGAACTTGCAGTAGAGAGCACTCCTCCTGATTCGCAAGGCAAAATCAGCATCGACCTGCAAGTTGCCCAGGAATCGATCCAGCGCCGGGCTGTGCTTTACGATAAGGACGGTGATGCTCATTACGATACGATTTCCGCCTTCATTAAATCTGTGCGCGGCTCGGATCCTGATGCTGCCTTATACTGGTTGGCGAAAATGCTGTACGCCGGAGAAGACCCCCGGTTCATCCTGCGCCGCTTGATCATTCTCGCAGGGGAGGACATCGGCCTGGGTGATCCCATGGGCCTGGTGGTGGCCAGCTCAGCTGCGCAGGCTTTTGACTATATCGGCTTGCCGGAGGGGATCTACCCCATTGTTGAAGCGACCCTTTTCCTCGCTACTGCGCCGAAATCCAATTCGGCCGGTGCATACTTCAAAGCCTTCCAGTTGATCGAGGATGAAGGCAAGATAGAGGTCCCCCGCCACCTGCAGGATGCCAACCGGGATGGTGAAGCCCTGGGACACGGTCAGGGCTACCAGTATCCGCATGAAGACCCGCAACACTTTCTGCCCCAGCAGTACCTCCCCGGCGGCGTTTTAGGCACCTATTTCTACCAGCCCAGCGAACAGGGCCATGAAAGGGAAATCAAGCAGCGTTTGGAACGCTGGAGAGAGGCGCAACGCCTCGCCCTGGGTATCGAATCCACCCAGGATATTCCTGATCTAACCCAGGAGACCATCGATGAGATCAAGCACAAACATCGACCCTCCTCCATCACATAATTTAATACCAGTGATCTCAATAATTTAATATAGGAACCTGAAAATATGCCCCTCATCTTTCTTGTACGCCACGGTGAAAACGATTATGTAAAAGAACGCCGCCTTCCCGGTAGAATCCCCGGTATTCATTTGAACAAGCGCGGTCGTAAGCAAGCCAAGCGTGTTGCCAAGTTCTTGAAATCCGTCCCAATCAAAGCAGTTTACAGCAGCCCGTTGGAAAGGACTATGGAGACAGCGCAGCCGATCGCCAAAATCCACGGGTTGAAGGTCGTCCCCCGAGAAAGGTTGATCGAAACAGACGTCGGCAAATGGCAGGGCAAGAAGATCAAGAAACTCCAGAAATTGGATACCTGGCGCAAAATTCAGATCAACCCTTCCCAATTTCGTTTTCCAGGAGGTGAGCGTGTCCAAAATTGCCAACATCGCTTTGTGCAGGAGATCGAATACCTGGTAGAAACTCATGGTCCCCAGGATATGATCGTGTGTGTCTCCCACGCTGATCCGATCAAGATGGTTGTGGCATATTACCTCGGTCTACCGCTGGACATGTACCAGCGTCTCAGCGTATCTCCAGCTTCGATCACCCCTATTTTGGTTGGTGACTTTGGCAGCTATCTGCTTGCGTTGAATTATGATCTTTCTCTAACTTTCGCCAAACATTGACTCTGGTATACTACCCGCACCCACTTGATTTGGAGCTATTATGTCGCCAGATGAGCAAGATCTTCAACCCGTTACCCACATCCTGGTCGATGCAATCGGACCGCCCGGCAACCGCGTTTTTTACCTGCAGGGTTGGCAGGATGATCTCACGGTGACCTTGATCGTCGAAAAATTCCAAATTCAATCATTGGCTATCGGATTAGAACAATTCCTGGTTGAAATCGAGGAAAAAAACCCCGACCTGCCTACTGCTTCTGCAGACTACACTGAAGATAATATGCACATCTTGCCGCCAGTTGACCCACTTTTCCGAGTTGGCGAGCTTGGCCTGGGCTATGACGCAGACAATGACCTGCTCATCCTGGTTGCCCGAGAGCAATCCAGGGACGAAGAAGAAACTGATGACACCCGGGTGGTGCGATTCTGGTGCACCCGTTCTCAATTACGGGCTATGAGCAGTTGGGGTATTGAAATCGCCTCGCGCGGGCGAGCGCTCTGCCCCCAATGCCGGGAACCCATGGATCCCGAAGGGCATTTCTGTCCCAAAAAGAATGGTCACAGCCATTAATCGTCCCTCGTGCTGCGTTAGCGATGCCCCTCATATTAATAAAGGTAGCGAATTAGAAAACCTGTCCTGCGCTGGGTCTGTGATCCAGCGTCTTAGTTTAACCACCATGCAAAGAAGCGACCAGTTTCCACTCGACATCCTCGAACAGGGTGAGATTTCCATTACCGGTGAATTTTTATGGGGCTCCAACTATACCTTCGCGGTGGAAATCAGTTCGGGTGACCAGGTTCTGCAGGGTGTTTACAAACCTACACGAGGTGAGCGTCCCCTGTGGGATTTCCCCCGCGCCACCCTTGCCCACCGCGAAGTGGCAGCTTATTTGGTTAGCGAAGCCATCGGCTGGTCCTTTGTGCCTCCCACCATCTTCCGGGAGGATGGCCCGATCGGTCCTGGTTCCCTGCAGCTGCACGTCGACCATGATCCTGAATATAATTACTTCTCCTTCAGCAAGGCTGACCTGCAGCGCCTGCCCCCCGTGGCAGCCTTCGACTACCTGATCAACAATGCTGATCGCAAGGGAAGCCACATCCTTTTTGACCAGGGAGATCAATTGTGGTTGATAGATCACGGTATTTCCTTCCACCAGGAGCAGAAACTGCGCACAGTCATCTGGGATTTCGCCGGAGAACCGCTCCCTGACCAGGTATGCTCGGATCTGGTAAATTTTGAGCAGCAGCTGCAAGCTGGTTCAAAATTTCGAAATCAGCTGGAAAAGTACCTCGTGCCTCAGGAGATCAATGCCTTGGTCAAGCGCAACCAATTCTTGATCACCTCGAAAATTTTTCCTGATCCACATCCCAACCGGCGGCCTTACCCCTGGCCCCCGGTATAGTGCCAGGCCAGGTACGACAACTCAACAGCGTTTTTTTATCGCAACCTGGATACTAAAAAACACTTACGTTCGATCCACGGAGAGAAATATGCCTCACTATAAACTCGCCCTGCTGGGATTTGGCAATGTCGGCCGGGCACTAGCAGTCTTGTTGAAGGAAAAAGAAGCAGAATTGGAATCAAGATACGGATTGACCTTTAGCTTCACAGGGATCGCCACCGGTCGGCACGGCGCGGCACTCAATCCCGCTGGTCTAGATATTGAGCGCGCTTTAGAACTCGTCAAGAATGGGAAACCCTTGGATCAATTAACGCAGCAAGAACCACCGGTGGATGGTAATGATTTCATTGAACGCTGTGATGCGGATGTGCTCTTTGAAAATACCCCGGTAAATTACGAAAGCGGACAACCTGCAGTCGATCACTTGAAGCAGGCACTGGATAAAGGTATGCATGCCATCACCGCCAACAAGGGACCCGTGGTGCACGCCTACCAAGAGCTAACCGAGCTGGCACACACCAAGGGGCGCAAGTTTTTCTTTGAGTCTACCGTCATGGATGGCGCGCCCATATTCTCACTTTTCCGCTCCAGCCTGCCAGGAACCAACCTGCGTTCCTTCAAAGGTATCTTGAACTCGACCACCAATCTGATCCTGAGTCGCATGGAAGATGGTGAGTCATTTGAGGCAGCTGTCGCCTATGCGCAGGAAATCGGCATCGCCGAAACTGACCCCAGCGGTGATGTGGATGGCTGGGATGCTGCCGTCAAAGTTGCAGCCCTGGTTACCGTATTGATGGGGGTTCCGCTCAAACCCGCGGAAGTCCAGAGGACAGGCATTCGGGACATCCAACCCCAGGATATCCAGCATGCAAAAGACCAGGGCCTTCGCTGGAAGCTGGTCTGCAGCGCGGTTCGAGAGATAGGTCAGGTCAGAGCAACTGTGGCACCCGTGATGGTTCCACCCGATTCTCCACTCTTCCGGGTGGATGGCACGACCAGCATTGTGCAGTTCGAAACCGGATGTCCTGGGCTCGCTATCCATCATTGAGAGTGATCCCGGAACGCACACCACTGCTTATGGTCTGCTGGCTGATTTTCTCAATGCTGTTATTTAGAAATCTCCTGAGCACAAACAACTTTTTTCATTCACGTCCTGAAGTAGTTTCCTCTTGATCCGTCAAGAACATCGCTTCTTGAAGGATTTCAAATCTAGTAATCCGCGCGCTTTATAATAGAAACATCCACCACAAATGGAATATAGGAGTTCGCAGGATGGAATTTATCCAGGCCGGTAAAGGTAAATTGATCCAGCCCCCGGATATGAATGCTTTCCGGGAATGGAACCGTCGAAAATCGAAAGTGCTGACTGATAAACGCATGACGGAAGCCGAAGCGGTCAGCCGATTTATCAAGAATGGCGATTACATCGGCACGGAGCTCTACGGCAGTGTCCGTGCTCCCATGTCGCTTGTCAGCGAGATCGTGCGCCAGGGGATCAAAGATCTGCGCGTTGCTGGTCAGGGTGTTCTTGAGCTGGACCTGCTCCTGGCTGCCAGCTTAATCAAGGAATTGGACTTGACGTATATCGGATTGGAGCTGTATGGCGTCTCAAACTGCCTGAGGCGAGAAGTAGAAAGCGGGCGAGTCGAAAATATTGTTGAGTGGAGCAATGCCGCAATCACCTGGCGCTTCAAGGCCACCTCGATCGGTGTACCTTTTATTCCCACCCGCTCGATGCTGGGAACAGACACGCTGGAATACAGCGCAGCTTTAGTGATTGAGGATCCGTTTACTGGCGACCCGCTCTGCCTGCTGCCTGCCCTGATCCTGGATGTGGGTTTGATCCATGTCCACCGGGCAGATAAATATGGCAATGCCCAGATCGATGGTATCAGCGGGTTTTCATCAGAACTGGCGCGTTCCTCGAAGCGCTTGCTGATCAGCACCGAACAGATCGTGGATAACGAAGAGATCCGGGCCGCGCCAGACCGGACCATCATCCCATACTACCTGGTCGACGCAGTGGTCGAAGCCCCCTTCGGCTCACATCCGGGTGAAATGTGCTACCAGTACCGCCGGGATGAACCTCGCATCCGGGATTGGGTTGAAGCAGCAAAGGAACCCGGCACAACCCAGTCATATCTGGATAAGTATGTTTACGGTGTCAAGGACCAACAGGAGTATTTAGCCCTCGTTGGAGCAGAACGTCTTGAAAACCTGAAACTGGGAGCGGCGCAATGAATAAGAATTCTGGCTCGGATTACAAACCTGCGGAGCTGCTGGTCTGCACCGCCAGCCGCTTGATGGATGACAACACAACCGCCTTCATCGGCACCGGGATTCCCATGCTGGCTGCCTCCCTGGCGCAGCGCATGCATGCCCCTAATCTGGTCACAGTGTTTGAGTTCGGCGGCACAGGCGCCATATTAGAAGAACTGCCGCTGGCTGTTGGCGGTCAAAGCACATTCCACCGTGCTATCGCTGCAGCTGGCATTTGTGATGTCATGGAAACCGCCCAGCGCGGCTTCATTGAATACGGCTTCCTGGGCGGCGCCCAGATAGATCCTTATGGAAACTTGAACAGCACGGTGATTGGTGATTTCAAGCGGCCGAAAGTGCGCCTGCCGGGCAGCGGGGGCGGCAACGATGTCGGTTCGCTCTGCTGGCAGACCATCGCCATCATGCGCCATGACAAACGCCGCTTTGTCGAGCAGCTGGATTTCCTCACCACCCCAGGTTATTTACGCGGTCCAGGTACCCGTGAGGCGGCTGGCTTACCTCCCGGAACGGGTCCCTACCGGGTAGTGTCCAACCTGGCAGTATTGGGCTACCACCCGGAAACAAAACGCATGCTGCTCTTAGCCACGCAACCCGGCATATCCATTTCACAGGTTGTTGATAACACGGGTTTTGAGTTGGTTATACCTGAGCAAGTTGAATCAAATCCACCCCCGTCAGCTGAAGAGCTGCGTATCCTGCGCGAAGAAGTCGATCGTGACCACCTGTATATTTGACCGCTGGTCTCCTGCTAGAAACCACAATCGCCTGGAAGCGGAGGCTGTTCACTTAACCCAACTGCAAAACCTGGACTGAGCTCGATTAGTTCAAACCCCTGCTCAGGCGAACCTTGCATCACCAGGCTTCCATAACCGTTTGTGTTCATGTGCGCCCTGACAATTACCACCTCATCAGTGTTAATGGATACTGGCCCTCCCGATCGGGTAAAAGGCTGCTCATCGACATGGCTGTGCAGCAGGACCCGGCGGTAGATCAGTTCTCCATCCGGGCTGATCACCTCCCACCAATCAGCATACTGGCTGCAGCCTTCATCCGGGCTGCTGATCCTCACCGAGAAGCTGTAGTCACCCGGCTCTCCATTCACGCTCACGGACAAGACCTCTGCCAGTGTGGATTGGTCATCTGGGGTATTTGTTGGCTCCGGCATACTTTCTCTAGTTGGGGTTGCTGGCATGATAGTAGGATTCACTGCAGCCTCTTCTGGCACCAGCTGCACTGTGTTTGTCGGTTCAAATTGATGCTCAAATGTTGGGGACTGCTGCTGGGTTTCAGGTACCGCGGAGGAACATCCAACCAGCAATAAAAATCCAAACAGGCATGAAACGATCCAATACTTACTTTCCAAGATCATGGAATCCCCACATTATATTCAGGTCTAAGCATATCCACCATTAAGACACCGCTGTAGTTGAATCACTTACCTCACAATTCAATTTCAAGTAAATTACGAACCAATTCATTCATGGATGCGTAAACTTAGCAACCTTTTCCATTACATTCCCCGGACGCAGCACCGGCGAAAATCCGTACTGTTCATATAACCCATGTGCATCGCTGGTGAGCAGCATCCAGCGCCGCATCCCTTGCAGCTCGGGATATTCAAGTATGCATTCCACCAGCCATTTCCCTAAACCTTTGCCCCGCTGATTTTCGTCAATAAACACATCAGCTAAATAGGCAAAGGTTGCGTAATCTGAGATCACACGTCCGAAACCGACCTGGGAGGATTGGTAATACACCCCAAAACACAGCGAGTTCTCAACCGATTTTTGAAAAACCTTATAAGAGATGCCGCGCGCCCAATAAGCCTCATTAGCCAGGTAGTCGTGGATCCAAACCAAATCTAATCTCACCGGGTCGCTGCTGATGACGAACTCTCCCTGCGAGAACTCACGCGGCTGTAGCTTCATCACCCATCCACTCCACGATCGTGGCTTCTCCCTGTCCGACTCCCACACACAGTGTCGCCAAACCGTAGTAAGGGCTGGCTTCACCGGGTGCTCTGCGGCGCATCTCGTACAGCAGGGTGGTCAGGATGCGTGCCCCGGAGCAGCCCAGTGGGTGTCCTAAAGCAATCGCTCCGCCATTGACGTTAGTTATTTCGACAGGTAAACCCAGTTCCTGCATCACCGCCAGGGATTGCACCGCAAATGCTTCGTTCAGCTCAACCAGGCCGATCTGCTCCAGCGCCAATCCCGCCCGGGACAAAGCTTTCCGAGTGGCTGGGACGGGTCCTAGGCCCATGGTGCGGGGGTTTACACCCGCGGCACCGGATGCTAGGATGCGCGCCATTGGCTTGAGATTCAATTCTTCCGCTTTTTCCGCGCTCATCAGCAGCACAGCAGCTGCACCGTCATTCAAACCCGACGAGTTGCCCGCCGTCACCGTGCCATTCTTACGGAATGCTGGGCGCAACCGTCCCAGGGCTTCCATGCTGGTGTCCCGGCGCGGTCTTTGGTCTGTGGTCACAATGACCGGATCACCTTTCCGCTGCGGAACCGGCACCGGCACAATTTCTGCCTCAAATTTACCCTCATCAATGGCCGCGATCGCGCGCTGGTTGCTCTGCAGTGCAAAAGCATCCTGCTCCTCCCGGGAGATCGGCGTGATGTCGTAGATATTCTCCGCCGTCTCCCCCATCGCTTCGGTGCGGTACATCTCGTACATCTTTGGATTGGGGTAGCGCCAGCCCAATGTTGTATCCCAGGCGGTCTGGTTCCCAAACCCAAAGGCTCGCTCCGCTTTGGGCAGCGAATATGGTGCCCGGGACATACTCTCCACCCCGCCAGCGACAAAAACATCCCCCTCACCGACCTTGATCGCCCGCGCCGCCTGGTTGACCGAGTTCAAACCCGATGCACACAGGCGGTTGAAAGTCACAGCTGCCACTTCAACCGGGTAGCCCGCTAATAATGTCGCCATGCGCGCCACGTTGCGGTTATCCTCCCCTGCCTGGTTGGCACAGCCCAGGTAGACTTCTTCGACCAAACCTGGATCGATCCCCGTGCGCTCGATGATGGCTTCCAAAACCACCGCCGCCAGGTCATCCGGGCGCACTGCAGATAAGGCACCTCCGAGTGCCCCAATGGGTGTGCGCACAGCATCAATTATCACAGCTTCAGGCATAATTTCGCTCCTGTTGGAATGTTAGGAATATTCGATTGGGTTGTCATTTGACCAATAATTATCTTTGCTAATATGAGCTGAAAGCTTCTCGATTTTACCATCCCACCCCTTTTATTCAGCATGAAATACGCAGCCTGAATCGGAGACAAGGCCATTAATATATTCCTAGAACTATCGTATACTTGTCACCATTGACAACGTGAAAAGGTTGCATATGGCTTCCTTTATTTATGGAGAACAATTAATGAGTGCAAATCATAAAGCAGCAGATGTGTTAAACAAAGATGACCTGATCGTCATCACTGGTGCCGGAGGCTTTATTGGTGGATCTCTGACCCGATATTTCAGCGAGCAGGGTTTCACCCACCTGCGGGCAGTCGACAAGAAACCGCTGTTCGAATGGTACCAGCGGGTCCCGGGCGTTGAATCGCTTTCGCTCGATCTAAGCCAGCGCGATAACTGCCGTCGTGCGGTTGAAGGCGCAGTCGAGGTCTACAACCTGGCCGCCGATATGGGTGGCATGGGTTTTATCGAAAATTTTCGTGTTGAGTGTCTGCGCAGCATCCTGATCAATACTCATATGCTTGAATCAGCCTACCAGGCAGGTGCTGACCGTTATCTTTTCTCATCCTCAGCCTGCGCATACAACACCCAGCTGCAGCAAGACCCCAATGTCAGGGCGCTGAAAGAAACCGATGCTTATCCAGCCTACCCGGAGCGCGGCTATGGTTGGGAAAAATTGATGTCCGAGATCTTTTGCCAGGAATATTTTGCCGAACGCGGCATGAAAACCTTCATCCCCCGCTTCCACAACGTTTACGGCCCCCACGGCACCTGGGATGGCGGTCGCGAAAAAGCCCCCGCCGCGCTCAGCCGCAAGGTGATTGACGCCGTCGACAGCGGCGACCACCAGATAGAAATCTGGGGGGATGGCAGCCAGACGCGCAGCTTCATGTACATCGCCGATTGTGTGCTCGGCATCGACCAGATCATGCACTGCGACGACCTGATCGCAACACCCATAAATCTCGGTTCCAGCGAGCTGATCTCGGTCAGCGATCTGGTAACCATGATCGAAGAGATCGCGGGTATTGAACTAACGCGGCATCACAAGCTGGATGCACCACGCGGGGTCGCCGGTCGCAACAGTGATAACACCATGATCAAACAGGTCCTGGGCTGGGAACCGGATATTCCCCTGCACCAGGGGATGCAGGAAACTTACTCCTGGATTGAGGGGCAGTACCAAGATCGCAAGGCTGGCAAGAGGACAATTAGCTGAACCAATAAGTGAGAAAATCAAAGACTAAAGAAAGAAAATTTAGAGAACTGAATCGATCAAGTTAATGTCAAGCAGGAATGCATGCTGATGCAGCACAATTGGTGGACATGCCTGG
>PVMK01170580.1_pt1 | contig 33799 bp, 29 predicted proteins | sample 1853481 | NCBI WGS metagenome assembly PVMK01 (sample SAMN08533507, study PRJNA380276) | Marine sediment metagenome, whole genome shotgun sequencing project.
AGTCATCACCATCGGGATCGAGAGTGGTCACCAGGCGCTCGTTCTCGATCGGCACCTTGAACTCGGATGAAAAGATGCACATCGAGGTCGAGAGGTCGAAGCTGGGATCGAGGCTTGCCGCCTGCATCGCCTCGGCCGAGGCCGCATAGCCGTCGCAGATAAACACGTGGGGGGCGCCATCGTCGTCGGTGAATGGGCCGACTTGGAAAACCGGAGCGTAGGTTCCCGACTCGGTATAAACCGGCAAACCGGTTTGGGGCATGATCCAGCCGTCCTCCACCAAGTGGGCGCCAAGCGCACGCCATTCGGCCCACAGCCCGCTGAGACGGTGCTCGCGGGAGGCGCCGCCGAGGGTCCACACGTGGACGTGTTCCGGCACGATGTTGGGGTAGGTCTCGAGGATCGCCTCCATCACCCGCGCGCGGGGGGTGCGGAAGTCAATGAGGATGGATCTCTCCGCCGCTCGCTCCACAATCTCTCGGGGGAGGACCAGGTTGCCCATGTAGCCCTCGTAGGGGCGGGCCACCTTGAGCGGCTGGTCGAATAGATGGAGCACGGTCGTGGGCCCGGTGGGGCTGCCTTTGGCGAAGCGGGAGGTGTTCTCGAGGGTGTCCACCGCCGCTCCCCAGACGGTGATGCCGGCGGTCTGCAGATCGAGCCAGAACTCCGGCCACTCATAGGAAGGGTCGTTGACGAGTCGATTGACCCGATGGTCGAGAAAGCGCGCAACCTGGGGTCGTGCGTAGACCCGGCCGAAGCCGAGCAGCGGGTTCGAGCCCATCTCCGGGGTCTCTCCGGCCTTGGGCATGAGGCCCTCACCGAGGGAGATCATCACCGCGTGATTCTCCGGGAGGCTGCGCGTGAGGTACCACAGGGCCTCCGACAGTGCGTAGGCGGAGACCGCGTCGGCGTCCTTCTTGACCCTGTTGATCCCCGCCTTGTCGAGATCGGCGCCTTCGCCCCATCGTCCGAAGAGACGGGTGCCGAGGGCGGTCACCGCGGCTGCCGCGACAAAGGCGCGTTCCAGGGATCCCCCCACGAACGAGCACTCATCGGTGCCGCCCTCGCCGGTCAGCCTAATATCGACGTCCTCCAGCCAGAGGTGAAAGCGGCCGAGAATCGCCCTCGTGTCGAAGGCCCACTGTGAGATCCGGTTGCGCCGGTCCATGTCCATGAAGCCGGTCCTCCTTGCGTAGACTCTGCCACGGCTGTCGCTCTGACTCAAGCCTCGCCGATGGCGAGCAAGTGATCACTGATGACTGGTTTCTTTGACCTCCGAGCGCCACCACTCGAGAAGATCCTCGAGGGTCTGCTCAAGCGGGATCTGTGGTCGCCACCCGGTGGCGTCGGTAAAGCGTGCGCCGTCGCCCACCAGCATCGGGATGTCGGAAGGGCGCAGGCGTGCGGGATCGACCTCGACCTCGATCTCGGCCTCCGACCGTGCGAGAAGGAGATCGAGCATTTCGCGGATGCTGACCCCCCGGCCCGAGCACACGTTGTAGGCCTCACCGGCGCGTCCATCGGTGGCGGCCAGCCAGTAGGCGCGGACAACGTCACGGACATCGCTGAAATCCCGTATCGCGTCGAGGTTTCCGGCCGCCAATCGCGGTGGCTTGAGCCCTTGCTCGATTCGGGCGATCTGGCGGGCGAAGCTCGAAGCGACGAACTGGAACGATCGGCCTGGGTCCGGTGTGGGGGAAGAGCCGCAGGCGAACGGTGGGCAGACCGAACCCGCAATGATATTGAGCGGCGATGAGGTCGAGGGATGCCTTGCTCACCGCGTAGGGTGATATGGGTCTGAGCGGAAAATCCTCGACGATCGGCTGCCGGTCTGCCGGCACCGGGCCGTAGATCTCGGCCGAGGAGGACACCACGACCCGGGGGGCTTTCTCGAGCATCCGCAAGGCTTCAAAAAAATTGACGGTCCCGACCGCGTTGACCTCGAGCACACGACCGGGTCGCTCCCACGATGAGGAGACCGAAGAGGAGGCTGCGAGATGGAAGACAATCTCCGGTCGCGCATTCTCGACTGCTGCGACGAGGGAGGGGAAATCGGTGAGGTCTCCGCTGACCTCGGTGACTGTGGGTGGAGCCTCGCCCGGTTCGGCGTCCGATATGAGGCCCCATACCTCCGCTTCGGGAGCAACATCGGCGATGTAATCGGCGAGGTAGTGGCCTACAAAGCCGGTGACGCCCGTGATCAGGATTCGCATGGATGATCCAAGTAGCGAGCGAGCGCATCCTGCCACGACGGCATGGGCCGCTCGAGGATGGACTCCAACCGTGCGCTGTCGAGCACCGAGTAAGCGGGGCGGGGAGCGGGGCGAGGAACCTCGTCGGTGGCGACGGGCACGATCTCGACATCGGCGCCGAGATGCTTGGCAATGGCGACTGCCAATCCGTGCCAGGTTGTTTCGCCGGTGTTGACGGCGTGGACGATGCCATCGGCTTCTGAATCAGCGAGATCGAGGATGGCGGCCGCGAGATCGCCGCAGTAGGTCGGGCATCCACGCTGGTCGGCGACAACCTTCATCCTGGTCGCACCGCTGTCGATCTGGGCCCGAATGGCCTCGACGAAGTTATGACCGCCAAGGCCGAAGAGCCAGGCGGTGCGCACCACCAGGTGCCGCTCGGCACCCAACGCATGCTCCTCGCCACGGAGCTTGGTGCGGCCATAGGCGCTGACCGGCGCCACCGGGTCGTCCTCGGTGTAAGGGCGGTCGGCGTTACCCGGGAAAACGTAATCGGTCGAGATATGAATGAGGCGTGCGTCGACCCGATTGCAGGCGGTTGCCAAATAGCCGACCGCGGTACCGTTGACCGCCAGCGCGAGCCCTTCGTTGGACTCGCAGTCATCGACCCCGGTGAACGCGGCGCAGTTGATAACCGTTGACGGTTGGGCGGCCAGGATCCAGTCGTCAACCACATGGGGATTCCGGATATCCAGGGTGTCGATGTCGCGGCCCTCGTGTTCTCGGCCACGATCCTTACATAGTGCGGCGACGGCCCGCCCGAGCTGACCGTGGACGCCGGTGATCAGGATGCCGCCCGCCATGATTGCGGATGGTAGCAGATGGGAAAGGGCACAGGGTACAGGGCACAGGGTTCAGGGTACAGGGTTCAGGGGCTGTCCCTGCGCCCTGTACCCTGCATCCTGTGTCGGAATACGCTACCCTTGCAGATGATTATCAATGCCGAGGGAGATCGTGTCATGAGTGATCTGAGGGTGATCAGCGGCAAGGTAGAGGATGCGTCCGCGACAACGGCGGCCAACGGCGACAACTCGATCCCCCGCGGGGAGGAGACGCGAATCATTGCCTCGATTGCCGAGCACATGGCGGCGGTCATGCGCGAGCTCAATTTGGATCTCGAGGATCCCAATTACGCGGAGACGCCGGAACGGATCGCCAAGATGTACCTCGAGATGTTCCATGGCCTCCGCGAGGGTGCCGAGCCGAAGATCACGACCTTCCCCAACGACGAGGGCTACCACCACATGGTGATCGAGAAGGAGATTCCCTTTTACTCCATGTGCGCCCACCATTTTGTTCCGTTTTACGGGCATGCCCACATTGCGTACATCCCGGAGTCGACGATCGTCGGTCTTTCCAAGCTGCCGCGGATCCTCGAATTCTACGCCAAGCGCCCGCAGCTGCAGGAGCGGCTGACCGAGCAGGTGGCCGAGTTCCTGTGGTCCAGTCTCGAGCCAAAGGGGGTGATGGTGGTCATCGAGGCGCGCCACCTCTGCGTGGAGATGCGTGGGGTCAAGAAAGCCGGCGCCCTGACCACGACCTCGGCGTTACGCGGCTGCTTTGCCGATCACATGGTCCGCGAGGGGTTTCTAGCCCTCCTCAGCCGCCAGGCAGCCTGGTAGTACGGAAGCTATTAGCAATTAGCGACTAGCTGTTAGCTTGGCTTTTCCTACGGCAGTCATCCTGGACCAATCCCGACAGCGGTGTGGTGACGATGGGCCGTCGATTCTTCACGGGATGTGGGATGAAGGAACGTACGCATTCAGGCAAGATGCCATCGCTTTGCCCTGGTGCCCTGCGCTGAGCTAATCGCTAACAGCTAACAGCTGCGCTAACGCTCCACCTCGACGAAGAGATAAACCCGGCGCGTGGCCTCGAGGACGCTTCCGGGCAGCTTGAACTTTTGGACTGACTCTTTGAGGCGGTTGGTTGAAACGGCGACCGGTTTGCACTCGATGCGGTCGAGCGGTCTGCCGTCTGAATCCTCGAGGAGCGCGATCACCAGAACCTTGACCCTTCCCTGATTCGAGCTGACGAACTCCAACTCCACGGTGACCGACATATTTTTGTCGGCCACGATATCCTGGCTTCTCTTGGTGTGAACTCCGAACCGGGTCCAGCGGACGCCCTCAACCTCGACATTTGGCTGCAGATCGGTGTTGATCCGGTACTCGAAATCTTCCTGGAATGGGTTGTCGACTGCGCGGTACTCACCCTCCTGTGCGGTGGCCGCGGCGGCCAGCCCGACCACTAACAAAAGAGATGTAACCAATACTCTGCGTTGCATCTGCTGGAGCACCCTCGTCTCGCAGTTTTGTCCAATGGCGAGTATACAACGGATGCGTGTGTGATCCAGATCACAAAAAAATCGGCCGCGACATCGCGCCGCGGCCGTACCTGAAAGGTTTCGAGATATTCGACTTTAGTACTGGTGGATGGTCATACCCTTGGACACCGCGGAGGCGTCGCCCGAAACGACCGAGCAGATCGAGAGCTTTTCCTTGACCTGGTCGACCTTGAGTTGGGCAAACTCGGTCATGCTCTCGTCGAGCACCTCGCCGGTGTCCGGGTCGCGCAACACCTCGACCTCGCCGACCGAAAAATGCTGGCCGACCGATACGCCTTCCCGGGTGCCGCGGTTGACATAGACCTTTCCGTTCTTGATCAGCACCACCGAGCCCGTCCACTGAAAGTTCGGCAATTGTTCGAGCATGAAGGCAACGGCCTCCGCGCAGGCGTCCTGTACCGCGAGGCCGACATTGTCGTTCTTGTGCCCACCGAATGCTGCGCCGTAGCTGCCGGTGGCATAGCCGACGTTGAGCGCCTTTCTCTTGTGAGTGCCGACGACGCTCTTGGAGGCAACCACCTGGCCCGTGGTGGAATCGATGATGTAGATGGTGGCGTTGACCTCGCCCTTGCCGCCACCGCCGCCGATCTTGAAGCCCTTGACGCGAATGCCGCCTCCGGCGCCTCCGGTGTCACCCTGGACATGGGTGATGGCGCCCTTGACCAGGAGCTGGGCGGGAGTCATCTGCCCCGTGACCGGCGCCTTCTTGCCGCCGGCGGTCCGCCCCGAAGCCGCGAAGTCCTGCTCGTCGAGCGCCGCCGCCCGCATGTCGGTCTCACCGAGGACGATGAAGCGTCCGGTTTGGTTGAGCATGTCGGTCAACACCGTGTCCCAGGCATCGCCGAGGTTCCATTGACCGTGCCAACCGGCCCGGTTCTCGAACCTCGTGACCGTGATTGAGTAACGGAGACCCCCGGAGGCCTCCTCCTGCGCCACTACCGGCAGCGTGGTGAAGATCGCAAAAACCAGTCCGGTCAATAGAAGAAATCTCGATATATTCCTCATGGCAACTCCTCCGCTCGTTTTCTAGGTGCCTACCAGTCTACACCGGCGGGGAAGTGTTTCGGGTGTGCCGAGCTTTCCAATTTTTCTTATTTTTCGTCCCCGCCGCCGCGGCGCGGTCGAAAATAAGAACCGCCAGACATTCGAATCACGCCGGGTACTTCCCAGTAATGAAGTTCACGAGGTCCTGGATATGTACCTCCTGGTGGCGGCTCACCCAGCTGGTGAGATCGCCAATCGAAACCAGCCCGACCAGATTTCCATCCTCGATCACGGGCAGATGCCGGCACCGCTTCTCGGTGATCACCGCCATCGCCTCTTCGACCAGGGTACCGGGAGGCACGGCGACCAGTTCGGTGGTCATGACCTCGGCCACCGCAGTGGTAGCGGGATCGCGGGTGCTGTCGATGATTCGACAGAGGATGTCACGTTCGGTGAAGATCCCGAGCACATCGCTGCCGTCGCACACCAGCAGGGCGCCGATCCGCTCCTCGTTCATCTTGCGGACTGCGGCGAGGACGGTGACCTCCGGAACCACGCAGTGGACCTTGGAGCCCTTGCGGGCAAGTACGGCGACGAGAGTGTCCTTCACGAGAGACCTCCAAGTGGCGCGGGCCCGGGGCCCGCCATTTTCTGGGTTTCGCGATCATAGACAACAGCACGGCGCGGGGGTGACATTCCCGCCGTACGCCGACATCCGGCGGAAAGATCGAGCGAGTTAGCTCCAGCGCTGAGCTTTTAACACGCAGAGGGCGGCCATGTTGACGATGTCGTTGACGTCCACTCCACGCTGGAGAATGTGGACCGGCGCGTCGATACCGGTGAGAATCGGCCCGATGGCTTCGACCTTGCCCAAACGCCACAGCAGCTTGTAGGCAATGTTGGCCGACTCGAGGTCGGGGCAGACCAGGATATTGGCGTCGCCCTGGATCCGCGACAGGGGGAATGCCTCACGGGCGATGCCGGGTTCGACGGCCGTATCGGCCTGCATCTCGCCCTCGATAACAAGCTTCGGCCATCTCTGCTCGGCGATGGCGACAGCCTCGCGGACCTTGCTCGAACGGGCATCGATGTTCGAGCCGAAGTTCGAGTAGGAGAGCATGGCCACCTTCGGCTCGACCCCGAAATAGTGTTCCGCCGCCTGGCTGGCGAGGAAGGCAATCTCGGCCAGCTCCTCGGCAGTCGGATCCTGATTGACGGTGGTATCGGCGATGAAGAGCATCCGGTCCTCGAAGAGGAGCAGGAAAAGGCCAGCCGCGCGGCGAATCCCTTCCCTGGTCTCGTGGATCTGCAGCGCGGGCCGTATCGTCTCCGGGTAGGACATGGTGAGACCGGCAATGAGGCCGTCGACGTCACCCTGTTGCACCATCATGTTGCCGAAGTAGACCGGGTCGCGCATCGCCTTGCAGGCAGTCTCCATTGTGACCCCGCGGCGCCAGCGGGTGCGAGCGAGGATCTCGGAATAGACCTCGGCGTCGTCGCTGACCAGGGGGTCGATGACCTCGACGGCGTCTTTCGGCACCTCATGCTCGATCAGGAGCCGATCGATGACCTCGGCGGAACCGAGCAGGACCGGTTTGCAGACTCCTTCGTCGGCGAGTATCTTGGCGGCGCGGACGATCTTGATCGCCTCACCCTCGGGGAAGACGATTCGCTTGGGATCGAGCTTGGCCTGGTCGAAGACACCGTGCATGACCTGCCGGGTGCGCGACAGCCGGTTTTCCAGCTCGCGGATGTAGTCCTCTTTCGAAGAGTACGGCTTGCGCGCGACTCCGCTCTCGATCGCTGCCTCGGCCACCGCCGGCGCTTCCCACAGCAGGACCCGGTAGTCGAACGGTTTCGGGATCAGATACTCGCGGCCAAAGCGAAGCGGTTTGCCGCCGTACGCCCGGGTTACCGAGTCCGGCACGTCCTCTTTTGCGAGATTTGCCAGCGCGTGGGCCGCGGCCAGCTTCATCTCCTCGTTGATGCCGGTCGCCGCCACGTCGAGGGCGCCGCGGAAGATGAAGGGGAACCCGAGCACGTTGTTGACCTGGTTGGGGTAGTCGGAGCGGCCGGTAGCGACGATAACGTCGGGCCGCGCGGCGAGGGCGTCCTCGGGCGAGATCTCGGGCTCGGGGTTGGCCATGGCGAAAATGACCGGGTTGTCGGCCATCGTCTTGACCATCTCCTGGGTTACCAGACCCTTGACCGAGACCCCGGCAAAGACGTCGGCGCCCTTCATCGCGTCGGCCAGGGTGCGCGCGTCGGTATCGACCGCGAACCGCTCTTTGTATTTGTTCATGCCCTCGGTGCGGCCCTTGTAGATCACGCCCTTGGAGTCGACCAGCAGCAGGTTCTCGGGTTTGCCGCCGAGCGAGAGATAAAAGGTCGCGCAGGCAATGCCGGCGGCGCCGGCGCCCGAGAAGACGACCTTGACGTCGCCGATCTTCTTGCCCGCCACCTCGAGGGCGTTGACCAGGGCGGCGCCGGAGATGATCGCGGTGCCGTGCTGGTCGTCGTGGAAGACCGGGATGTCACAGCTCTTCTTGAGAGCCTCCTCGATCTCGAAGCAGTCGGGGGCGCCGATGTCCTCCAGGTTGATGCCGCCGATGGTAGGCGCGAGGAGTTCGCAAAACCGAATGATCTCTGAGGGGCCCTTGCTGTCGACCTCGATGTCGAAGACGTCGATGTCGGCAAAGGTCTTGAAGAGGACGCCCTTGCCCTCCATCACCGGTTTGCCAGCCATCGGCCCGATGTCGCCGAGCCCGAGGACAGCGGTGCCGTTGGAAACCACCGCCACCAGGTTTCCCTTGTTGGTGTACTCGTAGACCAGCTCTGGGTCACGGGCGATCTCGAGGCACGGCTCCGCCACCCCGGGGGTGTAGGCGAGCGACAGGTCGCGTTGGGTGATGCAGGGCTTGGTGGGGACCACCTCAGTCTTGCCGTGCCGTTTTCTAGTGTGGTAGGCGAGGGCCTCTTCACGGGTGATCTTTTTCATGGCTGCTCTCCTTGTTCAAGTGCGGAGTCTCCGGCGGCGCATTCCACGGGCGGACGATAGTCTGCGGGTGGGCGGAGGTCAACCTTTCTATTTTCTTTTTTTGGATTTGGATTTCCACAGAAAATTTTCTGTCGAGAACGATCTCGGGGGAAATCCAAATCCGAAAAAAAGAACTCATGAGTTGTCGGCGGTACGCGAGAGTGCGAGCCGCACCAGCTCGTTGACCAGCGAGGGGTAGTCGAGACCCGAGAGCCCCCATAGTCGAGGGAACATCGAGATCGAGGTGAAGCCGGGAATGGTGTTGACCTCGTTGACCCACAGACCACCGCCGTCGCGGTCGAGGAAGAGATCAACCCGAGCCATCCCGGAGCAGGCCAGGAGGCGGAAGACGCCTACGGCCAGGTCTTGCGCCCGAGCCGCCGTCTCGTCGTCCAGCGGTGCCGGCGCCAGCAGCTCGCAGGCCGAATCCACATACTTGTCCTTGTAGTCGTAGAACTCGTGGCCAGGCACCACCTCGCCGGGGATTGACGCCCGCGGCTCGTCATTTCCGAGCACCGCCACCTCGATCTCGCGTCCGTCGATACCGCGCTCGACCAGCGCGCGCTCACCATGGCTCAGGGCGAGGTTGATGGCGGCGGCGAGATCGCGGTCCTTCTTCACCTTGCTGATGCCAACCGACGACCCGAGGCGCGCCGGTTTGACGAAAACGGGCAGACCGAGGGCGAGGCAGCGTTCGACGACGCCCTTTGGGTCCTTTTCCCAGACGGTGCGGCCGATCTCCTCCCAGGCGGGGGTCGGAATTCCGGCCTGTGCGAACAGCCCCTTGCAAAAGACTTTGTCCATGCACACCGCCGACGAGGCGGCGTCGCAGCCAACGAATGGCAGGTTGATCATCTCAAAAAGACCCTGGATCGTTCCGTCTTCGCCAAAGGGCCCGTGCAGCACCGGGAAGGCGAGGTCGAAATCCTCGTCGAGGAGTCGCGGGTCGAGACGGTGGCGGCCCTCGAAACGAAGCACGGAGCTGGTGAATTCGGGCGCCTCGGCAAGGACCTTCTCGGCGGTGGCGGCGTCCGCCCACAGTCCCGTCTTGTCGATCGCCATGGGCACGACCTCGAATTTCTCCCGGTCCAGGGCGCGGTCGACTGATCGCGCAGAGACGACACTGACCTCGTGCTCCTCCGAGCGTCCGCCGAAGATCAGGGCGATACGGAGCTTGCTGGGTTTGTTGCTGACGGTCACCCCTGGGCCTCCCGATCCTCACTGTACCGCGGAATGTGAGCGATCGAAGTCCGCCGTGTGTCGCACGTGTGGCAGGATTACTTACGGGGGGGTCGTCGGCTCCTGATCGAAGAGCGCCAGGAACTCCCCGTATCCCTCCGCCTCCAACTCCTCGGCCGGTATGAAGCGGAGCGCGGCGGAATTCATGCAGTAGCGCAGACCGGTGGGGGCGGGGCCATCGTTGAAAACGTGACCGAGGTGGGAGTCGGCACTTGAAGAACGCACCTCGGTGCGGATGGTGAACCAGCTCCGGTCTTTTCTTTCGACGATGTTGTCGGTCACCAGAGGCTGCGTGAAGCTCGGCCAACCGGTGCCGGAGTCGAACTTGTGGATGGAGGCGAAGAGGGGCTCGCCCGAGGCCACGTCGACGTAGATGCCCGCCCGGTGGTTGTCCCAATATTCGTTTCGGAAGGCGGGTTCGGTACCGTCTTCCCGGGTTACCCTGTATTGCTCGGGTGTCAACTTCTCCCGGAGCTCCTGATCAGTCTTCTGGACTCCTCCTCGTAATTCTTCGCCGCGGTCGTCCGCAGCGGTGGCCCGTGGGCTCGCGACCGTGAGCGCGGCCATGCACAGCGCGGCGGCGACGGCGATCCTGCCCTGTTTCATTTTTTCTCTCCCCATAGCTCCGCGAGCCGGCGGTCGCGTCCGCAGCCCTTGCGGTAGTAGGCATAACGAATCGGGTTCTTCTTGTAATAGTCCTGGTGGTATGCCTCCGCCGGGTAGAAGGCGGTCGCGGCGGTGATCTCTGTGACGATGGGCTCTGGGAAAATTTTGTTCTCCTCGAGCTCCGCCCTCGACCGTTGTGCGGTGTCACGCTGCGTGGCGTCGTGATAGAAGATTTCGCTCCGGTACTGGCTGCCGACGTCGCAGAACTGGCGATCGCTCACAGTGGGGTCGATGCTGTGCCAGAAGATCGCCAGCAGCTGGTCGAAACTGATGATCGTCGGGTCGTAGACGATGCGTACGGCTTCGGTATGACCCGTGCCGCCCGCCGAAACCTGTTTGTAGGTGGGATTGACCACGGTGCCGCCGGTGTATCCCGAGGTTACGGAGATCACTCCATCGATCTTCTCGAAGTCGGACTCCATACACCAGAAGCATCCGCCTGCAAGAGTGGCATACGCGGTCCCGCTGTGATCAGCGGCGGACACCGGAACTGTCATAAATGCCGCCGCCATCAACAAGACCACCACACATCGAGCGTGCGTTTTCGATCGATGCACTGCCATCGCTGATCCTCCACTTCCACCTATGTAATGCCGGAAGAGTCGGAAAAGTTCCCCGTCGGTACTGATTTCCCGCGTCCGAGTCCGAGTCCGCGTCCGAACCGACGACCCTCCCAAGTCGGGTTTTGACCTCGGCCACTGATGATCGCTGTTGTGGAGAAATGAATTCAAATAGGGGATTCGAATCAAGGTCGAAGCTCAAAGCCCTACTTTCCAATCGGGCGCGGACTCGGACGCGGGAAGGAGTACGATACCTCCATGGAGCGTGTACAGACCGGTCTCGATGTGCTGTTGGAGACGCCGGAGCTGATTGCCGGACGGCGATGGGCGCTGCTCGCCAACCATGCCGCAGTGACCGGCGATCTCGACCCGATCAGGGTCGTGCTGGCGGCCGGAGCGGGCGGGCCGGTGCGGCTCTTTGCCCCCGAGCACGGGCTCGACGGCCTTGCCCAGGACATGGAGGCAGTGGGCGATCTCCGCGATCCGGTCACCGGTGTCGAGGTGAGGTCGCTCTACGGCAGCGTCGCCGAAACCCTGGCGCCGTCCTCGCAGGATCTTGCCGACGTCGATGTTCTGGTGGTCGATCTCCCCGACATCGGTACGCGGTACTACACCTTTGCAGCGACGATGGATCTGGTGCTTGCGGCGTGTGAGCGTGAGGGGGTCGAGGTTCTGGTACTCGACCGGCCGAATCCGATTGGCGGCCAGGCGCGCGAAGGCGGGATGGTCGAGCCCGGGTTCGAGAGCTTTGTGTCACAGCTGCCGGTGCCGGCGCGACACGGACTGACCCTGGGCGAGATTGCGCTCCTGCTGCACCGTGATCGTTATCCGGGTCTCGAGCTCACGGTGGTGCCGTGCCGCGGCTGGCGTCGATTCGATTGGTGGGATGCCACCGCGTTGCCGTGGGTGGCTCCGAGCCCGAATATGCCGACCCTCGACACCGCGACCCTGTACCCGGGATTGTGTCTGGTGGAGGCGACCACGTTGTCGGAAGGTCGGGGCACCACGCGTCCCTTCCATCTGGTGGGTGCGCCCTGGATCGATGCCGAGCGGTTGGTGGCCGCGCTCCGCGAGCAGGGGGTGGCCGGTATTGCCTTTCGCGCTGCCTGCTTCATGCCGCAGTTCCAGAAGCATGCCGGCGCCATCTGCTCCGGTGTGGAGCTCCACGTCACCGACCGGGAGATCCTCGAACCGATGGCGCTTGGCGTCAATATTCTGAAGGCCATCCACGATCTTCATCCCGAGACTTTCGGGTGGCGCTCTGATCCCTACGAGTTCGTGAGCGACGTGCCGGCTCTCGATCTGCTGACCGGCTCGGCAGCTGCTCGGTCGCACATCGAACGCGGGGACCCTCTTGAACCGCTTTTCGAGGAGTGGCGAACGGCGGTGAAAGGTTTCGAAGAGACCCTCGACGGGATCCTCCTCTACCGCTAACCCGCACTTCTCACCAGCTTTCGTGGCGAGGTCGGCGAGGTGCCGTGCCCAGCGGGGTTTTCGACCAAGAGGCTCGGCCGGAGCCCCCAGTGCCGTCCGCCGATGGGGCTCGCGAGCCGAGATCAAGGCGCGAGGAGGAGTCGATGCCCGAGCATCGTCGACGACGAGCAACGAAGAGATTGGCCGCGACCCCCATCGGCCCGAAGGGTTGCGGCGCCATGGCCTCGTCTTCGTCGTTGCCGCTCCTCGGCGATGGAGCGACATCGCCGTCGTCACGGCGCCTAGAATACGGCGCCATGGCGCTCGCAACGGACGGTACTGGGGGCTGCGGCCGGGCCTCGCGGGGAGCGGAGTCGTACTTGACAGTACGTCGAGCACCGCGAAGGGAGAAAACACCGCTGGGTGCGGTGCATCGCCGACCGCAGCAGGAAGCTGGTGAGAAGTGCGGGTTAATTCGAGCGCAGGCGGCTGACCTCCTCCACGATGCGTGCCGCGGCGCGGTCGACCTCGTCGTCGGTGGTGAAGCGTCCCACGCTGAGCCGCAGGGAGGCCTTGGCAAAAGCGGGTTGCACACCCATGGCCAGCAGCACCGGCGATGCCTGTGGATGGGCCGAGGTGCAGGCCGAACCGGTGCTCACGGCGAGGTCGGGCAACGAGGCCAGGAGAGCGTTGCCCTCGATGCCGGCAAAGGAGAGATTGCAGGTCCCTGGCAACCGGTGAGCTGTCGACCCATTGACCGAGCAGCCGTCCAACGTGCTGAGGATCGTGGCCTCGAGCCGGTCGCGGAGGTCCGCCAACCGCCCCATTTCGGTCTCGAGGTCCGCACACGCGATCTCGAGAGCACGAGCCAACGCCACCGCGCCGGGCAGGTTGGGGGTGCCCGAACGCAGCCCGTACTCATGACCGCCGCCTCGGGCCAGTGGAGTCAGACGGAGCGGTGGTCGCGAACGCCGTACGAAGAGGGCGCCGATTCCCTTTGGCGCATAGAGCTTGTGACCGGACAGGGTGAGCAGATCAACGTTGAGGGTAGCGACATCCATAGCCACTTTGCCGACGGCCTGGGCGGCGTCGCAGTGGATCAGCGCCCCGCGCTCGTGGGCCAGCTCGGCGGCCTGCGCTACCGGTTGCAGCACGCCGGTTTCGTTGTTGGCCAACATCAGGCTGACCAGGACCGTGTCATCGCGGAGGGCGCCGGAGAGCTCGTCGAGCCGGACGCGGCCGTCGGAATCGACGCCTATCTCGGTGACGTCGCAACCGGTTTTTCGAAGGTGGGCCAGCGGTTCGAGCACCGAGGGATGCTCGGTGACCTGGGTGACGATGTGCCGGCCGTGCCCGGTCCGCGCCTCCGCGGCGCCTGTCAGCGCCAGGTTGTTGGCTTCGGTGGCGCCGGAGGTAAAGACGATCTCGGTCGCTGATGTCGCGCCGAGGAGGTGGGCGACCGTGCTCCGGGCGTGCTCGAGGGCGGTGAAGGCATCGCGTCCCGGCCGATGGTGGCGGCTCGACGGGTTGGCGAAGGTGTCGCTGAGGTAGGGGAGCATTGCCTCCACCACCCGCGGGTCGCACGGCGTCGAGGCGTTGTAGTCGAGGTAAATGACGTCATCACTCATTTGCTGATGGATTCTACTCCTCCAGCCCCGTGCCCGCCCGCCGTCCGCGGTCTTCGACCGCGGCCACGCAGCCTCGGTCGCCGCGCTCTCCAAGCGCAAGCGCTTGTCGATCGCGCCAACCTCGCCCGCTGCGCGCCTGCGGCGCGCCGGCGGGCGATTCGAGCGGGGGGACGCCGTCGAGCGCCTTTTTTTCCCGCCCCCAACCCCCACCCACCCGCCCTCGGAAAGCCACGACGGGCTACGCCCGGCGAGGCTTTCCGAGAGGTAGGAGTGATAGATGGCCTTGGAGGCTGTTTGTAGATTGTCGACGGTGCTGGAAGAGATTCGCGTGACGGGAACAGTCGGGTTCCTCGTGCCGGGAGAATGCTGGGCGGGAATTCAAAAATCTTTCGGGGGCGGCTGGGTGGCAAATTCGAAATTCGAAATTCGAAATCCGGATTGCGAAACCTTGGCTTGCGGGTCAACAGCTAACCGGCTACCATTCGGGCTCGCCGCTTTTTGGCGGAACAGGGAGAGGTTCATGACGGATCGAGAGGACGGCGTCTTTATCACCGTGGACGAGGCGCTGGTGCGTATGGCCCGCGGCGAACAGATCATCGTGGTCGACGATGAGGATCGCGAAAACGAGGGTGATCTGATCTTTGCAGCCGACAAGGTGACGCCAGAGGCGATCAACTTCATGGCCCGGTTTGGCCGCGGCCTGGTCTGTATTTCGCTGACTCCGAGCCGCTGCGACGCGCTCGAGCTGCCGCTCATGGTGGAGAAGAACACCTCGACCCACGGAACCGCATTTACGGTCAGCGTCGAGGTCAAGGAGGGGACGACCACCGGTATCTCGGCCCACGACCGGGCGGCGACCGTGCGGGCGTTGGTCGACGAGAAGACGAGGCCGGACGACCTCCAGAAGCCCGGGCACATGTTTCCGCTGCGGGCGCGCCGGGGCGGCGTGCTCAAGCGGGCCGGCCACACCGAGGCCTCGGTCGATCTCGCGAGATTGGCCGGCCTCACCCCTGCGGGTGTGCTGTGCGAGATCATGGACGACGACGGTCAGATGGCGCGTCTCCCGCGATTGCAAGAGATCGCACGGGAGCACGGCCTCGGAATTCTCACGGTGGCGGATCTCATCGCCTTCCGGATGCGTACCGAAAAGCTGGTCGAACGTGTGGCCGGGCCGGCCCTGCCGACCAGGGCCGGGGACTTCCGCATTTACGCCTACCGCAACCGGGTTACCGGCGAGGAGCATGTCGCGCTGGTGATGGGCCTGATCGACCCGGCAAAGCCGGTGCTGGTACGGGTTCACTCGCAGTGTCTCACCGGCGACGTATTCGGCTCCCGCCGCTGCGATTGCGGCGATCAGCTCGATGCCGCCATGTGCCAGATTGCGGACGAGGGATCGGGGATCTTGCTCTATTTGCTCCAAGAGGGGCGCGGCATCGGGCTGTTCAACAAGCTGCGCGCATACGAGCTCCAGGACGGGGGAGTGGATACGGTCGAAGCAAACCTCCACCTCGGGTTCAAACCCGATCCTCGCGACTATGGAACCGGAGCTCAGATTCTGGTCGATCTCGGTGCGCGGCGGTTGCGGTTGATGACCAACAACCCGAAAAAATACACCGCGCTGCGCGGATTCGGTCTCGAGATCGCCGAGCGGGTGCCCCTGGAGGTGCCGCCCACCGACAGCAGCCGGTCGTACCTGGAGACAAAGAAGCTCAAGATGGGTCATTTGTTGAAAATGGTATAGGGCCGATGGGCGGGGATAGTGATCAGTCATCAGTGATCAGTGATCGGTTTGGAACGCCGCCTCATTTCCCACTGATCACTGATTACTGATCACTGGTCACTTTTCCGACAGGACCTTGGATCTGATATGACGACATACCCCCTCCCCGACCTCGGCGCGCTGGTGCGCGAGCTGGAGCGCGGTGCTCCTGGCGTTGCAGTGGGCGGCGTCGTTGCCGGGGCCCGTTCGCTGGCCGTGGCCGCCCTTGCCGTTCATGGTTGGCCGGATCGCCTGGCTCTCATCGTGGTGCCGCACGTGGCGGACGCGGAGGATCTGGCGGCGGGGCTGGGTCTCCTCGCGCCCGGTATCCGAACGGCGGTCGTGCCGGCCGAGCTTGCCGGCCCGTACCTCGGCGCCGAGCCGCCTCTGGCCGCGCGGCTGCAGGCTGTGCACGTCATGCACCGGGTGGCTTCGGGCGATGTGGATGTCGTTGTCGTACCGGCGCGTGTCCTCTCATCGCCCATGCCGTTGCCGAACGCGATATCGAATGCGGTGCACAACATCGAGCTTGGGCAGCGCATCGATCCACTCGCGCTGTCGGGCCGTCTTTCGGCGGCCGGATACCACCGGGTCGATCTCGTGGAGGAGGCGGGAGAGTTTGCGATGCGCGGATGGGTGGTTGATCTCCACCCTGGAGGAGAGACGGGTCTTCGCGTAGAGCTTGATGACGACAGGGTGGAGTCGATCAGAACCTTCGACCCCGCCACACAGCGAAGCTGCGGCGACGAGATCGAGCGTGCCTCGGTGCTTCCTCTCAACCTCTTCCCAACGGATCCGGATCGGCTGCTCGAGGTGGCCGCGCAACTCGAGGGCGAGTTTCCCGCATTGGCGGGGCAGATGGTGGAGGGTGCCGAACGGCGCCTGTGGTGGGGCGCCCTGCACCTGGGCGGCGAGTCGACGAGTTGGTTTGATATAGCGGACCAGACGATCGTCTGCGAACGTGATGAGATCTTGGGCGAGCTCGGGCGATGGTGGACGGTCCAGGAGCGGGAGTGGCAGGGTCTCCGCCGACGCTCGGTAGACCTTCCACCGCCCGATCGCCTGTTGCGAACACCGGACCAGCTCCGAGGGCTGATCGAAGACGCCTCGTTGCGGTTGGAAAGTCTCGAGCTGGTGGATGGATCGACGACCTGGCGGCGCCTCTCCACCCACCCCGCTGAGACCTTTGTCCGCCGTCTCCCCGATCTCGTGCCGACGCTTCGCGCGCGACGGGGGCAGGATATGGCGCAGGTCCTGGTAGCGGCCACCGCGGGAGAGAGCCGGCGCCTCGCCCATCTGCTGCGCGAAGGGGGGATCGAGCCGGTCGCTGCGCCGCCGCCCGCCGGCGGGGTAGCCATCGTCGAGGGCGGGCCGCAGCACGGTTTTTTGTGGGATGGCGGGCTCGCGGTCTATGGACGCCGCGATCTCACCGCCGCCGCGATACCACGGCGTCGGCGCTCAGGAAGGGGGGCATTCGCGTCAGATCTGCGCGATCTCCGCCCTGGCGATCTGGTCGTGCACATGGACCACGGCATCGGACGTTTTACGGGCTTTAGGCGGGTGGCGGTCGAGGGCCGAGAGCTCGAGATGTTGGCTCTCTCCTACCACGGTGGCGACTCGTTGCTGGTGCCGGTCGAACGAGCGGATTTGATCCAGAAATTCGCCGGCGGTGATGCCGACGTCAATCCCAAGCTCGATCGGCTCGGTGGAGGGACCTGGCGAAGGCGCAAGGCGCGGGTCAAAAAAGCGGTGCGCGAAATGGCGGCCGAACTCCTGCGTCTCGCGGCGGTTCGTCACACGGTGAGGGGATTCGCCTTCTCGCCGGACTCGCCGTGGCAGCGGGAGTTTGAGGATGCCTTCGAGTTCGATCTCACGCCGGATCAGGAACGGTCGGTCCAAGACATCAAGACCGACATGGAGTCCGAGCGGCCGATGGACCGGCTGTTGTGCGGCGATGTCGGTTACGGGAAGACCGAGGTTGCGATCCGCGCCGCATTCAAGGCAGTGCTCGAAGGCAAGCAGGTCGCTGTGCTCGCACCGACGACGATCCTTGTCGAGCAGCACCGTGAGACCTTTCGTCGGCGATTCGAAGGTTTTCCGGTCGAGGTGCGAATGTTGTCACGATTCTCGTCGCCCGCCCAGGTCAGGGAGACGATCGAGGGACTTGCCGAGGGCCGTGTGGACGTGGTGGTCGGAACCCATCGTTTGTTGGCCGACACTATTCAATTTCGCGACCTCGGGCTGCTCGTCCTTGACGAGGAGCAGCGCTTCGGTGTCGCCCAGAAGGAACGCCTCAAGAAGCTGCGCACCGAGGTCGACGTGATCGCCATGTCGGCGACCCCGATTCCCCGTACCCTCAATCTTTCACTCAGCGGTCTGCGCGACATCTCCATCATCGAGACGCCGCCGCGAGACCGGCAAGCGGTAGAGACCTCGGTCATCGAGTTCTCCGAGGAGATCGTGCGCGAAGCCATCCTCTATGAAATGGAGCGGGGCGGCCAGACGTTCTTCGTCCACAACCGAGTACGCTCGATCGGCGCCTTTGCCGACTGGCTGAGGCGAGTGGTGCCGGAGGCGCGGGTGGTTGTGGCCCACGGACAGATGTCGGAACGTCACCTCGAGAGCGCCATGCGTACGTTCCTCGATGGCGAGGCCGATGTCCTGCTTGCGACCGCCATTATCGAAAACGGGCTCGACATCTCCAACGCCAACACCCTGCTGGTCAACCGGGCGGATCGTTTCGGGCTCGCCCAGCTCTATCAGCTGCGAGGCAGGGTCGGGCGGTCAGAGCGCCTCGCTTTCGCCTATTTTCTGGTTTCCCCCGGCAAGTCGCTGACGCCGCCGGCCCGCGCCCGCCTGGCTGCCATCCAGGAGTTCTGCGAGCTTGGCGCCGGTTTTCGAATCGCGGCGCGAGACCTCGAGATCCGGGGCGCAGGGAACCTCCTCGGCGCCGAGCAGCACGGTTTTCTCGAGGCGGTTGGTTTCGAGACGTACTGCCAACTCCTGGAGGAGGCAGTGGCGGAGCTCGAGGGGCGTCCGGCGGCGATCCGGCGAGAGGTCGAGCTCCGGTTGGGAATGGATCTGCAGCTTCCGGAACGCTATCTGCCCGAGCCGGCGTTGCGCCTGAGCTTTTACAAGCGTCTCGCCGCCTGTGACGACGAGGCAGAGCTGGCAGCGCTGCTCGAGGAGATGATGGATCGTTATGGACCGGCGCCGCCGCAGGTCGAGGCGCTGGCCCAGGCGCAGCGGGTGCGGGTGATGGCGCGCGGAGCGGGAGTGATGTCGGTGACCCGTCGAGGGCGCCGCTGGCGATTGCGGCTGGACCCATCGGTCACGCCGTCGGACCGGCTTGCGGAGGTCGTCACCGAGCGGCCCGGCTCCACCCTCAGCCCCTCGGGGGAGATCACCTTCCCCACGGGTGAGAACGGCACCGACATTGCCGACATCCTTGATCTCCTCACAGCCCTGGCAGTAACGGAGTCATCAGTGATCAGTGATCAGTGAACGTTTCAAGGTCCGAGTCCGCGCCCGCGTCCGAGTTCGCGTCCGAGCCCGCTCGCCGACCGGGCGGGGGCTCCGGGCTCGAGATACGAGTTTGGGGACGGCAAATTCGAAATTCGAAATTCATGCCGATTCGGTACTATCACTCGTTGGCGCGAAGTTCGCGGCGAGGGGGAGAACAGCATGACCGAAAAGGCATTCCAGGACTTCTATCCGGACGATCTGAGCTACTGCTACGGCTGCGGCCGGCTCAACGAGGAGGGTCTGCAGCTCAAGAGTTACTGGGACGGCGATGAGACGGTTGCTGTCTTTCATCCACGACCGTCCCACATGGCGATACCGGGGTACGTGTACGGCGGGTTGATCGCGTCTCTCATTGACTGTCATGGCACCGGCACCGCCGCCGCTGCGGCCTACCGTGAGGCGGGTCGCGAGATGGACTCCGAGCCGCCGTTTCGCTTCGTGACGGCGTCGTTGCAGGTGGATTACCTGCGGCCGACACCGTTGGGCCCGGCCCTCGAGGTGCGCGGACGGGTCGAGGAGATCGGACGGCGAAAGGTGATCGTCAGCGCGACGGTGTCAGCGGAGGGAGAGGTCTGCGCACGAGGCAGAGTCGTGGCGGTCCAGATGGCCGAGCACATGATGCCGTAGCAATTCACGGCCGTGGAATCTGGGATTCCCCAGCCGTGTATTGCTGGTAAAAAAAAAGACTAAATGCCCAGGACTGGCGGCCTCTTGTTCGATTTGGCGAAGGCGTACATCCTGGTGTCGCCGCGATTCACTCCGCGGGCTACGAGCCCTCCTCCGCCCAGCGGTCGAGCTCGTCGCTGACCTGTGGATTGTCGCCGTAGCCCTGTCGGTATTGTGTGTCCAGCCGCGCTTCGCGCCTGCTCTCGAGATAGGCCGCGACCAGTCCACGCAAGACCCTCGAGCGACCGTTCCGGCGGACCTCCTCATCTTCGTCCAGGCTCGCCAGTAACTCTTCATCAATCAGAATCTGTACAGGTTTCATGTTGGAAATCTATGTCGATATTTGTGTTGAGTCAACGCAGAGGTTCAGCGGAGGCGAACACGAATTCTCGATGACGCGCGTTCCGTTGGCGGGGAAAACTTTCCATAATCTCAGAAAACCGCATCGCCGTGCGTTCTACGCAACGGCGATGCGGTTTTCTGAGCTAGAACATTCCGCGCGGGCTGCCACCACCCGACGAACTGCGCTGAGCGGCTCGTTTACGGTCATCGGTGGAGAGATGGCACGCCTTGTACTTCTTACCCGAGCAGCTATGAGGATTTGCTGGCAGGGCTGGACGAGGATGAGCTCGACGGCTGGGCAGAGGAGGGTTCGTGGCCCGAAGAGTGAAGCGCGGCGACATCTGGATGTACGCTTTCGCCAAACCAGACAAGAGGCGGCCGGTTCTGGTGATCAGTCGGCAGAGCGTGATTCCGCTTCTGCGGACCGTTATGGTGGCGCCGATCACATCGGCGATCCACGGCGTCCCGAGCGAGGTCCAAGTCGGAATCGAGCATGGGCTGAAGCATGAATCTGCGATCAACCTCGACCACGTTCAGACTGTCGATCAGTCACGTTTGCGAGGATTCATCGGCCACCTCAACGACGATCTCATGAACACAGTGTGCCGGGCTCTCGCTGTCGCGACCGGTTGTCCAAGCGCTTCCTGATAACCATCCGTAGCAATTCACGGCTGGGGAATCGAAGATTCCACCGCCGTGAATTGCTCTAGAACATCCCGCGCGGGCTGCCACCACCCGACGAACTGCGCTGAGCGGCTCGTTTGCGGTCATCGGTGGAGAGATGGCACGCCTTGTACTTCTTACCCGAGCCGCACCAGCAGCGGTCGTTGCGACCCAGAACCGGTATGGCCTGCTGCTCGGGGCCGAGAACCAGACGTTGAAAGCTCTTGCGAAGATTCATCGTTGCCATCCTCCGCGGCCAAAATGCCGCTCAAAACGCCGGGAGCTTAGCAGAAGGGTCTGATTCGGTCAATTAGCCCGCTTATCTCGCCAGGTTTCGTCGCGAGGAAATTTCGTGTGCTGGGAATGTGTAATATGAGGTGCCGCGCCAACAAGCGCGGATTCACGACAACGGAGACAGTGCCATGTACTTCGACCCCATGTATTTTCTGTTCATCGCGCCGGCGTTCATCTTCTCGCTGTGGGCAAGCTGGCGGACCAAGGCGAACTTCAAGATCTACTCGAAGGTTCCGGTCTCATCGGGTATGAGCGGCGCCGAGGCGGCGCGCCAAATACTCGACGGCGCCGGAATCAACGATGTCGAGATCACCCGCTCGCGCGGAGGAATGCTCTCGGACCACTACAACCCGATCAAGAAGGTTCTTGCCCTGTCAGATGGCGTCTTCGATTCCCGCTCGTTGGCCGCGGTCGGTATTGCCGCCCACGAGGCGGGCCACGCCATTCAGCATGCCCAGCACTACAGCCCACTCAAGCTCCGCTCGATGCTGGTGCCGACCGCCAGCATCGGCTCCAACATCGGCTACTTCGTGATGCTGGCCGGCCTCTTCATGTCGTCGGCCAACATGGTCATGGCCGGCGCGGCGCTGTTCTCGACGGTGCTCCTGTTTCAGATCGTGACCCTGCCGGTGGAGTTCGACGCCTCAAACCGGGCCAAGGCTCTGGTGGTCGAGCAGGGCATCGTCGGCGTCGATGAGCGTCGCGGAATGGACAAGGTCCTCAACGCGGCGGCCATGACCTACGTAGCGGCGGTCGCGTCATCGATCGCGACGCTTCTCTATTTCCTGGTCCGGGCCGGCCTCCTCGGAGGCAGGCGCGACTGAAACCCTGGGTTCAGGGCACAGGGTACAGGGCGCAGGGTGCACTTGAACACGCCGAGAGCGATTACGGTTCTTGCTGAACCCTGAACCCTGAACCCTGCATCCTGATGTGTGGGCCGCTTCAATCAAACAGGACCGCCTCCTCGCCCTCCTCCGCTACCCTGCGGTCGGCGAGCTCGAGGATGAGGTTTCTCCGCACCCACAGCGCCTTGAGCTGGGTCTTGGTGAGCCAGGGGCCGAGGTTTTCCTCGAGGTCTTCCTGCGTCAGTGCCCGGAGGGAGGCGAGGACCTGGCGTGAAAAGCGCTCCAGGGAGCCTTCCCTTCGCAGCTCCTTGTGGTTGCGGAAGGCGCGGGAGGCGTCGATCTTGTAGATTTTCCAGTCCGGGGTGACCAACAGATTGTTGACGTTGTTGTAGTCGGTGTCATAGATGAGCTGCAAGAAGAGCCGGATGGTGTACATCTGGTCGTTCCAGGCCACCATGTCCGGGGGGTGGACGTTCTTCACCTTGACCCGGTCCCACTCGGTCATCGCACCCTCGACCCACAGCTGGAGAGATCCGACCTGACGGCCGATACGGCGTCGGACGGTCGGAGGCACTATGCCGAGATCGAGCAGCTTGTCGAGCTCGTAGGCGGCGATCTCGTACTCGAAACTATCCGTGAACTGGAGCTCTTTCTCCCCTCCTCCGAAATGTTTTAACGGCTCAAAATCGTCGATGGTCTTGAAGAGGGCGTAGTGGGTCTGTTCTCCGTCGCTCAGCTCCACCTTCTTGGGGCGGGTGACGGCTTTGGTCTTGAAGCTCTTGATTGAGACGATCTTCGCCGAGTTGAGAAAATTTTCCGCCTCCTCACCGTGGAGGGGAAGGCCCCAGGCGGGCGGGGGTTCAGGTTGGGCAGATTGCTGGGCCGTGACGAGAAACAACACAATAAATGCGCTCAGCATCGTCGGCCTCCATTTTCGTTTTCGGCTGATTGTACGCACTGATCACAATCTGTGTTTCACCTCATTCGGTCTTGATGAGTTGCACGACGCGGCGGGCCGGCGCCCGTAGCTTGTCCTCGGCGACTCGCTGCGCGGACAGGTGGGTGTACTCCACCTTGAACTTGATCGGCTGCGCGAGGGGTCTTCCGCCCTGAACGTCGATCGTCGCCACCGTGACCCTGGCCTGGAATGCGACATCCTGCTGTCCCATGTAGACAAGCGGCCGTTCACCGAGGAACTCGACCCTGACAATCACAACATTGCGCGCGTAGGGGCGCAGCAGGCGATGGATCTCGCCCGGTTCACGAGAGGTGTCGCCGGCGAGAAGGTCGGCCGCGCCGGGGACGCTGAACTCGTCGACCAAAATAATGCCCGCATTGGACAACGCCTCCTCCATGAAGGCCTCGGCCTCGCCGGCGAAGACCGTCTCGCCGACAGCGATGACAATCGTGCCCGTTGGTGGCGGCATCCGGGGAGGCGGTTGCAGGCTATTGTCACGCTGCGGGACGTCTCGGGGTCGGTGGATATTGGCGCCGGCGGGTGGTGGGAGCTGATCGGCGCCGCGGCCGGGGTCGGTGATCGGGATCGGTCGTGCAGTTGGTGGCGCCAAGGTCGGCTGCACGGACGGCGCGGCGCCGGCGGCAGCCATCTTTCGGTCTTCTGCGTTCTTGGTTTCTGTTGGAGAGGTTACCGGAGTGGGATCGACGGTCTCGACAGGAACGGCTGTGACCGTCGAAGGGTCATGATCGATCATGCTCTTCGCGGCCTCGAAAAATCCTGACCGCCATGCGAAGAATCCGGCGACGACCACAGCGGCCAGACCGAGAACGACGACCAGCGCCGCCACCAGCGCGAAACTGGTTCCCCGGCGCGCGGTCGGCTCGTTCTCCAGCGGCGAGGTTTCCACTATCAGCGGCTCGGTTCGCGCCGCCGGCGACGCGGCGTCACGCGGTGGATCCGGCGGTGACCCGGGTGGTGAGGGGTCGCCGGACATCGCCGTGGTGGCTTCGGTGTCCAGCCGCGGATCTGCCGCCGGAGGCGGTGGAGTTGCCGGTGGCGATACGGCGAGACGCTCGACGAGGTTGCCGGCGGCCCCGCGCGCCTCGAGATACGCCTCGAATGCGCCAATGAGCTCGCCGCAGCTCGCGACCCGCTGGTTGCGGTCCTTGGCCATCATGCGAGCGACAATGGCGCGCAGCTCGGGGTCGACCTCGGGATTGAGCTCGCCGAGGTCGGGGGGTTCGACATCCACGATCTGACGCAATAATGCCAGCGGACTGTCAGCAACGAATGGTGTTTTTCCGCTCAGGGCCTCGAAGAGGGTGACGCCGAGCGAGTAGATGTCGGTTCGTTTGTCGACCTCTTGGTCGAGGCACTGCTCCGGCGAGAGGTAGCCCGGAGTGCCCATGAACATCCCGGTGGCGGTGAGACGGGAGGCGGCGGCGCCCATCAACGCGAGACCAAAGTCGGCGATCTTGACCAACCCGCGGTCGTCGATCAAGAGGTTGGCAGGTTTGATATCGCGGTGGATGATGCCTTGCTCGTGGGCGGCTTGGAGTCCGGAGGCAGTCTGCAGGGCGATTCGCGCGACCTGCTCCGGCTCGAGAGGGCCCCGGGTGCGCAGGATCTGCTGCAGGCTCCTGCCGGAGACGTACTCCATGGCGAAGTAGTGGAGGCCACTGTCCTCGCTGACTGAATAGATCTGGACGATGTTCGGATGATTGAGGCTGGCCGCGCTCTGCGCCTCACGGATGAAACGTTCGATTTGAGTTGGGTCCTCCATCAGATGCTCGCCGAGGACCTTGATGGCAACAAAGCGGTTGAGGGATTCCTCGTGCGCCTTGTAGACCACGCCCATCCCACCGCGTCCGAGTTCAGAGACTATGCGGTAATGACCGATGTGTTCCAACATCTCACGCTCCTCTGGGCTGACGCTGCAGCTTGATGTCCGAATGACGTCCTTTTCCCGATGCTAGCACGGGGTGGATGAGCGGATGCGGCCGACCGAGCCTCAACGCCGATGCGACATGCTCCGTAAACAGGGATGAGTGAGACGAAAGATCGTTTCAACTCACCTCCTTCCTCGCCACCCCGCCGGAACCCTCCCGGCGGGGTTGGTGTTTGTATAAGGTGCCCGTCTCCGTGCCCGGAATGGCCTTACGGCTATACGGCTATTCGGCTACACGGCTATTCGGCTGGACGGCAGGACGGCGCTTAGACTTGACAATGCCGACGTAGAGCCCGACTGTGTTCGCCGTAAAGCCGTAAAGCCGTAAAGCCGTAAAGCCGTAAAGCCGCATAGCCGCAGGGCAGCGCTCGTTATATCCTTGTCCCGCGGGAGGATCTCCTGATGCGTATCGCCGTCGCCCAGCTTGACTACACCATCGGCGCCTTCGAGGCCAACTTCGAGGCCATGGCAGCGGCCGTGAGGCGGGCGCGACAGCAGGATGTGGATCTGGTGATCTTCACCGAGCTTGCGACGACCGGATATCCGCCCGGCGATCTCCTCGAACGACCGGACTTTGTCGATCGCAACCTCGAGCAGCTCGAAAGCGTCGCCGCTCTTTCGGACGACGATCTCGGGATCCTGGTGGGCTTTGTGGACCGTAACGACTCGGGCACGGGCAAGGCCTTGTACAACGCGGTTGCCCTGTGCGATGGCGGTGAGGTGGTGGACCGCTGCCGCAAGTGCCTGCTCCCCACCTACGACGTCTTTGACGAGGCGCGATACTTCGAAGCAGGGGTTGACGTGCGCGCGATGGAATTTCGAGGCCTCAAGATCGGAGTTTCGGTGTGCGAGGACGTGTGGGCCGATCCCGACCTCGACGGCCACAGCCTCTACCACCGCGACCCGGTGCTCGCGCTCAGCCCCCGCGGCGCCCGCCTCCTGGTCAACCTGTCGGCGAGCCCCTTCGTGCTCGGCAAGGCCGGGGAGCGACGCGAGCTGGTCCGCCGTTACGCCGAGGACTCGGGGCGGTTCTTCATCTATGCCAACCAGGTCGGCGGTAACGATGATCTGGTCTTCGACGGCCACTCCATGATCTTTGACGGCCGCGGACGGGTGGTGGCGAGGGCCAACGACTTCGCCCAGGATCTCCTGGTCTACGAGGTGCCCGACGAGGCCCTCGGCGATGGGCGAGGAGTCGAGGGTGCGCTCGGCGATATCCGCCCGGTCGCCGAATCCACCGAGGCCGAGGCGCTGGCGGCGCTCGAGCTCGGTCTCCGCGATTATGTGAAGAAATGCGACTTTGACAGCGTGTTGTTGGGGCTGTCCGGCGGCATCGACTCGGCGCTCACCGCGGTCATCGCCGCGCGCGCTCTCGGGCCCGACAAGGTGCTCGGTGTCGCGATGCCTACCCGCTTCTCGTCCGAGGGCAGCGTCACCGACGCCGAGGCGCTGGCCGACAACCTCGGTATCGGCTTCCGGGTGATCCCGATCGACACTATCTTCCAGTCCTATCTCGACGAGCTTGCGCCGGTGTTCAGCGATGTCGACGACGATGTCACCGAGGAGAACATCCAGGCCCGCATCCGCGCCGGGGTGCTGATGGCGCTGTCGAACAAGTTCGGCAGCCTGCTGCTAGCCACCGGCAACAAGTCCGAGCTTGCGGTCGGCTACTGCACTCTCTACGGCGATATGGCGGGTGGACTGGCGGTGATCGCCGATGTGCCCAAGACCCTGGTCTACCGCCTCGCGCGTTATCTCAACTCCGAGGGTGAGGTCATCCCCTCCTCGACGATTACGAAAGCTCCGTCGGCTGAGCTCCGACCGGATCAAGCCGATCTGGACTCGTTGCCGCCGTACGAGGTCCTGGATCGCATCGTCGAGGCGTGGGTCGAGGAGCACCTGTCGGTCGAGGAGATCATCGCCGAGGGTCTCGACGAGGAGACCGTGCGCGAAGTGGTTCGTCTGATTGCGAGGAGCGAGTACAAGCGCCGCCAGGCCGCCCCGGGCATCAAGATCACCGCCAAGGCCTTCGGCGTCGGCCGCCGCTACCCGATCGCAGCGAAGTACTGACAAGGTTCAGGGCGCAGGGCACAGGGTGCAGGGCCCACTTGACAACCCGAGCAGGGCGATTAGCGTTTTTGCTGAACCCTGAACCCTGAACCCTGAACCCTGAACCCTGAACCCTGAACCCTGAACCCTGAACCCTGAACCCTGAACCCTGAACCCCTGCTCCTCTGCTCACTCCGGTGGATCGTTATCATCCAGGTCGTGCTCCTTCATCGGATCGAGCTGCAGGTATCCCTTGAGGTAGTGGACGCCGATGTAGAAGGGGATGGTGTCAAAAAGGGCGATGACGAACTTGAATGCGTAGCCGGTAAAGATGAAGAGAGCCAGTTGACGCCCCAGTGGCTGCGCTGGATCGACGGGCAGGGCATGGGCGTAGTAGTGGGTAATGAGGATGACCGCCGTGGTATCGACGAGCTGGCTGATCATCGTCGAGCCGTTGTTGCGCAGCCACAGCATGCGCCCCTTGGTAACCCGCTTCCAAAAATGGAAGACATAGACGTCGCAGAACTGGGCTGCCATGTAGGCGATCATCGACGCAGTCACCGCGCCGAAGGCGAGGGTGCGGATCTCGAAGAAGACCGGCAGGCGACCCGCGGCATCGCGGACAATCGCTCCGGTCGCGGGGTTGAGGGTCTCGAACCCCGGCAGAACCCCACCGAGCCAGAGGATGAAGACCACCCAGATGTTCAGCAACAACCCCACAAAGACTACGAAGTTCGCCCGCTTGCGGCCGTAGAACTCGCTAATGAAGTCGGTGCAGAGAAAGGTCAGAGGATAGGGCAGGACGCCGACCGCGATGGCGAAGACGAGCGGGGCGCCTCCCGAGGTCTCGAGCTCGAGGAGCTTGATGAAGCGGCTGATGCCAAGAATGTTGAGCATCGCGAGGGTGCCAAGAAAGAGACCCGCAAGGACAATGAACACGCGCTCACGACGGGCGTGGAGGTGGGATGCCTCCACCGGGTGCAACGTTCCCGCATCGGTAGTCATACGACGAGGATACCGGATCTCAGAACAGCGCCATTGTCAGTTATGAGTTTTGAATTTTTAGTTTTGAGTTACGGACGCCGATTTCGGATGGATGGGCGGAACTCAAAACTCAAAACTCAGAACTAAAAACTAATTCGTGACGTCGTCGCTCTCCTCCAGCCCCCCGAACTCCCGCTCCCACGCGTCCATCTCGTCGTCAGAGAGCCCGAAGTGGTGGCCGATCTCGTGCAGCAACGTGAGCTGGATCTGGCGAACCAGCCGGCTGCGCGTGCTGCAGTCGGCGAGTAGCGACTGCCGGTAGAGAACGATCACGTCGGGGAGGACGTTGCCGTACCAGCCGCCGCGCTGGTCGAGCGGAACCCCGGTGTAGAGACCGTAGAGGGTTTCGAAGCGCGGGTCGAGATCGAGCTCGGCGAGGGTTTCCTCGTCCGGAACCTCGCGCACCTGGATCGAGACGTTGGACATCAGCTCGGCGAACTCGGGCGGGAGGTGGTCGAGTGCTTCGGCCACGGCGGATTCAAAATCTTCACGGTCCATAATTGCGGATTAATCCTAAGATGAGCGGTTCTTCCGGATGAGATGTGCCAAGCTCTTGATGCTCTGGTGCTTGCGAAAAGCGGACGCATACCCTTTGGTATGTGGAGCATTTTCGCAAGTGGCCAGAGCGCAAGAGCTTGGTGCAGATCGCCGGTGAGAATCGCTCATCTTAGGTTGAACTGTGTGGGCTACTTGTGGGCTCGACCCTTGAAGAGATCGACGGTGTTCCAGCCGATGATGGCGCCGATCACGGCTCCGCCGATCGCACCCATCGTCCCGTAGTACTTTATGCCCGCGGCGGCACCAATCGCCGCCCCGACGAAGGCGAACAAGAACCTCATGAATTTTACGGTCTCGAAATCCATCGCCATGAGACTGCCCCCAACCGATCTGCACGGCGGCCGTCTCCGCCGTAACATGCACATTATAACGAAAAAGACCGGCGCCGCACTTTTGTAGCCCGGTCTTCTCACCGGGTGTCTACTGCGGGCGGCGAATGGCAGCCATCTGTCGTGCTTTTCGCAAATCGTGCTCCTCAACGTAGTGCGACTACGCCTGCGTCGCCCTATCCGCGAAAATCCCAACATCTGGCTACCCTTCGCCGCCTTCGCTATGCAACCCGGTGAGAAGACCGGGCTAGGTGCATTTTTCGCTCATCACGCTAGGGGGGGAGATCGGGCAGTGTAAAGTGTCAGCGCGGGAGGACTCTCGATGAGGTTTATCGGCGTGCTCGGGATGTTGGTGCTGCTGGGGCTGGCCTGGGCCATGTCCTATCACCGCCGCGACGTCAAACTCCGAATCGTGTTCTGGGGCCTCGGGTTGCAGTTCCTGTTTGCAGTCATCATCCTGCGCCAGGATTATTGGAGTTTCATCGGCATGGGCGTTCTCGGCCTCCTGGTGGCCGCCTTCATCATGAGCCATGACCGGGCAAATCCGGAACGTGGGATCGGGGCGCTGGCGATGATGCTCGCCGGGGCGTGCGCGATCGGCGTGGTCCTTGGATCGCTGCGATCCTCGGTGGCTGGAATGACCGCAATCGCCATCATCGTGCTCCTATTTCTCAACAGCCGCTTCCGTCTGGCGCCGCGGCTGCAGGCGCCGTTGGGGATTCTCCTGGTCGTGGCAACCATCGCCTGGTTGGTGGCCGCCGACCTGCATGGGCAGATCATCTTCAGCGCTCTCAGCGACAAGGTGACGGCCTTCCTCAGCCTCTCTGACTACGGCGCCAGCTTTCTCTTCGGTAACCTTGTGGATCGCCAATACTTTTTTCCCGGCGGCGCCGCATCGTGGCCGGGTTTCGGCTTCCAGTTCGCGTTCAAGGTCCTGCCGACGATCATCTTCTTCGGCGGGTTCATGGCGGTCCTTTACTACCTTGGGGTCATGCAGGTCGTGATCGTGGCCCTGGCCAAGTTCATGCGTTGGACGGTGGGCACGAGCGGGGCCGAGACCCTCTCCTGCACCGCCAATATCTTTGTCGGCCAGACCGAGGCGCCATTGCTCATCAAACCGTTTCTCGATGAGATGACGAAGTCCGAGCTCCTCACCATCATGGTGGGTGGTTTTGCGACGGTTGCCGGTGGGGTCCTTGCGGCATACATCGCGATGGGGATTCCTGCGGGGCACCTGATCGCCGCGAGTGTGATGTCGGCGCCCGCCGCGCTGCTCATCGGCAATATCATCTACCCCGAGCTCGAGCCCTCGGTCACCGCCGGTGATGTGGACATGCCCGAGATCGACTCTGGAGACAATGTGATCGAGGCGGCCGCCAACGGCATCACCGACGGCCTCAAGCTGGCGGTCAACGTCGGCGCCATGCTGATCGGTTTCATCGCCCTCATCGCGGTCCTCGATGTGACTCTCAACTGGTTCGACTCGCTGATCGATGGTTCGCTCCTCAAGGGCGCCTGGGTGGCCTATGGCTCGGGTGGGATGTCGCCGGTGACGGGCGAGTATTTGGGGATATTCCCCGGATCGCTGCAGACCCTCTTCGGCACCCTCCTGAAACCACTGGCCTTTCTCATGGGTGTTCCGTGGGCCGATTCCGCCAGGGTCGGGAATTTACTTGGTATCAAGATCTCGCTCAATGAGCTGGTGGCGTACGGTGTGCTCGGTTCGTACATCCAGGAGGGCGTCATCTCCAACCGGGCGATGATCATCTCGACGTACGCCCTGTGCGGATTCGCGAATTTTTCGTCGATCGGCATTCAGATCGGAGGGATCTCGGCTGTTGCTCCGCGGCGACGAAGCGACCTCGCGAAGCTCGGTCTCAAGGCGATGTTCGGCGGCGCCATCGCCTCCTGGTTGACGGCAACGGTTGCGGGTATTCTCCTATGATTGGAAAGGGAGGCGCCATGCGTTTAATCAGCACGACCTTGATGGTGATCTTATTGGTGCTCGCGGCGGGCTGCGATCTGGTGGATCCCGCCCGGCCAACCGTGCAGGCGGATGCCGAGGTGTTCGGCAACCTCCTCGATGCGGAGAGATCACCGGATGATCCGTCGCAGTGGATCGTGCGCATCCAGGCCGGGACGCCGCGCGCCCTGCGAGCGGCCGAGGAGGAGTCGGGCAGACCGACACCGTCTGTGGAAAAGGGTCTCATGGTGACGGCGACGGTCGGCCTCGACGCCATCGTAGTTGCGGGCGACCGGCCGGTGCTCCTGGACGAGATCGATCCGGGCACCGAGGTCGTGGTGATCCCGGTTGCCGGCACAACCCGGATGTTTGGTTCCACCGATCTCCGGCTCGAGGCCGCCACGGTGATGGATTTCGCAACCTTCCGACGGTGGCGATTGCCGAATCTGTCACCGACGGACAATATCGTGCTTGAAGATCCTGCGCTGATCAACTCGGATGGCGCCGAAATCGCTCCGATACCGGTCGGAGATGGCGAAGTGCTTTATTTCACCGCCCACCTCCGCCCACCGACAATAGAGGGCGACAGTTGGCACGGGGCTGACCGTGAGGGGCTGGTGATTCCCGACGAAGATTTCATCCCACGCGAACGAAGCTTCAGGACCGAGCTTGCCGGAGGCGGTTGGACGCAGCCCCAGCTCGTGGAATTCCCGGGTCTCGAGGAGGCGGCCAGGGTGCGCGTCACCTGGGCGGGTGACGATGAAAAATCGTGTCTGGTGACCGTGGCCTCGTCTGGTGAGCCGCCGTGGATCGGGCGTGCCACCCGGTCGAGACCTGGTGTCGGCTGGGGCGCGCCGGAACGGCTCGAGTTCCTCGGAAACGACGCCCAGGACGGGGTCTACCTCACCGGTAGCCAGACCAAGATCGTGTTCGTCTCCATGCGAGGCAATCGCGACCGGAGCGATCTCTTTCTTTACGATCCCGAGAACGAGGACAGCCCGTTACCCTTGGAGCCGCAGATCTGCACCCTGGGCGCCGAGTGGAGCCCTCGGACGGGTCCTCAGGGCGAGTTGTTCTTCTGCCGGGAGGACCGACAATTGATGTTCAAGGGCGGCCAGCTGCGCCCCCTCCGCCTGCCCGGTCCGCACCGAATCCCCTTTACCCAGGCGGCGCCGACCTCGGACGGCCGGTGGATCTTCTTCTGCATGCCGAAGTACAGGCCGCTGGAATCCGATCAGGATATTTATGTCGCCCGCTTTGGCGAGGATCTGAGCATCGGCGAGCCAATCCCAGTGGACGCCTGGAGGCCCTGACCGACAGTCATGGTGAAATATGCGGGCTGATCTTCTCGGGTCCGGCTGGGGCCAGTGGCGCGGCGGCTGGCAAAGCGGACGTCGCCTCCTTGTAAGAGCCGGGCGGTGGGCGCTCGAGGATGCGGGGCGCGAGATCGGACGCTGGGACAGCCTGGCCGACGCCTTGATGGACGTCTGGCCCGATCGCCGGACTCGCGGCGCCTCGCCGTGGGCGGTGGGCTTTATCGGTTACGAGGAAGTGGCGCGGTTGGCCGGGCAGTTACCTACCCGAGAGAGATCCGACACGGCGCCGGCCGGCCTCCTCCTACTCGAGCCCGAGCCTGTCGCACTGTGCACTCCCGCTGGAGGGCGACCCGTGCTGCCCTCTGGAGGGGCGAGATGGAGCCTCGACGCGGCATCGTTTCGAGATGGGGTCGAGAAGATTCGGGAGCGGATTGCGGCCGGTGATGTGTACCAGGTAAACCTGTGCAGGCGGCTGACGGTCGAGGGCTGGCAGGGATCTCTGGAGGTCTTTGCCGAGGTTGCCAGCGACGGCGGCGTGCCCGACTACCTGGCGCGGATCGATCTCGACGGGGGAGAGCTGCTCTGCGCCTCGATGGAGATGCTGTTGCGCCGCCGCGGCGTCGAGCTCGAGACCCGCCCCATCAAGGGGACCCGGCCGCGGGGACCGACAGCGGAGGAAGACCAAAGGATGGCCGTCGAGCTCGATGCCGATCCCAAGGAGCGGGCCGAGCTCGCCATGGTGGTCGATCTCGAGCGCAACGATCTCGGACGGGTCTCTGAGATCGGCACGGTGGCGGTTTCAGATCCAGGCTCGGTCCAAGCCTACGCCATGGTCCACCACCGGGTGGCGCGGGTGAGAGGACGGGTTCGTCGGGGTCTCGAGTGGTGGGAGATCCTGGCGGCGGTGGCGCCCGGTGGTTCGGTCACGGGCTGCCCAAAGCGGGCAGCGATGTCGGTCATCGCAGAGCTCGAACCGGTGCCGAGGGGTCCGTTAACGGGCGCTCTCGGAGTGGTGGCCGGCAACCGCGACCTCGAGATGGCTCTGCCGATCCGCACCGCGTGGCGGCTGGGGTCGACCCTCGAGCTGGCAGCCGGATGCGGTGTCGTCTGGCAATCGGAACCGGCGGCGGAGGAGGAGGAGTCGCGGCTCAAGGTGGCGCGATGGCTGGATCTGGTGGGGGGTGCGGAGTGACGACCATGTGGCGCGACGGACGCCTGATCGAGTCTGAGCCCGGAACCGCTCCGGTGGAGTCGAGCTGGGGCGCCTTCACCACCGTCGGCTGTGACGGAGGCCATCCCCTGTTGTGGACGAGGCACCGGTCGCGTCTCGCGGCGAGCCTTCGGTTTCTGGGTGCAGGCGAAGACGTGGCGCTCCCGGATGAGCCTGCCCTGTGCGAGCTGTTGCGCGCCCGCG
>PVMK01127786.1_pt1 | contig 33795 bp, 32 predicted proteins | sample 1853481 | NCBI WGS metagenome assembly PVMK01 (sample SAMN08533507, study PRJNA380276) | Marine sediment metagenome, whole genome shotgun sequencing project.
TCGGGTAGGCTGGATAAGCATCGGTGTCTTTCAGCGCGATAACTGCCGTCGTGCGGTTGAAGGCGCAGTCGAGGTCTACAACCTGGCCGCCGATATGGGCGGCATGGGTTTTATCGAAAATTTTCGTGTTGAGTGTCTGCGCAGCATCCTGATCAATACTCATATGCTTGAATCAGCCTACCAGGCAGGTGCTGACCGTTATCTTTTCTCATCCTCAGCCTGCGCATACAACACCCAGCTGCAGCAAGACCCCAATGTCAGGGCGCTGAAAGAAACCGATGCTTATCCAGCCTACCCGGAGCGCGGCTATGGTTGGGAAAAATTGATGTCCGAGATCTTTTGCCAGGAATATTTTGCCGAACGCGGCATGAAAACCTTCATCCCCCGCTTCCACAACGTTTACGGCCCCCACGGCACCTGGGATGGCGGTCGCGAAAAAGCCCCCGCCGCGCTCAGCCGCAAGGTGATTGACGCCGTCGACAGCGGCGACCACCAGATAGAAATCTGGGGGGATGGCAGCCAGACGCGCAGCTTCATGTACATCGCCGATTGTGTGCTCGGCATCGACCAGATCATGCACTGCGACGACCTGATCGCAACACCCATAAATCTCGGTTCCAGCGAGCTGATCTCGGTCAGCGATCTGGTAACCATGATTGAAGAGATCGCGGGTATTGAACTAACGCGGCATCACAAGCTGGATGCACCACGCGGGGTCGCCGGTCGCAACAGTGATAACACCATGATCAAACAGGTCCTGGGCTGGGAACCGGATATTCCCCTGCACCAGGGGATGCAGGAAACTTACTCCTGGATTGAGGGGCAGTACCAAGATCGCAAGGCTGGCAAGAGGACAATTAGCTGAACCAATAAATGAGAAAATCAAAGACTAAAGAAAGAAAATTTAGAGAACTGAATCGATCAAGTTAATGTCTAGCAGGAATGAATGCTGATGCAGCACAATTGGTGGACATGCCTGGTGCAAGGATATTTAGCAGCAATCGTGTCGCTTCAGAGTAATAGCCCTGAACACTAGAATGCCAATGTATGTCTGCTAGCAAGATAGTCGAAAGTCTTTATAAAAGTGTCTGAAGTAGCGAACCCTGCGACAGGCTCAAGATTAACTTAGCGAGCGTGGCGATCTCCAGTTAGTATGGTGCTGGATAAATTATTGTCGGGTATAGAAATCCGGTCTACGATCTGTTCTTTATTCCTTCCCAGATGTGGTTGGCTGGGAAATTTCTATCATTTGAGCTAATGTTTCTATTGAATACCATCTGCCTTCCGCCATAACTCCAAGCGGTTTTCTGATTACTGCAACATCTTCGAGCGGATTGCCTCTCACCAAAATCAAATCGGCTCTCTTTCCCACTTTAATGGAGCCAAAATCCCCTTCTCCGATCATTCCTTCGACAACTTTAGAAGCATTTAATGTGCCTGTGGCAATCGCTTCGTATGGAGAAAATCCATTTTCTGTCAGGAGGCGTAGTTCATCATGGATGGAAAAGCCGGGCACAATACCCATTCCGCCGGTGCCCGAGTCGCTCGCCAGAAGGAGAGGTATGCCGGCTCGATGCAATTCGATCAACACCCACTGGTCGATATTGTACTTATAAGCTGCCAAGTCTTCCATTCCCTTAAACTGGACCTGATGTTTCTCCTCTCCTTGGCGGAAGCGTTCTAGATATCCAAGCGGTAGATACTGATTTTCCTGACGTTCCAAGAAAGCGTCTGGTTGGAACAATTTCAGTTGGATAATGTCATCGACAACCATAGTTGTGCAAACGGGAACATTCGCAGATCTAAGCTGTTCGACGATGCCTGAAAGGGTCTCTACATTCTGTTTTTCGAAATCTGCTCGAACAAAGCTGGATGAGACATCGAACTGTTGAAGAGCAGTGTCGATAATATACGGCAGCCACGCTTCCCACGCTAGCACTCTGTCTCTATCGAAATCCAGGAACTCTGGCGACAACTCCTCGACATGGGCAATTTCATCCATACCCTCAGCAAGAACACCTTCCAAACCAACGGCGTATGGTATGTGTCCGCTTGTGTACATACCAAGCTCTTTAGCTGTGGTCATTGCGTCGTGAAAATCATCCTCCGATAGATAGGAATACAGCTTGAGAAAATCGAACCCAAGGGCATGGTTCTCACGTACAATTCCTTGTGGATCTTCCAATGGGCTTGCAAAGAGCAGTTTGCCGGAGGTGTAGATCGTCGGTCCGATTCGAGTCCCCGCGCTGATTTCCTCTCGCCAATGGATCGGATAGGTGAGATCGGTTCCCTGTGGGCTGAAATCCCTGATAGTTGTTACACCATTAGCAAGATACAGGATCAACGGAGACACTGGCCAAGCATTGCTTGGCCAATCCTCACGCGTATGCATGTGCATGTCTGCTAAACCGGGCATCAGGTAATAGCCATCCCCATCGATAACGATGGCATTTTTGGGGACGTGCAATTCATCTGAATGGCCAATTGCTATAATCCTTGATCCCTCAACAAGGACTGTTTGGCTTTCGATGATCCTTTCATCCGTCATGGGAACAAGGTTGACATTAATAAATGCTGTAAGCCTTCCAGCGTTATGGTTGCAACTCATTAAGAAAAGAGCTAGCAAAGTCGCTATGAGCAACATTATAGATATATTTTTTTTCATCGCTTTTTCCCTCCTTGTTTTCGTCCCTCTCACTACTTCGATTTACCAGCTGCTTCTAACGAATTCAGTATCCCTGGGTCAGACCGGGGTCCCTTTCTACTGTGGGTCCACATCTCAGCTCAGAATCAACCGCGCTCGCTTGAAGCGGGCTATGGCTGCCGTAAGCAACCCCAGATCCAACACAGCCAGAACGGTCATGATGATGAGGATAATCTGAGTAGGATTGGCAGCTGCCACTAATTCTTTCAGGATTTCCCTACCATCCGGCACCACATTAAGAAGTATGAGCGGTATCATCTGCAGAAACACGAGGGGGAACAGAGTCGCAGACATCAGGGTCTGCTGAGCCCCCTGTACTGTCGCCGCTCGCAGTGATATCAGGACGCCAAGGTATGCCATGAGACTTGCCAAGAGCAGGCTCAAAACCACATTGGCTAGAGTCATCAGCGGGGTGTAGAATAAAACCTGGCCTTCCCAGTGGGCAACGTTTACCATCACCAAGCTCACGAGGTGAAGTGCCAGCGTTATCACCCATGCGTAACTCACTGACAAAGTGACTTTACCGAACAGGATCGCCCGGTCCGGCAGGCGGCTGGCCAACAACGTCCCCAGCGTGTGCCGTTCCCGCTCACCGGCGAAGGATTCAGGAATCGTCATCCCCACCAGCATCATGGGGATGAATACAGTGGCCAGGAGCGACCAAGGCCCCTCTACCAAGGCACGTCCGATCTGTAAGGGAAGATAAATACCCATCATAACCACTGGGATCAGCAGGCTCAACATGGTCTTGGTTAGACTGCCCTGGTAGCGGATCAGCCCTTTGCTTTCCTTCCACATCACGGTCAAGACATCGGCGATCATCTCTCTTCCTCCATCAATGTCAAAAATACTTCTTCCAGGCTGGCCTGGCCCCGGCGGACCTCTTCCACCTGGATGCCTGCGCTCACCACCAGGCTGACCAACGGCGCAATGTCCGCACCTTCCTGCATGTCAATGGCCAGGTGCTCGTTTCGCACTGCAGCGGCAACTACATCAGGATGCGCTCGCAGCAGATTCAGGAGGTTGTCATTGAAGCCGCGACCGAAGATCTTAACCTGAGGGCCGCCGGCTCGCGCTCGCAGCTGATCGGGATGGCCAACCGCTACCAGCTTCCCCTCACGAATCACGGCCACCTGACTGCACAAACTCTCTGCCTCCGCCATATTGTGGGTGGTCAGGAGGACCGTCACCCCCTCGCGGGCGACCAGAGTTTCCAATTCGTCGCGCACCGCCGTAGCAGCCACTACGTCCAGCCCAGCCGTTGGCTCGTCCAGTAAGATCAGGGGTGGGTGGTGAAGCATCGCCCTGGCCAGGGCCAGTTTCTGCTTCATGCCTCGACTCCAAGTCCCGACCCGCTCCTTTCGTCGATCCCACACTCCCATGTGGGTCAATAATTCCCTGATACGAGCGTGTCGTTTGGAGACCGGTAAACGCCAGACCCGACCGTAGAATTCCAGATTGTCCTCTGCGCTCAGTTGCTCGTAGAGACCGGGATGTTCGAGTAATGCTCCGGTGCGGGAGCGGATCTCGTCCGCCTGCGTCTGGGTATCGAAGCCCAGCACCTCGACCCGTCCATTCGTCGGTTCCAGCAAGCCGAGCAGCAGGTTGATGATCGTGGTTTTACCGGCGCCGTTGGGGCCAAGTAGACCAAAGATCTGACCATTTTCGACGGTAAATGAGACGTCAACCACCGCCTGTGTTTGGCCAAACGATTTGGCGATGTGTGAAACTTGAATCGTGTGCATTTTATTATCCTCAGGGCTTGACTGCTCGCGTGGCGACGAAGGTGGACATGTAGTTCGTGAGCAAATCGTTCTCCTCTTCACCATATGCATCCTCGTACAAACCGGTGAGCAGATAGCCTGCCTCGAGCTGCCCACCGATCTGATCCTCCAGGGTGTGGCTGAACTCGAGAGGTGTCTCTGTTTCGATATGCCGTTGTCTTTCCGCGCCGGTCAAGCTGGTCAAATCAGAGTAAGGGAGTGCATACTTGACCTGGAGAATACCGCTGCGGTCGGCAAGATAGTAATCGAAGAGATAGACCGCTGGGTTCGGGAATCCGGCCAGCAGCACACCCCCGCGGCGTAATATACGGAAGGATGCCTCCCACACAGGTCGGACATCAGGGACGAAGATATTGGATACTGGGTGGACGATGAGGTCAAAGCTCTGGTTGGAGAACATCAAGAGGTCAGCCATGTCACCCTCGACTGTGGTGGCGGGTAGCGCGTGACGCTCAGCGACGAGCCGATCCTGCTCCAACTGCCTGGGCGAGTTATCGAGAATAGTTACCTTTGATCCAGCCGCAGCCAGGATCGGGCCTTGCTGCCCTCCGCCTGAAGCCAGGCAGAGCACCTCGAGACCTTCCATATCCGGGAACCATGCCCTGGGGATCGGCTTTGAGGGCGTTAAGCGGATTTCCCATTCTCCTCGTCTTGCGGCGGCGATCACTGCCTCACTGACCGGAACAGTCCATTTATTTCTACATTCAACTTCTTTGTCCCACGCCATACGATTGTGCTCCCTAATATTCATATCTCATCTCCTAAAACAGTCCTCAAGGATGGTTGACTCGAAAAGTATTTCAGGATCCTGATTGGCATCTATATTGGTCTTATGCTCAAGTTGCATCCTGCATCGGGATGGTCGGCGGGATCTATGGCAGCTGCCTCAACCTCGAACTTATCCTGACTTATGCTTTAACTTCTAAGTATGGTAGTAGACGGGCTGCGGTAGAAAACTACGACGATAAAGACGAGGAAAGCGATGGCTCCCGAGCCGAGCAGAACTAACAAGCTGCCCAGGATCGCAGCGATCGGTCTGGCGACTATGTTGAAAAGCTCCCATACAATATTGGGACCGATCGCCACGACGACTTTCGGTGCCGTGCCTTCGTCCGGATAGTTGCAGGAAAAGGTATAGGTCCCAGGTTTTGCAATGGAAATGCTCAAGATATGAACGCCGACACGTTCCCGATCCTTTGCGGAATAAGTGTTGCCTTGGATGTATTCCGGGCTGACACCAGCTTCCTTTTCGGTTGCCTTTGAAGTCAAGGAGCAAATCAAGGGAGAGGGTGTTTTCGCATTGATGTATTGCACGCCATCATCGAGACTGCGATGCGCGTAGTAAACGGCGTAGGCGCCTCTCTTGGAAAACGGGATGTCAGCGGAACCGGGCACTTTAACCTGGGTCATGTTATGGACGTCAATCATCTCTAATGCGCCTGGAAGATTGGAGAATCCCTGGTAGATAATCGCTGTCGTGATCAAACAGCCAGGTACGGGAAGGAGAGCAGCCAGGCCGTAATACCAGCGGCTGAGTCTTATTTTCTGGTTACTCATTTGTCAAACCTCTAATCACTTGCTTCTCATTCGCTTCCCAATCGTTTGACTTCTAGTAAAGGTAGGCCCAGATCGCGGACTTTGGCCAGCAAACCATGGAGAGCAACCTGGTCAGCCACTACTCCGACCAATACCGTTTCAGCGTTGGTCTGAGTGGTGATCGAAAAACCACCAAACCATTCTGACCACTTATTTTCGAGATTTCCCTTCACTCTGATCTGATAGACTGAGGGTTTGTCGAATTCACGTCCATCAGCCATAAGGTGTGCCTCCTGGTGAATGACTTGTTCCAAGCCGGGCGGGTGTGGAGCAGGTCAATTGCGTACATAGAATATCTATCAATTGGGTGAGTTGTCATCACCTATGTTGGGTGATTAAGGTAGGTGATTGTGCCAGCCCGCTAACCTGTTGGGATACACAGACAAGAGATAAAAAAACCTCCACCTGTTTGGGTGGAGGTTGAGATGCGAAGGCTTGTTACAAACGGATTATATCAATTCAAGTTCCTGGGCTCTTTGTAGTGCGTCTTGGCGGTTGTGAACGTTCAATTTACTGTATATATTCTTGATGTGTGTGCGAACTGTGTTCGCGGAAATGGTGAGTTCCTCAGCGATGCCAGTGCTTGACAAGTGGGTTTGTAATAACCTCAAAACCTCAAGCTCACGCTCGCTGAGAGGTTCGACGATTGACGCCGAAAACCCTTCTCCCAATTGGCGCTTGGATTTTGTTTCCTTTTTCAGGGCTGTGAGCAGCTTGCCTACATAACCCACCGCTACTCCAGGCGCGGTCGTCTGCTGGAGTAGTTTTCCCATCGATGAGCCCTCATCTATGAATGTACGCACATAACCTTCAGGTTCGGCAAACACCAGCGCGCGTTCCAGCGAAGTAAGGGCTTGATCGATCTTGCCTTGTGCTTGCAGTGCCAATGCCTGCAGTATCAGGATCTCGATCATACAGCCCATCGCTCTTGCTGTCTCTGCTACCTCCAGCAGCCGCGACAGCAATCCTGCAGCTTCATCAAACACTCCTTGGGCAATGAGCACTCGCGCCAGGACAATGTATCTGAACAGGTACTGGAAGCTAAGGCTATCATCATTTCTTAACCCACTCACTTGCACCCAACGGGTCACATCTTCTAGCTTCCCTTTTACCAACCACAGTCGTGCCTGTTGTGTTGCTACGTGGAAGCCAGGCCAGGGTGACACATTGCTGGCAATCCGCTTACCAGTCTGGATCGCGTCGAGCGCGCCATCCATATCTCCAATCGCCTGTAGAACCTTCGCTACTTCAATGTAGCTATATACCAAAAAGTCTGCTTGCCCCCATTGCTTGCAAAGTTCTAGACCTTCTCGCGCGTAGCCAGTAGCAGTCTCCAGGTCGTTCCATTCGCGCAGAACAGCACTCAATCGTATATAAGCGTATCCCATGACTGGCAACGGTCTCCCACTCTGCCCCGCGTACTTGTCAGAAATCTGCTCCGCATCCCGACAGATGGCGGCTGCCTTGTGGAGTTGCCCTTGACTGTAATGAAGGGCGGCCTGGTCACACAGAACAACTGCGGAAAGTTGGCTGTCACCAGTTGCCTGGCTGATGGCAATGGCCTTGGTAGATGCCTCGGTAGCCGCATTGAAATCGCCGCTTGTTCGGAGCACGGCACCCAGCAGCGTCAGAATATAGCCACGCTCCATCAAGTCGTCTGCTGGCAAGTGTTGAAGAGCCTTACAAGCCTGTTTTGCGGCGCGGGAACTATCTCCTCTTCGTGCCGCGATATAGGAACGGATTATAGCGATATGGCCGATTATGCGCTGATATTCCACTTCACTCAGAACAAGCTCGTCAAAACCAACCAACACTTTCTCGGTCTCTTTAAGCAGCGTTTCGATAACATCAAACTCTCCAGCATAAGCCAATGTCCAGGCATGAGCAATGCTGAACCAGGGTTGCGAGCGCACTACCTCGTCGGGCAGTGCCTCCAGCCAGCTAACCAGAGTTCTCGACTCACCGTGGTAAATCATGGCGAGAGTATTTCCCGCGAACAGACGTACAACCCGCTCAAAGTCATTGGCCACCAATGAATGGTTCACTGCCTCGGCTATTAACCCATTCTGTTCAAACCACTCACTGGCTCGGCGATGCAATGTCGGCGTGTGCTCCGGCTGGGTGTGCTCCAGACGTATGCGCAGCAAATCAGCGAACAGATGGTGATATCGATACCAGCATCGCTCGTCATCCAGGGGGATCAGGAACAAGTTGGCCTGCTCCAATTGAGTCAAGATAATCTGGCTGTCCTCCCTATCTGCAACAGCATCGCACAAAGGACCGCTCAAGCTCTCAAGGATAGAAGTCTTGAGCAGGAATTCCTGGATAGTGAGTGATTGCTGATCGAGCACCTCCTCCACCAGATAATCTAAAATAAAACGATGGGTGCCGCTGAAGGACTCGATGAACCCCGACACATCTTTTCGCCCTCGCATTGAGAGGGCCGCCATCTGCAAACCAGCGATCCAGCCTTCTGTAAGACCTTCCAGCGAGGCAACTTCCTGCGGAGAAAGTTTTAGTCCCATTACATTATTCAAGAAGGTCGCAGCTTCATCTGTTGTGAAACGCAAATCACGTGTACGGATTTCCGCCAGTTCACCGCGAACTCGCAGACGAGCCAGCGGCCAAGGGGGGTCAGCTCGGCTGGAGATAACGAGATGCATCTGTGGCGGCTGGTTCTCCAGAATGAAAGTGAGCATCTCTTGAATGGTCGGCTCTGTGATGACGTGATAGTCATCCAAGACGATGACAATGGGCTGAGTCATTTCAGTGATTTCGTTGAGTAGACCTGTCAGGAGTATGTCGCTCTTTGGAGGCTGCGAAGATTGAAGAGCACTAAATATCTCCTCACCAATTTCAGCCTCGTTTTTCTGCAATGCAGCTGTGATGAAGTATTTCAGGAAACGAGACGGGTCGTTATCCCCCTGATCCAGCGTGATCCAGGCAACCGGTTGACCACACTTGTGAATCCACTCGCTTAAAAGGGTGGTTTTCCCGAACCCAGCCGGTGATGAGACAAGGGTTAACTTACGGCTCAATCCATCTTCCAAGTGTTTGATCAAACGGGGGCGGGAAATGAGATTAGGCTGGGAATGAGGAATATAGAGTTTGGTTTGGAGGAGCGGCGTGGACACCAAAAAATTCCTTTGACGATAGGCTGCCAGAGTTTATTTGCATAACGCTGCAAATAATATATCATGCCTTCTGAACAACACAAAAGTCCTGGAATGTTTTAAGTATGTATAATGATTTTTGGCGCAAACTAAGATCGCGTTTTAGATTGGTAGATATACCAATTTACGTCGTTGCTCAAAGTGCAGCATAGAAATAATCGCTCCAAAGGCAATGTGGGCGGTTCGAGTTGGGCTCTAAGGAAATACGATCCCCGATCCAATTGCTAAAAGATCAACTGAACTTCAGCTTTCAAATCTCGCTTTCAAGTTCAAGCAGCCAGGCCTTGGTTTCTATTCCTTCACCTGCACCATAACCGTGCAGACCTCCATCCGCGCCAAGCACGCGGTGGCAGGGGATCACCAGCGGCATGGGGTTGGTAGCCTCTGCGCGCCCTACTGCGATTGCGCCTTTCGGGTTGCCCAGCTGCTTGGCGATATCCCCGTATGTGGTCACTTCCCCATAAGGGATATCGTATGTCGCCCGCAATGCTTTTTCCTGGTACGGTGTCAGTCCCGACCAATCGATTGGCAGATCAAATTCCCTGCGTTCTCCACTGAGGTACTCGCGAATTTGTTTGAGGGCAGCTTTGGTCTTCTCGGTGTCGCTCACTACCTGTTGGTAGCCAAATTTAGGCAGCCGCTTGATTAAATAATCTGGTTCATCACTCAATTCCACCGCTACCAGGCCATGCTCGGAGACCGCCACCCAAATCGGTCCAACTGGTGTGTCAGTTTCCTTGCCAACATAGACGATATCCTTCTTCTTTCTCATATCTTCCTCGCTTCCACCAAATGTCGGTCGAAATAATTAATAGTTGGTCACCATATCGATCAGCCCGCGTTCCCTGGCGCGGTGTTCTGCCCAGCGAAAAACGAATTTCGCCATTACACCAAAGATTATTGTTAATCCTACCAGGATGCCCAAGATTTGTTCGTTGCTCAAACCTTGAAGGGTCGGAAAAGCTTCTGCCACCTGACCCACCAATGCCCTGCGGATCAGTTCCAACCAGTAGGTGATCGGGTTCACATAGCCCATCCAGCGGATTGCAGGGGGCAGTACCTCCAGGGGGAAGATTGCCCCGCTGAACAAGTATAGCGCACCGGCTACAGCCTCACCCAGGAACCAGACATGATGGGCAATGAGCAGCGTCACGCCTGCCAGGATCAGACCCATCATAGCCAGCATGATCACCCCGATCGCCAGTGCCAGGAAAAACAGCGGCCAGTTTACCGCGGACAGCTCAATTCTCAAATGCAGGAACAGCATACCAAATACGAGCGTGATCAGCACGGAGATCGAACCCACAACGAATTTCGCCACTCCCCTTCCACACAAATACATCGGGATGTGCATTGGAGCTACATACATATATTTGAGCGTCTTGTAATGCTCGCGATCATCGATTATCGCCCATGAGACGCCGGCCATCACCGCGCCAACATAAATGTAAAACGCATTCCCCAGGTACATGTAAGTGAAAATTGGGGATTCGAAGTCACCCTGCGTGATGATCCCGTACATCACCACCAGGATCGCTGCAGTTGAGATCGGTTTGACAAAGGAGTAAATCGCGAATAGGAAGGGATCGGTCCAGTTTGATTCGATCTGCCAGCCCAACCAGGCTGCTGTACGGAACGAGCGCCAGAAACCTTGTCCCGAAGCCCGTTCACTCGTGCTCCCCGTGGGTGATGTGATGCCAGATGTGCTCATTAATCCTCACCTGTTACTCAATTCTACGAACTTTACCTACCTTTACCGGCGGGACTCGGTCAACCTGCCTTCTCGGATGGCGAGTTTCTCCAGGCGTCTCAGGAGGTAGCGGGCGCTAAACACAAAAACCACGCTCAGGATTAGCAGCAGGAATATCTCCACTCTCACTGTCAAGAATCCCAGCGTAGCAGCAGAAGGAAATACCAGCTGCCGCATGGCATCCAGGCCCAGGGTGAGCGGGATCAGTGATGCACCGGCTGCGATCCAGAAGCTGAAACTGCTGATCGGGAAGTAAAAACCAGAAACCAGATAGATCGGCTCCTGGGCCAGGTTGGCCATGTGCCAGGCTTCCCGGCCGAGCAGCAGGAACATCGAAGCCGACATCATGCCCATGCCATACAGCGCCACCATGGTCAGCATAAATACGGTGAACAGCTGCCAGAAGCTGGCCACCTGGTATTCCACGTTGAATAACAGGCTGCCGATCACCAGGATGGCTGCAGCCCGCAGGGCGGTCATCAGCATTCCGCCTAAAGCCATGCCCAGCAGGATCGCCATCATCGAATTGGGCGCCATGATGTATAAAGACAAGTTCCCCTGCTCTTTCTCCCAATATAGCTGGCTGGACATGTTCCACAGCACGTTAAGCCAAAAGGCTGTCATCGCACCCCCCACGACTACAAATCCGATGTACTCCTCTGGAGCATCGATCGCCCGGTATACAAAAACATACGCGGATACTGCCAGCATGGGCAGGAATACATCGAAAAACATCCATGATTTTTCACGCTGGGCACCGATCACCCTTGGATATGCACGCGCGACTACTGTCTTCAAGGAGAGTAATAGACCGCCAGCCTTCTTCGCATGCACTGGCCCAAGAGCAGATAAATTATCGGTCATCAACCGGCTTTGCCTCCACGCTCAACCTCCGCCATGCTGCTGCCCACCAGGTTGACAAACACATCTTCCAGGCTCGGTTCACGTTTCTGGAAATTCAGGATCTGGATATCACCAGCTGTTAATTTGTTGATCACCCCGCCCAGAACCTGTTCTTCATCATGGACGAACTCGAGCACCGCCCGGTCATCTTCATCTTGTTGAACCAGTTGTTTGACTCCCGGTATTGACTCCAGTGAATCCACACCCAGGCCGTTCAGCGGGCTCACCTCCAGGCGAAAAATTGCATCACCCTGCAGGTTTTGCTTCAAACGCTCCGGTTTGTCACATGCCAGCACTTTGCCGTTGTTAATGATCGCAACCCGGTCGCAGAGCTCATCCGCTTCAACCATGTAGTGTGTCGTCAGCAGTAAAGTGCGCGTCTGGTCCAGGTCCACCCATTGGCGGATAAATTGCCTCACATCCCTGGCGGCGCCAACGTCCAATCCAAGAGTGGGTTCGTCCAGGAAAAGAACCTGCGGGTCTGTGAGAAAACCGCGCACGATATTCATTTTTTGGCGCAATCCGGTCGACAGGTCTGAGGATTTGGTATTCAGCCGATCACCCATGCCTACCACTTCCAGTAATTCTTTGATCCGCCGGTTCGCTTCCCCTGATTCCAGGCCGTAAAATTGGGAGAACATCCACAGGTTCTCACGCACGGTCAGTAACCCATACCCGGACGATTCTCCACCCGATACCATGTTGATACGCGGGCGGATTTTCTCAGGTTCCTGCTCAACATCCAAACCGGCTACCCACGCCTGGTCCGTTGTAGGTGCTAATAAAGTGGTTAGTATCTTGATCAAAGTGGTTTTACCGGCCCCATTCGGTCCCAGCAGCCCGAACAGCTCTCCAGGTTTAATCTCGATATTGACATCCTCCAGGGCAACCAATTCCCTGGGATCAGTCTTCTTGCCGCCCCTTATTTTGTACACGCGGCCCAGTTTTTCGGTCTTAATTGCAAAATTCATAGATAATTATCAACAATATTGCAAAATTGATGGGTTAGCGTAGGGTAATTGTAGGGTTCTCGTCAAGCAGGATTCACCGATAAAGGCTAAACTATGATCGAAGGGCGATTTCTCTTCTTCTCCTCCTTAGAGAGAGCCGGGATCATATACCCGGCTCTCGTCGATTCTACCACCCCTACCTCTCAAGAGAATAACGCATGATCGGCCGGAATTCAGATCTCCTGGCCACTTCCACAAAACCAGCTTTCACGAAGGTTGATTCCAATCCTGTGAAAATGTAAATATCCGGAGCCTGGTCTTTTTTCGGTGTGATCGGGTAGCCTTCAACGATTTTTGCCCCATGCTGGGCAGCATAATCCACAGCCGCCTTGAGCATCCTCGAAGAAAGGTGCTGGTGCCGGTAATCTTTGGCGATGAAGAAACATACGATTGACCACACGGGTCGATCATCCACTCTTTTTAGGATCGGGGAGCGATCCAGGACCGGAAAATCCTCCCGTGGGGCAACAGAACACCATGCAACCGGCGCACCATCGGAATAGGCCAGGATGCCTGGAACTTTCCCGGAATCCACGATTGAGCACATTGCATCATGGTTTCCTTCACCCTGCTGCTGTTCGAAATCTTTTCTCTTTATTCGCCACCACATGCACCAGCATCCGCCGATCGCGCCTCGCGGTCCAAACAGCTGCTCCAGGTCATCCCACCGATCTGGGGTGACCGGATGAAACACTAATTCAAGCTCTTGAGTTGACATAATTACCTTCGCACACTTTCCAACCCATTATTTAAACCAACTCGCCTTAACTTACGCCTGTTGACATTCAATATAACGGAAACAATCAACCGTATGGTCATTGACCATCCCGGTGGCCTGCATATGCGCATAACAGATTGTTGGACCAACAAAGTTGAAGCCGCGTTTTTTCAAATCTTTGCTCATGGCTTCCGACTGCTCGGTCTTCGCTGGAATCTCGTTCATCGTTTTCCAGGAATTCACCAATGGCTTTCCCACCCACGAACTGCCACATGTAAGCATCAAAGCTGCCAAATTCATCCTGGACTTCCAGAAAAGCCAGCGCATTCTGCTTTGCAGATTCAATTTTTCTTCGGTTGCGGATGATGCCTGGGTTCGCCATCAGCTCTTCAAACTTCGCCTCATCGTAACGTGCGACCACTTGCGGATCAAAACCATCAAACGCAGTTCGAAAGTTGTCCCGTTTTCGCAAGATCGTTATCCAGCTTAAACCGGCCTGCATGCCTTCCAGGATTAAGAACTCAAACAATTCTTGATCATCATGCAAAGGCAGTCCCCACTCATGGTCGTGATAATCAATCATCAAGGGGTCAGTCGTGGGCCATTCACAGCGGATTCGTTCCGTTGTTGGTAACGATGTGTTCATAACTTGTTCACCTCCTGGAAAAACAGCACTGAATCCAATGAACTGATAATTATACTCTGGCAGCTGCTTTGACCATCCCAAGCATTATCTTCCAAGTACACTTTTTACCAGGATTCCAGAAACCACTGCTCTGAAGTGCATTTCTGCACGCAAATTGGCACCAATTAATTGAATTCAAGCAGATGATTTGCCGATCCCAATCTTTTTCTGAACATACTTGTTGTTATTCCAGTGAAATGATGCAATAATTGTAGAAAAGTAATCTATTTTCACAGGGTTGGTTCAATAGACCAAATTCTTCATCAACTGCATTAGGTTCGGGTCTTAGGAGGGAGTCACATGTGGGGAAAGTTGCTGGCGCTTTGTTGTGTTATCTCTTTCTTATTAATCGGTGTAAAACTTGTTCCGGAGGCCGACCAGGCTGGTCCAGACATAAAGGTGATACCAGAGTTGGGGCCTTTCATCCAGATTTGGGATGATGCTGGACAAAATGTTAATCCTGCCATAGCTTACAACTCACAACGTGATGAATACCTGGTTGTCTGGGTCACTGAACAGGATGAATTTTCATGGGATATTTGGGGACGTAGGTTGCGCAGTGATGGGAGCCAGATTCCCAATGGTTGGTTCAATATAGATAATATTGCTGGTGTTCTACTTGATGATCCGGCAGTTGCTTATAACTCTCTGAACGACCAATATCTGGTTGTTTACAGCGCTGAATTAACTGCCGATGATCGTGATATTTGGGGCAAAATTATCAATTGGAATGGAGTCCTCTCGAACCGACTGCCTTTAGATGATCGAATACAATGGCAAATGGATCCAGCTGTTGTATACAATCATCAGGAGAACCAATACTTGTTGGCATATAGCGATTGGCAATCTGCAACATCGATAAATATCCATCTACAAACACTTGACCAGGACGGTGGATGGCTGAAAGATAAAATGATCGTATCTGGAGAGGGAATTTATCGCTATGCCCCAGAATTAGCTTACAACTCCGCTGACAATCACTATTTGGTAGTTTATACAAACGAAGGTGCTTATACACCCAAAGTTCTTGGAAAATCTTTCTCAGCTTCCTTAGTCAGTTTAAGTCCCGAGGTCCAATATAACGATGACGGTATTGTGGGTCTGGCGCCTAAAATCGCTTGCAGGTTGGATGGTTGTTTGGTAACCTGGATGACCGATATGGGCAATAAAATCAAAGCCCGGCGAATTATGTGGGATGCTTCTCCTATAGGACCTCTTGGCGGTTTTGAAATATCTGCTCCAATCACTGACGTTATCCAAGCTATCCCCAGTGTTGCTTTATTCAAACCCTGGGGATATTTAATCGTTTGGGATTATTTATTGTCCACATCTTTTGATCAACGTGATATTTTTGCTGCCATCGTTAAATTCGGGCAAGATCAACCAGATGGAAACAGATTCCCAATTGATGACCGTTCAAATTATCAGGGTAAACCTGCGCTGGCGTGTGATTCAAAAGGCAGCTGTTTTATAGTCAACAGCTACAATCCCCAGCAGTACCCTGCTGGGGACAGGGAGATCAGTGGGCGACTAGTATTCACATATCGCAGCTACATCCCTCTGACGATGCGCTGATACTATTTTGTGAATTAACCTAGAGCATTTTGGGTTCAAGGAAGATTCATTAATGAGTACAAGAAATCCTCTGATAAATCAAGTGAAATTGCTTAAATGGGCTTGGAAGAATTTTTCCAAGCCCATTTATTATCCACGGAATGATGCTTTGCAGTCACCTGCTCAAGGTTTGTAAGTGCCCACGATTTCCCCTTTATTGACCACAATAAGCTCAACCCCAATTTTTCCATGGATCTCATCAATCAAATCCCGAACATAAACACCTGTCACCACACCCGTGCCACCTGCTGAGCTGCCCAGGACCACTGTCTCGATTTCATACTCCTCGATCACTTCACATAGCACTTCACGAAAATGGCCATGCTTCACTAACGTCGAAGCAGACACATCCGCCTTTTCAGCTCGCTCCTGGGCCATAGCCAGCATAAACTCACCCATTTCATCCATTTCATGTTCGATATCGATCAATTTGGGTGCCGCGGTGTGTTCCAAGAAATCAACGTTCGTGATGTACAGGAACAGCACACCAACGCCGCGCTCTTTTGCCAGGGCAACCGCCCGGTCCTGGTTTGGGTAGCTGTCCTTACCCCCTCGTGTTGGACATAAAATCTTGTTTGACATCAGCAGCACCTCCCTGGATCTATCAACCTAAAAATGGAACACCAGCCATAAGAAGCCCACTGTCAGGGTTAGAAATGTAACCGGCAATCCTGCTTTAAGAAATTCCTTGAACGTGATCGGGGTGTTAGCCTGTTCGGTGATACCTGCCGTCACCAGGTTTGCCTCGCCACCTATCAGGGTGCCGTTGCCGCCCATCGCGGCGCCCATGGATAGCGCATAATACAGCACCAGGTTTTGGGCACCGGGTATGGTGGAAGTCAGGAAGCGGACGATGGGCAGCAACGCCGCTGTGAGCGGAATATTGGCGATTACAGTCGATAGCGTCCCAACCCCAAACACGATCACGAAAATACCCAGCACCAGGTTATCACCGATCAGCTGGCTCATTCCTTCGGCTGCCAGGCTGATCAAGCCTACTTCCTGGATCGCACCCACGATCATGAACAATGTCATTAAGAACACCAGTGTCGTCCAGTCGACTGCCTTAATCATATGTGACACATCGGGTTTCAACCAGACCAGGAGCAGAGTTGCACCGGCAATGGCGGTGACCGCCAGTGCCAGGTGGATTCTCTCACCCAGCACGAATCCGATCAGTACCAACCCAAACACCACTCCTGATTTCCATAATCCTTGCGGGTCCTCGATGCGCGCATTATCTTCCAACTTCTGGTACAGCTTGGGAGAGATCCCGCCGCCTTGCTGCCGGTACTCCTTGCGATAAAAAAAGTGAATAAAACCTGCCATCACGATCAATGCCAGCACCACGCCCACCGTCTGGTTCACCAGGAAATCCGTAAAACTTATCCCGGCATAAGCACCAATGCGGATGTTCGTCGGGGTACCCACCAGGGTGCTGATCCCAGCCGCATTGGAGGCCATACCTGGGGGATGATCAGCGCCAAGGGATTTATTCCCAATGCAAGCCCGATCTGCAAACTGATCGGCGTCATCAGCAGCATGGTGGTGAAGTTATCCAGCAAAGCCGAAGCCACTGCTGTGATCAGCATCAATATCAACACCAGCAGCCAGGTACGCCCGCGACTGATGCGATATGCCTGGAAAGCCAGCCATTGGAAGATTCCCGTACCTTCGACGATGGCGATGATGATCATCATGCCCATAACCAGGAAAACCACTCCCCAATCGATATAGCTCAAGCCGCGCTCATAGCTCAGGATGAATAAATCGGGGTTTATCGCGCCGCCGATGTATGAGGTCAGGAAAATAATCGGTACACCCGCCAGGGCAGCCGTCGTGCTGTGCAGTAATTCAAAAGCGATCAACAGCAGCACACCAACAAATACCAATGTTGCCACCCAGAAACCCGCGCTGATGCGACGCTCCAGGATCACATCTTCTAGCTGGTAGATATCATCCTGATTCAGCGTTCTCAGCTCGAGCCTTGCAGGTCGATGGGCTGGGTGCTGAAATGGGGATGTGCCACCACTATCTGCAGATCACTGAGCGGCATCTCCGGAAATGTCAATACCCATGAGCCATCTTCCTGGCTGTGAGCCTCAGCAAGTGGTTCTTGTCGTTGCGAAGTTACAGCCTTTACTTCCGCCTCGATAACCGGTACTCCCTGTGCATCAAGCACCTGGCCTATGATCACCAGGTCGATTACATCCTGCTGTTGTTCCGGTGATGCATATGCCTCTCCAGGTATTAGCAGCATGAGGAACATGAGCATTACGATTACAAGATACCGGGTATTTTTTGTGATCAAATTATTTTGGAGCAATGGATTCCTCGATAAACGTATGCTGGCTTTTATTATTGTCTTAATAGTCGCGGCCAAAGATCTGCATATTCTAAATGCTTTGACGATAACACTTGATTTGCTTCCTACTACCAACCGACAGGTAATTATAGCGCTGCCGCCGATTTAAGGAATGGGAATAAGGTTGATTACCCACCATGCGAATTTCAAGCCATTTCGACTCGTGGATGGTGATTGTGAATCATAAGTCAGCGTCAGGACAGTGGAAAAGCAGGTTGTCCTGACGCTGGGTGGATCTTTCAGGGAATGTCCCTTTCTAACGAACGTAATGTTGGTTGAAGGGGGCCAGGTTAATATTCATCCCCGTTGAGGTATTCAATTTCTTCCGCCGATCCCTGGTCACCACTTCCGTTCTCCAATTTCTCAGTAATATCTGGGAGCTGCTCGGGGGGAGGGATAAACAATTGGTCATTGTCTGCCGGCTCAGAAACCGGATTCTCCACTGGTCTTGTGACACTGCTTTCCTGGTCGTCTTCGATTAATTTTTCCCAAGTATCAGGCACAGGTATTTCTTTTCGTGAATTAAAACCCCATAATTCGATCCCAATCCCATTCGGGGTATGAAATGAGCCAATAAGAAAAGCAGAATTATCCGCAACCCTGGCTGGCATCTGGGTAAACTTCACACCCCGCCGCTGCAGCTCAATTGCAGTCTCAATTATGTCCTGGACCATGAACTGCAAACGAATTGCTCCGAGCGGGGTGGGGTTTTCATCCTCCCTGGCTGGAACAACGGAGAAGTAGAAGTCACCATTGGGGCTCGTGAACATGGCGTAATCAGGGTCAAATGCATTTACTGGAAATCCCAGGATATCGATGAAGAATCCTACTTCGGCGGGAAAATCAGCTACTTTGTACTCAATACACTGCTTCCAGCTGCTGCCCCAGGAAAATGGGAATGGATTGCTTGGCTTCTTCCATAGCTGGTCCCAATCATCGCGTGTCTCAGCTCGCTTGGCGATATCTATGCGCGCTTTTCCATAAGCCCGGAAACGGGGGTTTACTGGGAAAGTGGTATCACTTCTTTTGAAAATCTCTAACATGACTGCCTTCCTTATCGTTCAATTTACTGTGTTTGCTGATGAAACCAATCTGGGGGTGGACCTTCCCAGCCAAAAAGGGACAGGTCCACCCTTTCTCGATCATCAAAATTTACGCCTTCTGCCTCTAATAAAATGCGCTGCTGTTGCTCGCCTGCCCCTTCTCTCTGGCTCACTTTACCTTGAGAATTGATCACCCGCTGCCAGGGGACATCTGCCGGGCAGGCCGCCATCGCACCACCCACCATGCGCGCCCCCCGGACTTGGTAAGCTCTCTCGCCCATACCAGCTGGTGGAGGTAGATATGCTGCCAGCTGGCCGTAGGTGCTGACCTTTCCCGCCGGTATCTGGCGAACCAGCTCCCAGACCAGTTCAAAATATGCTGTTCGATTAGCTGGTGTGGTGTATTGAGCGGACATACCGATCATTTCTCCATTGATCTCCGGTCTAAATCACGTGGTTTACCACATAAATATAGCACGAACATATGTTCTATGTCAAGTCGTTGAATAAAATCAAGATCAACCCTGTGATGTAGTTCACACCTTGAGGTACATTCACTGCATAAGATCTAACCAAACTGGATTACTGACAATTGCCCCCTGATCCGATAAAATCAACACACGTTATCCGAGACCATTATTCAGACAAGAGAAGGAGTTTATCATGAACGGTTTAAATCTTGACCCCGGTCTCCGACAGGCTTTCACTCAACAAACTAACCAGCGCTTGCTCGCCGAATCGACTAATGCCCGCTTGGCAAAAAGCGTGACCCTGAAAAACAAAGAGCGATATGGGTTAAAAGAGTTCACTCTGCGGTCGAAAATTAAGACCATTGCTCTGGTCATCCAGGATGCTGCATCAATTATTTTCACCATTGTTAGAGCCAGCAGTCATCCCGCAAACGCATAGCACAAAATATCGGATGCCGCTTCACTAATCTAATAACTTAATACGTCCCATAGGATTCAGCACCAATTCAGAGGGTTGGTGCTGAGTTCATGTATTAATAGTTATTCCAATCCCAGCCCAGCATGATTGTTCACACATAAATACAAACTGCAATTTGGATTATAATTGTAGAATATAATCCACCTTCCTTCGATCCACTGGTGAGGGTGCTCGGGAAGGGTTATCTGGTCACAGGGTTACTGTTGCCAGATCAGCATGCTCATCATGATTACCGGTCATATTGAGCTGGGGGCATCGATCGGGTTGAAGTTGTGGACACAATAATAGCTCAACTTATCAACCCTGCTCTACATACTCATTCACCCTCACACATACCGATATCGCAAGAAAACGGCGTGCAGCCATTTTCAGCTTGCTAGGGAACGGAATGAACACGCAAGAGGTAATTGAATGGGTTGAACATATCTTCCCAAGACTTTGTTAATGTCATGTTTATGGACATTGAGGGCAATTTTCACCCCAGCCATTCCAATTAGATTATTCACATTTCCATTATATGCACATGCCCGAGAAAGTTAACCAGCAGACTGACGAACTGAAGAACGCCATCGCTACTCTCGAATCACAACGTGCAGTTCTGGGTGACGCGGTTGTGGAGGCTTCATTATCTGCATTGCGCAAGCAGTTGGCGGAACTTGAACAGGCGGCAGACCCCGCTGATAGGCATAAAAAGCTGGTCAGCATGTTATTCGTTGACGTCGTTGGATCGACCATGCTCGGTCAGGATCTTGAACCTGACGAGATATTGGAGATTATGGATGGTGGTCTTAAGCGCCTGGCAGTACCAGTCGAGGCACATGGCGGTAGGGTGACGCGCTTCATGGGAGATGGATTTAAAGCCGTTTTCGGCGAACCAACCGCTCAGGAAAATGATGCCGAGATGGCGATCCGGGCTGGGCTGGAGATACTGGCCGATGCCAGGGAGTATGCAGCGGATCTGGAACGCAAATGGCATATACCCGGATTCAATGTACGGGTTGGTATCAACACCGGCATGGTTGCCGTCGGGGGATTCACGGAATCAGACGACACAGTAATGGGTTTGACGGTCAACCTCGGAGCCCGCTTGGAGAGCGCTGCACCTCCCGGGGGTTTACTAATATCTCAAACTACTTACCGGCACGTGCGTGGAATTTTCGAATTCGAGCCGCTGCCCCCCATCGAAGCCAAGGGGTTTGATGAACCGGTCCAGGTTTATCTGGTAGTAGGTTCTAAGCCCAAAGCTTTCCACACGAAAACACGCGGGGTGGAAGGTGTCACCACGCGCATGATCGGTCGTGATGGAGAATTCAAACGTTTACAGGACGCATATTTTGCCGCTGTAGAAGACAACCAATGCCAGGTTATCACGGTGATCGGCGAAGCTGGCATCGGAAAATCCCGTTTGTTGGAGGAATTTGAATCATGGTTGGAGCGGCAGGAAGATCAAATCTATCAGCTTAAAGGTCGCAGCAGTTCGGAATATAAAGATTCCCCATACTCCTTGCTGCGAGACATGTTTTCTTACCGCTTCCAGATCCGAGCCAGTGATACAGCAGGCGAAGTCCATAATAAATTTGAAGCTGGAATCATCGGAAACCGCTCTCAAGACGAGCAGTACCGCATGTGGGCACATTTCATCGGGCAGCTCTTGGGATTCGATTTCAGCGAGAGCCCAGATCTGATTGGTGTGCTGGATGATGCCATGCAGCTGCGTGACCGGGCCTGGATCTACCTGGCTGAATTTATCAAGTCCACCGCAAGCGAAACACCGGTCATCATTTTCTTGGATGATATCCATTGGGCCGACGAAAATTCTCTTGATGTGGTCAGTTATTTCGCCCAGAGTTTATCCAACCAGCCTTTGTTGATTGTTTGTTTGGGTCGCTCCCTGCTCCTGGAACGCAGGCCTTTGTGGGGAGAAGGGCAGGGTTATCACACCCGACTCAACCTGGGTGCACTCTCGACCCGGGATTGTCGCCGGTTGGTCGAAGATATACTCCAGAAAATGGGCCCGGTTCCCTTGGCGTTGCGCGAATTGGTCGTCAGCGGGGCGGAGGGCAACCCCTTCTACATTGAAGAGCTGATTAAGATGCTGATTGATTCTGGTGTCATCGACACCGGGAGCGAACAGTGGCAGGTTGAGCCTTCCAGTTTAGCCGGAATATTGGTCGACCTGAACATTCCCAGCACATTGACTGCACTTCTGCAAGCTCGCCTGGATCAGCTTGCCCCCGATGAAAAAACCTTGCTGCAGCGAGCCTCCGTGGTTGGGCGGGTATTTTGGGATGACGTCATTCGCTATCTTTCTTCAACCCCCAACCAACAACCGGGCGGGACCAACCAGACATATCCGATCTCCTGGGCGCATTGCGCAGCAAAGAGATGATTTATCACCGGGAGACATCAGCCTTGGAACGTGTCGAAGAATACTCCTTCAAGAATGCTATTTTGCGGGAAGTCACTTACGATACCATCCTGAAAAAGATCCGCAAGTCATACCACGCGCAGGTCGCTGAATGGCTGCTTCAAGAAAACGTTGCCAGGACAGGTGAATTAACTGGCATGATCGCAGAGCACCTGGAAATGTCTGGCGAAACACAGCGCGCGGCGATCTTTTATCGCCAGGCTGGAGAACAAGCTGCCCGCCAGTACGCCAACCAATCCGCCCTGAAATTATTAGGGCATGCGTTGGATTTGACCTCTGAAACAGACCGAGAAGAACGTTATGCCTGTCTCTATACCAGGGAACAGGTATTCAGCCTGCTCGGATCCCGCGACGAACAAGAGCAAGATCTTGCCCAGCTGGTTGAGCTCGCTGACCAGCTCGATGATCAGCGCAAACTAGGTGAAGTTGCCTTGCTTCAATCTGCAGCTGCTTCTGAAAAGAGCGACTACTCCCGGGTCAGCCTCCACGCTCAGGAAGTGATCCGGGTTTCCCAATCGCTGAACATTTCTGATATGGAAGTCAAAGCCAATCTCTTGTGGGGTCGTGCATTGCTATCCCAGGGAGATTACCCCGGAGCGGAAGAACGCTTTACAGATGCTTTCCGGTTGGCGGATGCATCCCAATTACCTATTCTTAAAGCGGATAGTTCGCGCTATTTGGGCGTCGTGGCCGAAAGGCTTGGGGATCTACCCACTGCGATCGAGCATTTTGAAAAATCGCTGGAGCAGTACCGCCACATTGGTGATCGCCGTGGCGAAGGAAGAACCCTCAATCACCTTGGAAATATCCTGCTTATGCAGGGAGACCACGCTGGCGGAAAACAGTATTACGATCAATTTTTGGTCATCAGTCGGGAGATTGGGGATCGTTGGGGCGAGGGTCAGGTCATTCGCAACATCGCTGACACCTATCTAAGCCAGTATGATTACGGTGGGGCGAGCAAGTATTTCGAGCAGGCCCTTGAGATCACCCGGGAGATCGGCAATCGCACCATCGAATCCAGTGCCCTTGTGGGTCTGGGCAATATCTATCTCGAACAGGGCGAATTTACCAAAGCCAAAAATGTTTTCGAGCAATCTCTGAATATCGCCCGTGAAATCGGCAATAAACCCTGGGAGGCAAAAACCCTCAATCAAATCGGTCGCTACTTCCATCGCCAGGGAGACTACCTGCGTGCCCAGAGCTATTACGAGGCATCGATTGAGATCTACCAGCAGCTCGGCAACCAGCTGAGCAGAAGCCGGGTGCTCGTCGATCTCAGCCTTCTGCAGCATCACCTGGGTGATAATCTTGCCTCACTTGAGTTCAGCAGCACTGCTCTCGAAATGATGGATCAGTTTAATCGACCAAAGTATATTGGGCAGGCTCAAACACAAGCTGGCCGTGCTTATGCTGCGCTCGATGATCTCGAGCATGCTAAAAAACACTTCCTCAACGCCAAAGAGAACCTCTCCCTGGCCGGCGAGGTTAACCTGCTGATGGAACCCCATGCTGGATTAGCCAATTTGTTCCTGGCAAACGCTGAGGTTGAATCTGCCCTACCCCAGGTTGACGAGATCCTCAACCACATCGAGGTAGCTCGCTCTTCTGTGACAGATGATCTGCAGGATCAGGCCGGGGCAGTTCCTGGTTTAGAAGGTACTCACGATCCAATGTGGATTTACCTGGTGTGCTGCCGCGTCCTGTCAGAAGGTAATGATTCACGTGCTGTGAACATCCTCCAGGCCGCCAACGAACTTATCCAACAGCAGGCCTTGAAGATTACCGACCCGGACTTGCATTACTCATTCCTGCATAACGTCAAAGCCAATCAGGGAATTCAATCCTTATTTGACCGGGGAGGACTTGGGTGAAAGAAAAAGTGCTTGCGCGTACACCGCTGTTCAATGGCTTGCCCGAAGACGAAATCAGCAAGCTAACAGAGACTCTGCGTGTGCTGGAAGTACCACCTGAAACCGTATTATTCCAGGAAGGCGAAGTTGGCGATCGTTTCTATATCATCATTCAAGGACAGATCGAAGTCATTAAAGCCATTGGTACCCCAGAAGAACGCTTGATTGGTGTACGTGGTTCAGGTGAATTTATCGGCGAACTCAGCTTGATCAACCGGGCTGGTTTACGGACCGCCAGCGTCAGGTCCCTGGGTCCTGCTCACTTATGGGAGATGTCCCACGAAGAGTTCGACGACCTGCTGCATCGTCAACCCATGATGGCCTTTGAGCTGATCGATGTCCTCAGCCAACGATTGACCAACGCGCATGATTCGACCATCAAGGATCTGCAGGTGAAGAACCGTGAGCTTACTGAAGCATACGAAGAGTTAAAAGCTGCCCAGGCTCAAATTATAGAAAAAGAGCGCCTGGAAAAGGAGCTGCAGGTCGCTTTCGAGATTCAGACCAGCATTCTCCCCCAAACTCTTCCTGAATTGGATGGCTATGATTTTGGAGCTTTGATGGTTCCGGCGAGAGCGGTCGGGGGGGATTTTTATGATATCGTCCCTTTGAGCGCCAATAAGGTCGGCATCATCATTGGAGATGTGGCTGATAAAGGAGTGCCATCCGCAATTTTCATGGCCCAGACGCATGCCCTGTTGTACGCAATGGCTAAAAGAGACACCACACCAACCCAGGTCCTGGAGCATGTCAACGAACTGCTGCTTAAAATTGGGGAATCGAGTCTCTTTGTCACCGTGCTCTATGGAGTGTTGGATAGGAAGACCAACCAACTCACCTATGCCCGGGCTGGTCATGAGCTGCCGATCATCGTCACCGCAGATGGTCAGGCAGAAATCGCGCCTTACGAACAGGGGCAGCTGATGGGTATCCTCGATGATCTCATTCTTGATGAACAAATTGTGACCGTCCCACCGGGGGGCTTGATCATGCTCTATACCGACGGTGTGATCGATGCCCGCCACGCCAATGGAGAATCTTTTGGCATGCAGCGCCTGTTGGACGTTGTCAAACAAGCCAACACTGGCTCAGCCCAGGATCAATGCGACCAGCTCTGGCAAATCCTGTGCGATTTCCAGAATAAAGACACGCAGGAAGATGATGTCACCATTGTTGCAGTGAAATCAACTTAGTGCACCACACTATTATTCCGGAGGAAATGAATGGCCCCTACCACTTCAAGATTTAAATTGCCAATAATCGTCTTTGGCATAATCAGTCTACTATTCTCAGCCTGCTCTACACCAGCCGAGACGGATACTCCAGCCAGTCCTACCGAAGTGATTCAAGAGACACCCACCTCAGTCCCTGAGGTTCCAACACCTCTCCCAACCCGGGAAGCGATCCCGGAAGGGTTGATCCAGGTACCGGTGCCCGACTCAGCAGTCCAGACTGCCGCCGAACTGTTTAATGCAGAACGACCTCCAGTAGACCGCATCCGGCTGGCGAGAGAGTATATGGGAGTATCAGATGAAGAATTGACCCCCCAGATCCCCGAGGGGACTGAATTCCAGGTCAACGATCGTAGTGAGTTTATTTTCAGGAAAAATCTAGGTCACCTTCAGCACCAGATTACCAGCCCATACCTGTACGCTTGCGCCATATTAGCGAAAATGCTTACTGGTGGACAAGTGTCAATGCCACCTTCGCGAACGACGAAGACATAGAAGCTGCTGCGAATAATTTCGAAGAAGAAATTCTCCCCATTAACCGCCTTATCTTTGGGAAAGAATGGTCACCGGGTATCGATGGAGATCCCCGCATCCACATCTTAATGGTCCAGGAAGAAGGCTGGGGAAACATCTTCGGATACTTTAGCGTTGTCCATGAGTACCCCAAAGGTGTCGAACCCGCCTCAAACGAGAAAGAAATGTTCTTTGTAAACCTGGGGCCAGTGGCACTCGATTCGGCAGGATTTGCAGGCGAACTTTCCCACGAACTGCACCACCTGATCCATTGGAACCAGGATCAGAACGAGGATTTGTGGGTCCAGGAAGCCATGTCCGAATTAGCCAAATTCCTGGTCGGTGCAGGACCGAGCAGGTCGCGCGGCAGCAATAACGCGGAATTATTCGCCGAAGATCCGACTATCCCGCTTACATCCTGGCCTGAACGTTCGGACCAGCTCTCCCGTCCGCATTATGGCGCAGTTTGGCTCTTCTCCGTTTATCTCCTGGAGCAATTTGGCCCAGACCTGGTCAAGAACATCGTCCAGAACCCGGCACCTGGCGTGATCGGCATCCAGGAGGAGCTGGCCAAGCTGCCCAATGCTCCCAGCTTCGAAGATATATACGCAGATTGGATCGTGGCCAACCTGCTCAACATGCCCAGCATATACGAAGGCCAGTTCGGCTACCAGGAAATCACCCCCGCGAACATCAAATACCAACCGGTACAGCTTTTCAATGGGGAACCGATCAGCGAAAGCCTACCGCCGTATGGGTCCCAATATTATCTGGTCAGCAGGGATGAACCCGTCCAGGTCGACTTTACTGGTTCAACGCTCGCACGACTTACACCGGTTGACCCCTATGCTGGAGAATATGTATGGTACTCCAATCGCGGTGATGAAACTGATTTCACTTTGACCCGCACTTTTGATCTTAGTGACCTTGATTCAGCCACATTTGAATATCAAACCTGGTACGAACTGGACAATTTTTTCGATTTCGCTTACTTGGAGTTATCAACGGACGGAGGTGAGACCTGGGATGTGATTGAGACCAACCACGGCACAGATGAAAATCCAATCGGTAATTCACTCGGTTATGGCTACACCGGCTCATCGTTAGAATGGTTACCCGAATCCGTCGATTTGTCCCCGTACACCGGCCAGGAAATCCAATTGCGCTTTCACGTTATCACCGATTTAAGTACCACGCGCGATGGCTTCCAAATAGATGAAATCTCTCTCCCTGAACTGGGGTATTATGATGGTGCAGAGGATGATTCGGGCGGCTGGGAGGCGCGTGGTTTTGTCCGCAGCAGCAATTTTGTACCCGCTGAGTGGATCGTGTGGTTGATCACCGCCGGTAATCCTCCCCAGGTGCACCGCATAGAAGTAAATCCCGATCAAACCGCAGCATTTGACATCCCTGGTCTCGGGACGGAATATCCTCGTGCCTCAGTGATCGTCTCGCCAACCGCACCCACCACTACCCTGGAGCTTGACTATGAGCTTGTATTCCAACATCCCTAGTGCCCCACCTGGTGCGAACGAATTTCTAGGCAGCCTGCCTTTATTCGCTGACTTAGTCGAAGACCAACTCGATCAGGTCACCCGGCGCGTCCAGCGCCGCACATTTGCATTGGGTGTAACGCTCTTCCACCAGGATATGCCCGGCACCATGATGTATATGATCGAATCTGGCAGCGTGCGTGTGATCAGCATCGGCCGTACCGGTCAGGAGCTAACCCTCAATGTGCTTGGCCCGGGTGACCTGTTCGGGGAGCTGTCCATCTTGGATGGACAGCACAGGTCTGCCACTGCCATCACCCTGGCACCCACGGTTGCCTGGCTGCTATCTCAGGCTGATCTTAAGGAGTTCATGGTCAAATTCCCACCAGTCAACCAGGCGATGATCGATGTTTTAGTAGATCGGGTTCGCAGCACAGCCCGGCGTTTAGAGGCTATGACCTTTCAAGATGTCTTGGGGCGGCTGGCTTTCGAGCTGCTCAGTCTTGCGGAACGCAGCGGGCAGCCTCATGAGCAGGGCATCGAAATCACCATCCCCCTGACTCAGGTTGACCTGGCAACCATGGTCGGGGCGACCCGGGAAAGCGTAAATAAATCCGTGGCTATCCTCCGGTCCAGGGGTTTAATCGATGTTGACGGCACCACCTGGTACTTGCTGGACCCGGCTGGCATGCAGCAGATACTATATGAGCGAGGTCGCTAAATGACTTTGGACTGGTATTCTGATTTAGATCGCGCTCTCGCCCAACCAGATCAGGACAGTATTACCAATGCAGATGATCCCGGCATCTGGGAGATCTTAGAAAAGCGCATCCAAATTGCAGAATATCAACCCGAAAGAAACCCGCAGGTCATCGAGCAGGAGCTGATCGACCGCTCCGGCACATATTTCGTTCTCAAAAACACGGAAGAAAAAACTTACCTGCGCCTGTCAACAACCGAATATTCCTTGTGGCAGAGCATGGATGGCAAGACCAGCGTCCAGGAGCTGATCGTTGAGCACTTCATGGCTACCGGCGAATTTGCCCACACTACCGTCGTGAGGCTGGTCGAGATGCTCTACTGGAAGCACATGTTCACCGACCAACCCGTTTCAATCTGGAGCCAGGTTACTCGCGAGATCACCAGGCGTACCTGGCGTTTTCGTCTCAGCCTGCCCGCCCAGAAATTTATGAACCAGCCCATCGGCTATAACGGTCTGGATAAATACATCACCCTTCTTTACAAGTATGGCGGCTTCCTCTTCTTCACCCGGTCGGTCCAGGTCCTGCTGGTTATTATCTCCGTACTCGGGCTGGCTGCTTTCTCACAGGTCATTCGCGATCCGAGTTTCCAGTTCTTTGGCCCCAATTTACTGGGAAGCATTGCTTTGATCTGGTTGGCCTCCCTGCTGCCGATCTTTATCCACGAGCTGGGGCATGCCCTGACAGTAAAGCATTTCGGCCGCGAGGTGCCCCAGGGCGGGGTGATGCTGTTCTTTGGCATGCCGGCAGCCTTCGTTGAAACCACGGATATCTGGTTGGAGCCCAAGCGAGCCCGCCTGGCTGTCACCTGGAACGGTCCTTATACCGGGCTGATCATCGGCGGTTTGACAGCCATCTTCATCTACCTGAACCCATCTGCATCGATCAACAACTTCCTATTTAAAATGCTTGCTGTGGCGTACACATTAGTGCTGTTCAATGTCAATCCACTCTTGAAATACGATGGATATTATTTGCTATCGGATTGGCTGGAAATCCCCTCGCTGCGGGAGCGATCCACTGCTTTCCTCAGGCGTAAGTTCATGAAGAAAGTCCTTAACCGGGACAAGTTCAACCGCGATGAGGTAATTTACTCGATCTTCGGTTTGCTCTCCTTCTTGTGGATGGCTTATGTGCTTTACCTGATCAGCTCCATTTACCAATCTCGCATTCAAACCGGTTTGGAAGCCTTGTTAGGAGCCAATTATTCGATCACTACCCGGGTGTTCAGCTTCCTGTTAATCGCCGGGATGCTGTCTTTTGCTTTCTTGATGGGTTTGAGGGTGGTTGGATTGATCCAGGGTTTAATTGCCAGGTACAGCCGGGCAGGCGGTCTCCAGCGCCACGGCCAATTCGCCCTGGTTGGTGCTGCCGCAGCGGTGATCGCAGGCATCATTCTCCTGGCAGCCCTTCCTGGTCAGGCTTACTGGTTGGGTCCGGCATTGAGCATCCTGGCTGCATCTTTTGCTGCTTACCGCTTGTACGCTATCACGCCACCCTATCGAGGTTCACCGCGTGGCGTCACCTACCTTATGGTTACGATAGCCCTGGCCCTGGCTGCCTTATCTTTTATCCTGCAGCTGGTTAACCTGAACGACAGTCTCGTATTTTGGTTCCAGTTCGCTTCCGTATTCCTCGTTGGTGCAGGCATGCTTCTCCTGGTTATCCCCCCCCAGGGCAGGTTAAGAACCCTGCCCATCTGGCTGTGTGCTTTCTCCGCGGCTGCTTTATATGCAGGTATCTTCTTATGGGCTGATATACCTCTCTCACCAGCTTCGCTTAGCTTGGGGTTAATCGCAATGCTGAGTATCTGGTCAAGCACCAGTTTGCTCGGTGGGGCGCGTGCGCCAGCCTTCCTGCTACTTGGGCTGGGGGCGGTTGCGCTGAATATATCCTGGTTGTTTGAATTCCCTTATTTTAATTTATCCGCCATAGGCACACTGCTCCTGGCTGCAGGAGGTCTGCACCTGGTCTTTGCCCGTTTACCGCAGCTCTCTTCTTATGCCCTGGAGGATATCCCCAGCGAGACCCACAAAGCTATCGGCGCTTCGGTGGCTATCCTGGTGCGTCGTGTCATCGCCCAGGTATTCTACGAATCGGGTTACCTGGGAGTGGATCGTTTGGGCGCTGAATTCACCCAATCCATGCAGCAGCTGGGCGTCGATATCAGCATTGCTGGCAACCAGTTCCAGGACAACGAGCTGCCTAAACGCAGCGCTAACGAACTGACCGAGGTCTACAGCCTGGTTTTCGACGAGCTGCACCGCATCCTGAAGGCTGAGCTGGGACAGGGGATGGGGGAGGCAGCAATCAGATACGGGATTGACATGCTGCCCTGGCAGACTCGCGAAGTTGTCTCTGAACTGATCATTTCCCGCCTTGACTGGGGTGCCTCCCTCGGTGAAGAAGTGGCTGACACGCGCAATCACACACGTAATTTGCTGCGCCGCGTGCCGTTATTCGTCAGCGTGAGCGATGAAGAGCTGGACAATATCGCCAACCACCTCAAGCTGGAGCGATTCCCAGCCGGGGAGGTGATTATCCGTGAGGGCGAAGCTGGTGACAAATTCTATATCCTTGAGCGGGGCAAAGCCACCGTATGGCGGCTGGATAAAAACCAGGTAGAGCAAAAAATCGATGAGAAAGGCCCCGGACAGTATTTTGGCGAGGTGGCCCTGGTATCCAGCGCCCCCCGCAACGCCACCGTGCGCGCCGAGACCCCTGGCTCAACCCTGACCCTGGATTACAGCGATTTCAACTTGTGCGTGCGCCAGTATATCAACCTGGCCAGCCAGGTCGACGAAAACGTCAAATACAGCTGGCTGCTGCGCGGCATGCCCATCTTCGATGAGCTGCCCAGCCAAAAGCTCGACCAGCTGGCCGCCTCCCTGCAGCCTGAACCACTAAAAGCCGGTGCCGTGCTCTTCCAGGAAGGCGACCAGGCGGATAAATTCTATATCGTCGAATCAGGCGAGGTGGTTATCAGCCGTCTTGTGGATGGTGAAAAAGTTGAAATTTCTCGCAGGGAACCCGGAGAATATTTTGGTGAGATCGCCCTGCTGCAGAATCGTCCCCGCACTGCAACCATCACCGCCTCCATCGATACACACCTGCTCAGCCTGGAAGCAGAACAATTCCAGGAATTGACCTCGCACTTCATGCAGCTGGGTGAAACAATTTCCCGCACCAGCTCCCGTCGATTAACCTTCGTTCAGGCGCTAGATCAAAAAATCCCTCAATAATTATAGGAGCCAAAAACAGCGATGAATTGTATCCATTGTGACCGTTCTGCACATGCAAACTGCCGTTTTTGTGGTCGTTCTGTGTGCAAAGATCACCTGCAGACGATGCCATATATCATTGATCTCTATTCCGGGGAGAGCGGAGAACAAATGGCTATCGTTGTGCCGGATGCCGTTTACTGCGGCATCTGCAAGCCGCGTGAGCGACCTGTCCCCATGCCCGAACTTAAGTAAATTTTCTTCGATTCTTATCTGATTCAATAATTTTTCCCCCGACACACCACAAATCTGATGGATTTGGTGTGAATTAGGTCACACCTGGGACGTTTATCAAGTCACATGTGCGAAGTTGGAGACTTCACTGGGTTGAACTATCTTGTTTCACTGACTTTTGATGACCAAACAGGTATATTTAGGCCCGTAAGACAACAACTCAAGAACATAAACCCCAAGGAGCTAAAAAATGAGCGCAGAAGAATCAAGAAAAGTTGTAAGTCGAGCAGTAATGGATGAAGACTTCCGTAATCAATTGTTCAGTGACCCGGACAAGGCCTTGGTCGGCTTCGACCTGACCCCTGATGAAATCAACGCCCTGCGTTCTATCCCTGCCGAAACCATCGATGAATTCGCTAACAATTTAGATGAGCGCATCTCAATGTCGCTGCTCTATTTTGGTGCCGATGCGATGGGTGGTGAGGCCATGGGTAGTGAAGCCCGCGGTTATGAAGCCATGGGCAGTGAAGCCCGCGGTTTCGAGGCCATGGGCGGCGAGGCTATGGGCAGTGAAGCCGAAGGCTTTGAAGCCATGGGCGGTGAGGCCATGGGCAGTGAAGCTGAAGGCTACGAAGCCATGGGCGGCGAAGCCCGGGGTTCTGAAGCCATGGGTTCTGAAGCTGAGGGTGCAGAAGCTCGAGGTTATGAGGCCATGGGCAGTGAAGCCGAGGGTGCAGAAGCTCGAGGTTCTGAAGCCATGGGATCCGAAGCCGAGGGCGCTGAAGCTCGAGGTTACGAGGCCATGGGTTCTGAGGCTGAAGGTGCCGAAGCTGAAGGCGGCGAGGCTCTGGGTTCTGAAGCTGAAGGTGCCGAAGCAGAAGGCTACGAAGCCATGGGTTCTGAAGCTGAAGGCGCTGAGGCTGAAGGTGCAGAAGCCGAAGGCGGCGAGGCTTTGGGCGCTGGTGGTGCTGCAGCAGGCGGCTCAGGCAACTGGCTGGCGAGATTGTCCGCAGCACTCGGTATCGGCAACCAGGGCAGCGGCAGCGGCAACGATTACTACTAAGATCGATTTTTCCCACAAGCAATGCACAGCCGCCCGGTTTCGGGCGGCTGTTTTATGTTGCGTTGACGCCCCTGCCTGCTCGTGATAGAATGCGCCTTAATCGGGCGCGTAGCTCAATGGTAGAGCAGTGGCCTTTTAAGCCATTGGTTGCAGGTTCGAGCCCTGCCGCGCTCACAATCTATCCTGCCTTCACGGCAGGTTTTTGCGTTCAGTACAGCAAGTTCATTCCTTTCGCTCAACCAGATCAGATAACTCTCGCAGACCTAACCACTTTGCCCGATTACCGCTACCATGACACATCTCGCACGGTCGATAGCGGTCAAACAGTTCGCCACGCGTATCAACATCTTCGCAAAAGAAGAGATATGCTTCGCCATCGCAGTACTCACAACAGTCCAGGATGTGGACTTTTATCATTGTTATCACCTCCTTTCATGGAATAAAAAAAGCCCGCCTCCGATGAGACGGGCAAGTTGAAGGATTGCCGTGCGATTGATTACAGGATGAAGGAGGCACGCGGCCCTGCACCCTGCTCCCTAATACCTGTACCCCCCTGGGTTCACTTTGGGTATCGGCCAATACTTATATAACCAGGTGACAAATGAGCAGGAGATTTTAGGGATGAAAAGGATTTATCTGTACCC
>PVMK01123328.1_pt1 | contig 33783 bp, 39 predicted proteins | sample 1853481 | NCBI WGS metagenome assembly PVMK01 (sample SAMN08533507, study PRJNA380276) | Marine sediment metagenome, whole genome shotgun sequencing project.
TAGCCGCGATCAATACCGAGGTCATATTGAGTTTCCTGGGTCTTGGCATCCAGGACGGGGTCAGCTGGGGCCTGATGCTGGCAGAAAGTTCACAGGAGGTGCTGGGTGGTCATTTCGGGAATTTTGTCGCTGCGGGTACTTCGTTGTTTGTTTTGCTGATGGGCTTCAACCTGCTGGCAGATGCCCTGCAGGATGCGCTGGACACACGCAGGGCCATCGCATGAGCACCCCGGCCCTCGAAGTCAACGACCTCAGTGTCTGGTTTGAAACCGGCGCAGGCCGCAGGCCGGTTGTAGACGGCATCAGTTTCAGCATTGACGCGGGTGTGGCCACCGGCCTGGTCGGAGAATCCGGCTGCGGGAAAACCATGGCAGCACTGGCCATTCTGGGTCTGCTTCCAGCACCCGGGGCAAAGGTCAAATCCGCCGGAATTAAAATTAACGGCAAGGATATTTCCAGGCTGAGTGCAGCACAAAGGCGTGATGTACTTGGCCGGGATATTGCCATGATTTTCCAGCAACCCGGAACCGCGCTTGATCCAGTATTCACGATCGGACAGCAAATCAGCGCCGTGTGCGGGCGCCATGCCGGTGGCAATAGAAAACATATCCGGCAGACCATGCTGGAAACGCTCGAGACTGTCGGCTTCAGCCAGGTTGAAGAAATTGCCGCCGCCTATCCACACCAGCTATCCGGTGGTATGCGGCAACTGGCCATGATCGCCATGGCAACGGTGTGCAAACCGGCAGTCATCATTGCAGATGAGCCCACCACGGCACTCGACGGCAGCACCAGGGCCTTGATTCTACAACAGCTGGAAAACCTGCAGGCTCAGCACCAGACCGCGATATTACTCATCAGCCATGACTTGACAGTTATCCGGCAAAGCTGCAGGAATGTCATGGTGATGTATTGCGGCCGCCTGCTTGAGAAAACAGATTGCCAAAACCTGTTTGTACACGCCCGCCACCCCTATAGTGCCGGCCTGCTCGCGTGCGTTCCGCAAATCAGCGCCACCCGGCCACCCGCAATCAACGCGATACCCGGCCAGGTACCCCTGGCTGCGGACCTGCCGCCGGGTTGTCACTTTGCACCAAGGTGTAACCGGGTTGAACCCCGCTGCCGGCAATCCGTCCCGGATTTTGATACTGAAGATGGCAGGGATGTGGCCTGTTTCAGGCCTTTGTAATGACCAGCCCCGAACAACATAAAAACCCGCCATTGCTGGAAGTCCGTAAGTTGTCTCTGAGTTTCCACGCACAGGAACAGGTGGCTGTTGACCGCGTCAGTTTCAGCATTGCCCCGGGCAGTACGCTTGGCCTGGTGGGGGCGTCGGGTGCAGGCAAAAGCAGCATTGCACGCGCCATCATGCGTCTGCTTAAACCGGATTCAGGTGAAATACTGTTCAAGGGTGAAAACATATTGCAGATGGATTCAAGGCGACTGATGGCAAGCCGCCAACGTATGCAACTTGTCTTCCAGGAACCGTCCGCTTCCCTGAGTCCGAGGCGCACCGTGGGACAAACACTTCTGGAACCACTGAATCATTTCGCCATCGGTGAGCCCGGCTCCCGGCTGGACAAAACCCGGCAGATTTTACATACCGTCGGTCTTGACCACGATGTGCTGCGACGCTACCCGCACCAGTTCTCAAGTGGGCAGCAACAACGTATAGCGATCGCAAGAGCACTGGTCACCGGTCCGGACCTGCTGATTCTCGATGAAGCCGTTGCTTCACTGGACGTTTCCATACAGGCTCAAATTTTGCAGTTGCTTCAGACATTGCAAACAGAACACGGCATTACCTTCCTGTTTATTTCTCATGACCTGGCGGTGATCCGGCAAATTGCAGATGATATCGCGGTCATGTACCGGGGCCAGTTGCTGGAGCAATCATCTGCTGACGCGTTTTTCAGCAATCCCGCCCATCCTTACAGCAAGACATTATTGTCATTTTCCAGCAATAAAACCCCGCAACATCCGCCAGGGCGTAAATGGCGTCTTGAGCGTCGGCGTAGCGGCACCGGCGACAACAGGGCTTGTGTATTTGTCGGTCATTGTGCGGATAAAATGCCGGTTTGCGAACGGCTGGAGCCTGCCGATTACACTATTCAACACAAAAACCAAAACGCTTTGGGGTCACAATGCGTAAAATGTCACCTGTATGATGAAGTGAGCAGCAATGAAACCTGACAAACATGTGTTTACAAGATTCCTGGGGTTTGGACTAGTCTTCCTGGTGGTCATGCTTTCCGCAGCCTGCGGCGCAAAGATAATACGCGGTGCAGCGCCAATGGTGCGTATGAATGAGCTGTCCCATCAGAATGACACCATCACTTTGCAATTGAGCATGCGAAACATCAATGGTGTTCCGCTCGATGTCCAGAGCATCGACTTCAGCCTGACGGTCGATGATGATGAACTGTTCAGCTATCAAGGCCCGGCCAATACCAACATCGTCGCCAATGGTACCGAAACCTGGTCAGTGGAAATTGAGGAGAGCCAATCCAGCCGGGATTTGCTGGATTCATTGGAAAATGGTGAGGTGAAGAGTCTCCCCTACTCATTGAAAGGATCGATCAGGAGCGTGGATGATGGTACCTTGCGGTTTGAATACGAAGGTCATATCTACCCACTTCCGGGACGACCGGGGCGTTTCCGTTAATAAGAATCAATAACCGGCAGGAGTTGGCCATGTCTTTACGAATCAGTTTTGAACTCAGCCAGTCCGATCTGGACCACTTTGGTGAAGTCATGCTGCGTGCGCGTGAGAATGCCAGCGGAATTTCTGAACAGCAAATAATCGCCAGCGCGGAACAGTTGCTGGCACAGATAAACCGGTCTGATGCGACGGATTTTATTCGTGACCGCATGTGCCAGCTGGAAACGATGATCGGTATGCTTGTTGATGAAGGCTGGGGCCTGGTAGAAGATGACCGTGAACGCGTGCTTACGGCGTTGTCCTACTTTTCCGAGCCCGAAGACCTCATACCCGATGATATTCCCGGTCTCGGTTTTCTTGACGATGCCATCATGATCGAAATCGTCTGCAACGAACTAGAGCATGAAATCCAGGCGTACAAGGAATTTATCGTCTACCGCGCCACCGAAGTCAGCCGTCGTGGAAGTGATGCGAGCGCACCGCAAAAGTCTGACTGGCTGGAGGAACGCCGTCAGCAGTTGCATTCACGTATGCGCCGCAGACGCAAAGGTTATGCTGGTGGCAACCGGACCAAATCGCCATTTTCACTGTTCTGAATTGATATCTGCCTGCATGTGCATCGGTACGTGCGGGATACCGTCTTCAAGGAATTCATCACCGCAAACCCGAAAACCCAGGGATTTATAGAAGCCCAGCAGATAGGTTTGTGCGTGCAGGTAAATCTTGCATGATTGATAATCCTGGCGTGACCTTGCAATCGCCTGTCGCATCATCATGCCGGCCATACCCCGCTTACGCCAATCCAGCGAAACTGCGACACGTCCGATCCTGACCCGCGATGCCTGCTCTGCCGGTGGCAACAGGCGCAGGCAGGCCACGACATTCTGGTCCAGGGTCATCAACAGATGCTGCGCGGTTTTGTCCAGACCATCGAGTTCCTGGTAAACACAACTTTGTTCAACCACGAATATCGCCTCTCTCAGGGCCAGCATGTCATACAACGCAACCGGCTCCATTTCCTGCAGCTTGTACCAGCACCACTGCAACTCCGGAAATTCCGGAACCTGCTGTGGCAGTTGTTGCTTTGTGCTTTCCATAACGGGATTATCACTTACAATGAACTTTCAAACACGGTAGATTGAAGTTAAACAAACCAAATGGCGTTAATCCGGCACAAATATATCCTGGTTGGCATAGAGACCGACCCGACCCGTTATCACGGTGAGAATGCCAGTCGGCCGGCTTTGCTGGACCGGCTTGCAGCAGAACAGATGCTGGCGCATATCGCGACCGATCTGACCGGAATGTTTCCTGCCATCAACCGCTGTTCATTGAGCATAGCCGGCGCCCTGTTTGATCAAACCCAGGTGCTGCGTCCACAGTTACCGGTTTTCTCCGCGCTCGAAACGCTGCAGCAATCTTCCAACCCCGGCGGTGATTTCCAACCACGTATGCTGAGCATTGGCGCAAGCGAAGGGGAAATGCCGTTGCCGGCATTACAACCCTTCGAAAAAATACCGCTTGGCTTGCTACAGATTTTACCGGTGCTTGTCAGTGGCCCCGCAGAACCTGTTGATGAACTGGCAGAGGAAATGGAGCATCGTTTTCTTGAGCAGGGTCAACTCTCGGCCCACTCTGCCAAGGGTCTGGAGTCACATTTTCAGATTTCCGTCAACCACGCGCGGTTCATGACCATCACTGATCTGAATGCCTTGCTGCGCCTGCAATTGCAGCATTACGGTTTTCTGCCATTGTGGGAATTGCTGGATGCGGCTATTACCCCTCCAGCAGAACCACTGGAAGTCAGCACCGCAGACGGGCTTGTATTCAAATGGCAGGATGGCGCCGTGCACAGTTTTTTTGAATCGTTTGACTGGTGGGCCAAATACGGCAATGGCGCCAGGGAACCGGTTGCAGATCAACACTTGCAAACCGCCTACGCCGACTGGACACGTGAATACCGCCGTTACCTGACCATGCTCACCGCCCATGGCGTCAAGATCGAACAACACCTGCCAGGTCTGGAAGATGCAGGGCTGGAGGATTCATTCCTGGTGGAGGAATCCACCATGACGCCGGATCAATCTGCGGCGGTTGTTACCGAGCACAGTGCCGGCGACCTTGGAACAATAGCGGTCACGGTGGTGAGCGGTAAGCGGCAAATGAATTTCTATCCATTGCAGGCCAGTGGCCTCAACGATCTGCACCAGTTCATTCGCGACCAGGGCTATGCCGGAGACATCGCCTATCCGGGTCGTGTTTGCTACGACGAAAGCTCGCGCCAGCTCATTTCAGAAACCCTGCCACGCTAAAACACCCTACTCTATCGAACTTGATTCTTCGCCTGCAGCACCCCATGTTATGCCTCATCTGAAAATTTATCATTTGAAAAAATACGGAAATCCGGAATCATGACCCTTAGTGACAGTACCCGCGAAAAAATTGAAGGCCTCATCTCACAGAGCCGTGTGGTTCTTTTCATGAAAGGCACACCACAGGCCCCCATGTGTGGTTTTTCTTCCAAGACCGTAGGATTGCTGGATTCAATCCTTGATGACTACACCAGCGTGGATGTGCTGGAGGACCAGGATGTCCGTGAAGGCATCAAGGTCTTTGGCAACTGGCCGACGATTCCGCAACTGTACATTGACGGCGAACTGGTCGGTGGCTGCGATATCGTCACCGCCATGTTCAACAGCAACGAACTGCACGACATGCTGGGTGTTGAAGCACCGGACCGTACACCACCGGAAGTCACCATCACCGACGCCGCCGCGGAAAAAATTATCGAGTCTATGGCAGGCCACGAAGGAATTGGTCTGCATTTCGCCATTGATGCCAGTTGGCAGTCACAATTCAACCTGGCACCGGCCGAGGGGCACGAGATCAAGGTCGAAGCCAACGGTATTACATTGTTATTTGACCTGGCATCTGCTCAACGTGCACGGGGTGTGGTCATTGACTGGGTAGACACAATGCAGGGCGCCGGGCTGACCATCAATATTCCACAGGCACCCAAACCGGTTAACCAGATGAGCGTGGCAGACCTCAAAACCGGGCTCGATAGTAACAGCGTGATATTGATTGATGTGCGCGGCAGCGAAGAGCGTGCACTTGCATCATTGGATGCGGCCAGGTCAATGGACGGCGGCACCATGCAGGAAATTGAAGGCATGCCAAAAGACACCGCGCTGGCCTTTATCTGCCATGTGGGCAATCGCAGCCAGGTAGCGGCTGAACATTTCCGCAAACAGGGCTTCAGCAATGTCAGCAATGTCGTCGGCGGCATCGATGCCTGGGCAAAAGAAATTGACTCATCTGTGCCACACTTACGGCGGCTTTAAATAACTTAAAGCGGGCCAGCCCCCGGCTAATAAAATTCCGCGATAGCCGGGGTATGGTCGGAAGGCCTTTCCTGACGTCGTGGTTCCTTGTCAATATAAGCCGCGCTGCATACCTTTGCCAGCGCCTTTGAAGCCAACACCAGGTCAATCCGCAGGCCCATATTGCGTCTGAATGCGGCCATGCGGTAATCCCACCAGCTCCAGGTCTTCTCTTCCTGTTCGAACTGCCGGAAGGTGTCCGCAAGCCCAAGATCAAGTATGCGCTGTAATGCCTCACGTTCCGGTGGACTGCAGAGAATTTTCCCCTGCCAGGAGTCCGGATCGTGTACATCACGATCATCCGGTGCGATATTGAAATCACCCAGCACGATGACGTTCTCATGCCGTTGCATCTCATCGGCAATCCAATTGGTTACCTGCTCGAGCCAGTGCATCTTGTAGGCGAATTTCTCGGAACCCACTTCTGCGCCGTTAACGACATACAGGTTCAGGATACGTACATCACCGATGCTTGCGCCCAGAATGCGTCGTTGCGGATCATCCAGCCCGTCAATGTCGGTGATAATATCCGTGGCCGGCTCACGGCTGAGTATGGCAACGCCGTTATAGGTCTTTTGTCCCGAAAAAACGCTGTGGTAGCCTGCATCATGCAATTCATCAACCGGAAAACGATCATCGGTCAGCTTGGTTTCCTGTAGCGCCAGGATGTCCGGCCGGGCCACATCGCACCAGGCCAGCACATGTGGCAGACGAACATTCAGTGAATTGACATTCCAGGACGCAACTTTTAGCAACTTAATTCCCCAGGTTGATGAAATTTTCTTGATAACCGGATTGTTGTTACCGGCCAGCTTACGCATAATACCAGTTGGTACAATAAAAGGGTCCGCACAGCGTGAAACCGGGACTAACAGGCATCAAAAGAATAATTGCCGCCAGTAGAAATTCTTTCCGTGGGATTCGTGATGCATGGCTGCACGAAGCAGCCTTCAGACAGGAAACCGCCCTGGCCGCGATATTGTTGCCATTGTCTTTCTGGCTGGCGCAAACACCAGTTGAATGGGTGTTGCTGATACTGCCGCTGTTCCTGCTGGTCATTGTTGAACTGCTCAACAGCGCAATTGAAAACACCATTGACCGGATCGGTGCAGAGCGTCATGTATTATCCGGCAGGGCCAAGGATATGGGTTCCTCGGCAGTCATGCTCTGTCTGTTGCTGATTGCTGTAATCTGGCTAGCCATGGCATGGGGTAGATTTTATGCATAAATACCCGTGGATGATCATCGCGGTTGCAGCCACTGCATTAAGCCTGTTAAACGCTTGCGCGGCGACGGCGACCGAAACCGCTAAAAGCACGGATTGTATGGTCGTACCCGCCACAGAACCGGTGGCCTGCACGATGCAATATGATCCGGTCTGCGGATGTGACGGTGTAAGTTACGGTAATGCCTGTATGGCCCGTGGTGCCGGTGTGCCCCGCCACACACCCGGCGCGTGTGAGGATAATCCCAACAACTGACCCCTGGAAAATTACATCATGAAACCAATTCTGCGTACCGTACTTATACTCGGCATGGCTGCACTGCTCTCGGCTTGCCCGCAAACCAAGGAAGACAAGGACCTTTCCGAGACATTAAAACAATATGAAACCATTGTCCGCTGGGCCCAGTGGGATGCTGCGGTTGACTTCGTTTCAATGGAATACCAGGAAGAGCATCCTATCACGAGGCTGGATCTGGACCGCTTGAGACTGTTTCGTGTCACACAGTACGTGGTGCGCTCATCCGCCCCGATCGATGAAGGCAACGGCCTGATACAGGTTGTTGAAATCCGGATGTTCAATAAGAACCAGGCGCGTGAGCGCAGCATCATTGATGAGCAACACTGGAAATACAACGAGGAAACCGAACGCTGGCAATTACATTCCGGCTTACCGGACCCCACAAAAAAATATTAGGTATTTTTGATTGGGCCTACATACCGCATAAACAATGTGCAGCGATGGTGAATCTACCTTGTCGGGACGCGATAAACTCCAGGTCATCCAGCATTCCCTGCAACCAGGGCACCTGAGGGCTGGCGGGCAAGCTGATGGATAAATTAAACCTGGTTACAGCACTCGTCATGAAGTCGGTGAAAAATTCATCGAGCGCTGATTTTTTCGCTTCGATCCACTCAATCTGGTAGTCGTCACCCAAACCGGCAATACGGGCACTGGCTTCGATGGCATCCTGGAATGTGCCGGTTTTATCGATCAGGCCACGCTCCAGCGCCTGCTCACCGGTCCATACGCGACCCTGTGCCAGCCTGTCCACTTCTTCAAGATCGTCGATTCCGCGGGCCGCGCTGACCAGGCTGATAAATTGCCGGTATGTCCTTTCAATATTAGACTGGAATATCCGTGCGATACCCGGATCCAGTGGTTTATCCAGCCTTAGCTTGCCGGCCATGTCGGTGGTTCCAAAGCCATCGGTATGCACGCCAATTTTATTCAGCGTGGCACCGAAGGTCGGTAACATCGCAAATACGCCAATTGAACCGGTTATGGTTGCCGGACTGGCCCAGACCTCATCCGCAGCCATGGCCATCCAGTAACCGCCAGACGCGGCAACGTTACCCATTGATACAACCACCGTCTTACCTGCATCCCGGACCTGCTGCAGTTCGCGATGCAGGGTCTCGGTCGCAAAAACCTCACCGCCCGGACTATTGATCCGCAAGACAACAGCAGAAACCTTGTCATCACGGGCCACGCGACGTAATTGCTCTGCCATAGATATGGAACCTATGCGACCGGCCGGGTGGCGGCCCCTGACAATTTCACCTTCAGCGACGACGATGGCGATACGGTTGCTTCCACCATGGCGCCGCGCCGACTCGGAGATATCCAGGTAATCCTGCATACCAACAGCACGGTAACTGTCACCCGCCTGGTCAGGCGTGCCGCGCCTGGCCAGTTCCTGACGCATTTCAGGTGCGGTCATCAGCCGATCCACAAGACCGAGATCCAGGGAATACTTTGCGAAATCCCCATTAACTTTTTCCAACTGGTCGGGCAGGTCATCAATTGAAGCCTGCAACGATTCCAAAATCAGGCCCCGGTTTTCAGCCACCCCTTCCAGGTATTGCTGCCACAAATTACTCAACCAGAACTTGCCTGCTTCCTTGGCCGCGTCCGACATATCATCACGAATATAGGGCTCCATTGCCGATTTGTACTCACCGACCCGGAACAGGTTGATTTCCACCGCCAGTTTTTCCAGCCCTTCGCGGTAAAAATGCCGGTAACTTGAATAGCCATCAATCCAGATAGTGCCATTGGGATCGAGCCAGACTTCATCCGCAAGAGAGGCCAGGTAATATTGCTGCTGACCCAGATTTTGTGCCACGGCGATCACTGACTTGCCCGTTGATCTGAAGGCATCCAGCGCATGCTCAAGATCCTTCAATGCGGCCAGGCCGATACCCCACATGTAATTCGGATCAATAACAAGCTGGGTGATATTGCTGTCTCCGGCGGCACGGTGAATGGCTTCCAGCATGTCACGCAAACGTGTTTCGGTACTCTCCTGACCGGTGGCCTCCTGTAATGCACGGTCCAAAGGAGTTGTCGAGTACTGCTCTACTACCATTCCGTATGGCCGGATGACCAGGGTGGAATCAGGCTTGAGGCGAAATAATTCCGGTGGTTGTATGGCTGTATATAAAAGGTAGAGAAATAGCAGAAAAAGCAGGTTCAGAAAAACCTTTCTGCTGCCATTTATGAAATGCCAGACACCGAGTGCAAATTTGACCGGGAAAGAACGTTGCTTAGCCATGTTATCGCCTGAATGATTATCTGTGAGCTATTGTATGAACAGTGACCGCTAATCACAATCGGCCGAAGGTCACATGGCGCGGCAACAGCCTTGACCGGGTGGTTTTGTTACTGGCGAAAAGGCCAACAGTGTGCCAAAAATACCACTTCCAACCAGTACAACAACCCTGGTATCTGTATATCTCATTGTTATTTAGTGTTTTATTCTTGTGGCATGAATTATGCATTTACAAAACATAAGTAAATCAATCGACAGGAGACAAAACCATGGGATCATTTTCTCGCCTACGCTATGTAATCGCCGCAAACGTCAATTCACTGCTTGAGAAAGCTGAAGATCCGGAAAAGCTCTTACGGGCTCTTATCCGTGATATGGAAGACGCCTCCGAAGATGCACGTCTGGCCAGTGCCGACCTGCTTGCTGAGCAGACCCACCTGCAACGTCTGAAGGAACGTTATGAGCGTGAAATAAAAGAATGGTCGGCGCGTGCAGAAAAATCTGTTGAAACCAACCGCGATGATCTGGCCCGGACCGCACTGAAAGCCAAGGCGGAACTTGAGCAGGCATTACACTCTGCAGTAGATGAGGCCGGTAATCTTGACTCACGCATTACACAGCTTGAATTCGACATGGCCAAGCTGAAAAACAAACTGGCTGAGGCCAAGTCAAAACTGAAAGACATCTCGATGCGCAGGACCCCCTCCAGCAAAGGCTATGTTGGACCTGTCGAGCAATCACTATCACCCGGCGAGCGCAAAATCCGCCGTGCAATGAACCGCTTTGACCGTTTGCAATCACAGGTGGAAAGACTCGAAGCCCGTGTACGCTCTTACGAAGTCGGCGGAGATGCAAGCAATGTATGGGCCGCAGAAGAAACCCCCGCCAGCCCGGAAATTGAAGCAGAACTGGAGCAGTTGAAAAAGCGTATTGCACCGGAAAAAACGGCCAAGGCGGATACCGAGGCCTGAATCACCGCTTTGGAAGTGGCACCGTCATGCCGGGCTTTCGCCGGGATGACGGTGCGATGACTCAACTTCGGTGCGATCGAATCAACTTCCTGCTTTTAAACAAAAAGCGCCCCAGCAGCAATACCGCACCAAAAGACAGACCAACAATCATTCCGATCCACATGCCGGCCGGTCCCATTTCCTTATTGAATGTCAGGTAATAACCGACACTCAGGCCAATGACCAGGTAGGACAATATATTGATAAACATCGGTACCACGGTGTCCTTCAGGCCACGCAAGGCACCTGCTGCACAGATCTGGATACCATCGGCATATTGAAAAATTGCAGAATAGAACAACAAGCCAACCGCGATGGTGGTTATCGCGGCATCATCGGTATATATCCGCACAATAAAGCCGGGAATAAGCAACATCGTGGATGCACTCAGCGTTTGTGTGAACAACATGATTACCAGGCCTATCAAACCGGCATAGCGTGCCGCCTCCGGCTCACCCCTGCCAAGAGCGTTACCCACCCTCGTGGTCACCGCACTGGCGAGACCCAGTGGCACCATGAACATCAGGGCGGAATAATTGATCGCAATCAGGTGGGCAGATGCCGGCAAGGCACCCAGCCGGGCAATAAGCAGTGCCGCGCCGACAAACAGGCTGCCTTCTACAAAAATTCCCGTACCAATTGGCAAACCGATTCTGAGCAGTTTTGATATCAGCGCCCACTGTGGCCAATCCCAGCGGCCAAACAGATCAAACTCTTTGAAGTGGCTGTGCCCGCGAATATAAAAAAACATCACGGCCAACTGCACCCAGATCACGATCGAGGTCGAATACCCGCAGCCTTGTGCACCCAGTTCCGGCATGCCCAGCTTGCCAAACATTAATACGTAGTTGAGCGGTACGTTAAGCATGACACCCAGTAAACCCATGTACATGGTCAGGCGGGTATAACCGCTGCCCTCACTGAAAAAGCGTAGCAGCAGTAGCAGGCACATCGCCGGCACACCCCAGGTTAGCGCACTCATGTATTTGACCGCAGTCGGAATAATCTCAGTATCAACCGCCATCCATTGCAGCAGTGTCCCACCCGATAGCAGGATGAATACGAACGGCACTGCGACCCCCAATGCGATCCACATCCCCTGCCGTGCCGCGGCGCCACCCTCAGGCCGGTCACCGGAACCGTCCACATGCGCAACTATCGGTTGCAGGGCCATCAACACGCCCAGCACAAACATCAACACGGCCGACCATATGGCACCACCGGTGGCAATGCCTGCCAGGGCTATTTCCTTGTCCGGCAACCTGCCGGCCATCAGCGTATCGACAAAATTCATGCTAAAGCTGGCGACCATGCCCACCATAACCGGGACAGCTAATTGCAATGTTCGTAGAATTTCAGCGGGATGATTTTTTTTATGTATGTTTGTAGTACTCATTGGCTACAATCTGGTGTGAGCATGCATTGTATTACATGAGGGTGGAAACAATATGAGTGATCAGTCGCTAACGCTGGCCGCAAAGAAACTGGCAGGTTCCGCAAATTGTCTGAATTGCGGTACAGAGTTGAAAGGCCCGTTCTGCTATTTCTGCGGTCAGCCTGACCGTAATTTCATGCGTTTTTTCCCGGCGCTGCTGCGGGACCTGATGGAGGATTTGCTGGATCTCGATTCCCGCTTCATGCGTACGCTTGAACCGCTGCTGTTTAAACCGGGACGCTTAACCCGGGACTACATGAACGGCCGTCGATTTCGTTATGCACCGCCCATGCGGCTGTATGTTTTCTCAAGCATTGTATTTTTTCTGTTAGCCGCTTTTCTCTCTGGCGACACAATTTCAACAAAGCGAATAAAGAGTGATGACAACATCATTGACACATCGGAATTCTCTTTCAACGATGAATCCTGGGATCGAGAAACCAACCCGGTGGACATCAAGTGGTTGCCGGACTGGGTCAATGACCGGATCAACGACGAGATCGAAGGATCACCGCAGAAAGCTCAACAGATCGAGGACAACCCCAACCTGATCGTGGACAAGGTTTTCGACATCCTGCCGGCGACCATGTTCGTGCTGCTACCGGTCGTGGCCTTGATATTCAAATTCTGGTATTTGTTCGCGAAGCGTTATTACGTCGAACACCTGATTTTTTCACTGCACAACCACTCATTCATATTTGTCAGCCTGGTATTGATTTTACTGGCAAGTGTTACCGGTGAGTTGTTAACCGGGTCTGGTTATTTTGCGGCGGCAACAGGTGTCGGCTGGTTGCTCACCGCCATCAGCGTCTGGATACCGATCTATATGCTGATTTCCTTACGCGTTGTCTATCAACAAAACTGGTTCTTGACTGCCGGCAAGTTTGCCATGATAGGCATCAGTTACATGGCATTGCTGATTTTGGTTACGGCCAGTGTTGCTGTTGCCAGCTTTGTGCTTTTGTAGAAACAGCTTCATGCAGTTCATTGACATACATCATTCCGCTAATTTTTGGGATGTGTTTAACTCATTGGTGACGCTCTGAAAATTCAGCGTTGTATTTCCGGTTTATGTCAAATACCTGATACCGCCAGAGCGTTTGAACCGTGGAGGTATGGAAATGAACATCAAATTCCCGGTGCTCATACTCGCAAGCCTACTGATGGCAGCCACCAGCACAGCGATTGCCTGTGAATACAAGAAGGGTGAGACCAAGTTCCTGGATTACGCTAACTGCCGGTATGGCGAGGACAATATCCAGGTTGTTGCCTTGCCGGAAGATGCTACCTGGGAAACCTGCGTCTATTACCTGGAGGCGTTTCGACCACCAAAGTTGCTGGCGGTGACCAAGGTCAAAGATGGCACAGAAATGCTGAGCATTAACGACCGCTCAAAAATAGGTAACCCGTGTTATATGACTAAACAGCATTGCGATGCAGCTCAAAAGGCAGCCAGTCAGTAAGGTTTCGTTTCAGCGATAACGCTTTTCCAGGTAATGGAAGACGGCCCTGAGCCCGATTGCTTCACCACCCGATGGTCTGCCGGGCCGGGCGCCCTGGTTCCAGGCCCAGGTATCGATATGTACCCAGTCGGTTTCATCTGTCACGAAGTATTCCAGGAACAGGGCAGCAGTTATACAACCGCCGTACGCCGTTTTACCGATATTATTCAGGTCAGCAATCGGGCTTTTCAACAGTTTCTTGTATGGCTGGTAAAGCGGCATTACCCATAGCGGATCTTCTTCGCTTTCACCTGATTCCACGATTTCATTGGCAATGGAAATATCATTGCTGAATACCGGTGGCAGATCGGTGCCCAAGCGCAACCCGTGCAGCACCGGTGAGGGTGGCAAAATCCATCACCAGGTCAGGATTATACTCGCAGGCATAGGTCAGAGCGTCGGCGAGTACCACCCGTCCTTCAGCATCGGTATTGCCGATTTCCACTTTCAGACCCTTGCGTGTCGAGATCACATCGCCGGGGCGGTATGCATTCCCGGAAACAGAATTTTCCACCGCCGGGATTAACACCATCAGACGTACGGGTAGTTGCACCTGCATGATCAATCGGGCCAGTGCCAGCACGTGCGCCGCACCACCCATGTCCTTTTTCATCAGTGCCATGCCGGTTCCGGGTTTCAGATTCAGGCCACCGGTATCAAAACACACACCCTTGCCGCACAGGGCCAGAAGCGGTCTGTCTTCTTCACCCCACTCCATTAAGCAAACGCGGTTCACGGTGGGAAGCCCGGCCGACGGCATGGATGGCGGGGAAGTTTTTGCTTAACAAGTCCACGCCATGAACCACTGCCATGCTGGCACCGAATTGATCCGCTTCCGTTTGCATGGCATCTGCCAACTGGGCCGGCCCCAGGTCTTCAGTCGGGGTGTTGACCAGGTCACGCACCAATGATTGTGCTGACAACAGGCGCCCGGCATCCACGGCAATATCATCATCGAGTGCCAGCGACGGTATCTCTTTTGGTGACTTGCGATACAAATCAAACCGGTAACTGGCCAGGCCCCAGCCAAGACTCGCCTGCAAGCGTTGCCCACGGCTCCAGTCTGACACCAGGTGGTAACTGCCTGGCGCCAATTTAGCCGGTAGCGGTGCAAGCTGGTACAACCAGCCCTGCTCCGCCATGCCAAAAGCATAGCCCTGTAATTCACCATTGCTGTCCGGCAGGTTGCATAAATCACCCGCATCGGCACGAAAGCCGGATGCCTTCAGCCATTTCTGCTGGAGCCCGGGCAGATTCGCCAACCACTGTTCGTAATTGGCCGAACTTACCGGGTAAAGCGGCAGGCCGCTGTCACTACTGGTGAATGGATTGGTCATGTCAAATACTCTGAGTAAAGAATAGTGTCAATTGTAACGCTTAGTCCGCAATGTGCGGACTCTCAATCTATTCGGACGATGTAGGCTCTTCCACGTCGTCTGATTTGTAACAGGATATTGCCGTGTTTCTTTTCGAGCACTTGCCTGAAATCAGCCAGGTTATGAACCCGCTGACGGTTGACACCGGTAATGATGTCACCCACAACCAGCCCCTCGCGGGCCAGGCGGCTGCGCGGTTCAAGTTCCTCCAGCAACACGCCGGAAAGATTCTGCTGATCATGCCTGGCGGTCAGCCCTGTAAAGCGGGCACCCTTCAGACGGTGGTCCAGATCAGCGCCAATTAGCACCGGAACAGACTGTATGACCAGTGGGGTTTCGTGCATTTTGCCCTCCCTCAGAAACTCAAGCTGCAGCGACTCGCCCAGCGCCAGCCGGCCCTCGGCATTGTGAAAGTCCTGCGCACTGTTGATGCTGCGGTCTGCCATGCGGACAATAACGTCCCCGGGTTGTAAATCTGCATCCTCTGCTGCTGATCCTGCGGCGACCTCTGCCACCAGTACACCCTGGCCGGCATCCACGTCGAAGGCACCTGCCAAATCAGCGGTCAGATTCTGTACAAAAATACCAAAGGTCCCACGTCGCACCTCGCCAAACTCGATCAGCTGGTCCATTACATAACGGGCCATGCTGGATGGAATGGCAAAGCCGATACCCACATTTCCCCCGCTGGGTGTAAATATGGCGCTGTTGATTCCCACCAGTTCGCCACGCAAATTGATCAGCGCACCACCGGAGTTGCCGGGGTTTATGGAGGCATCGGTCTGGATGAAGTTCTGATACTCGAGACCGCGTAAACCCGTACGCCCCAGTGCACTTACGATACCGGATGTCACCGTACCACCCAGCCCGAATGGATTGCCGACCGCCACAACAAAGTCACCAACCTGTAGCTCGTCGGTATCGGCCAGTTGCAGTGAAGTAAGGTTTTCAGCCGGTATCTGGATAACGGCCAGATCGGTATCCGGATCAGTGCCGATCAGTTTGGCCTCAAGGCTGCGGCCATCCTTGAGTCCGACAGCAATCTCGTCGGCACCGGCAATGACGTGAAAGTTGGTCAGCACGTAACCATTTTCAGCATCAACGATGACACCTGATCCAAGGCTCTGCGAAATACGTTCGCGCGGCACATCGGGGACGTTGAAAAATCGCCTGAAAATGGGGTCGTCCAGCAAGGGGCTGCGGACACGCACGCGGGTTCGTGTGTAAACATTGACCACCGATGGCATAACTTCCTTGAGTACCGGCGCAAGTGACGGCAGAGGGCTCCCCGTCTACGGCCACGGGTAAAACAGCAAGTGCCGGAACTGACCCTGCCAGCAGGGTGAAAAAGAGAAATATGCCACGTAATACCATTTTCACACTCAACTCCAAATTGAAACGATGCGCTTCTGACAACAGCAACTGGCCGTAGGTTCGCGTTAACAACGACAGGCCTATGTTAGCGAAAATAAAGCGCAGCTCAAATTTTCGCTTGCGATTGCCCTCAAAACAAGATATACAGCTATCTAGATGTGAAATAACAAAACATCTTGTGCCAGCGGTAATTTGAACCGATTGTAAAAAGAGAGGTTATGGATTTACAGCAGCGGGTTCTACGCACAGATGTATCCGGCATGCCACTGGAGTGGGTCGGATACCAGGAAGCAGTCAGGCTGATCACGCTTGACCAGGTCTCTTACTCCCTCGGAAAAACGCTCTACCAGATCCACGGCGGCATTAACGCGGTCAGCGGTTGTCAGAGTGTGGTCAGTGTCGATGCAATTATTGCCACCCTTGGCCATCATCCACACAAGTACCTGTTCGCCGACAATTATGTTCCTCCATTGAGCAATAAATCCCTGTTCCGGCGCGACCAGAGCCTGTGTCTGTATTGTGGCAAACAGTTTCCAAACTTCCTGCTTTCCAGGGATCACGTCAAGCCTTTGAGCCAGGGTGGAAAAGACCGCTGGGTGAATGTCGTCACGGCCTGCAAACGATGCAACAACCACAAGGCGGGCCGGACCCCTGAACAGGCGGGTATGGAATTACTGGCCATCCCGTTTTGTCCCACCCATGCTGAGTATGTCTATTTGCAGGGACGGCAGATCCTGTCCGACCAGATGGATTTCCTGCTGGCGCATTTCCCGCGTAACAGCGTATTGCGCAGACGGGTCGAGCAAGGTGAATCATTGCTGGTGTAAGATACACGGCTTATGAGCCTGCAACCCGTTTACCTCGTTGATGCCAGTATTTATATATTTCGAGCCTGGTTTTCAATTTCAGATGAATTCGTCAACTCGGCGGGCGAGCCCACCAATGCCGTCTATGGATTTACCGGTTTCCTTTGCAGCCTGCTTGAGCAAACCAAGGCTGAGCATATCGGTGTGGCGTTTGATGAGTCCCTGAGTAAAAGTTACCGCAATGAAATTTATCCGCAGTATAAAGCCAACCGCGACCCGGCACCGGAAGAACTGAAGCGCCAGTTCAAGTGGGCCAGGGATGTGGCCGAATCCATGGGCCTGAGCTGCTTTGCCGACCAGCGCTATGAGGCCGATGACCTGATTGGCACACTGGCCGCACACTGGCGGGACCGTGGCCACCCGGTGTGTATCATTACCAGCGACAAGGACCTCACACAGCTGGTTGAAAAGAATGACACCTGGTGGGATTTTACCCGCAACCGGAAACTCAACCGCGCAAAAATCAAGGACAGGTTCGGTGTATTTCCCGAGCAGATCGCAGACTTTCTTGCCCTCACCGGCGACAGTGTCGATAACATCCCCGGTGTGCCGGGTGTGGGACCAAAATCCGCTGCTGCACTGCTAAGCCACTTCGATGACCTGGATGCGATCTGGCAACGGATAGATGAGGTGCAGCACCTGAGCATCCGCGGGGCCAAATCATTGCAAAAGAAACTGCACGACAACCGGGCTGCGGCAGAACTGGCACGCCGCCTGACGATCATTGAAACCAGGGTGCCTTATGCGAACGAAAACCCGGGCGTGACCCGCAGCGAGCTTGATGAAGCCCGCCTCAATCGTTTATTTGATAAAATGGAATTTGGCGGAATGCTCAGGCGGCGCTGTTTGTTAACAGGCTAGTTCTTTTCCGCTTCCCTGGCCCTGGCCTCATCTTCCGTCCTTTTAGCCTGCTGCTCCAGATAAAGCTGCATGTCCGGCGAAACCAGGTCCTCGTTGGAGTCCAGTGGTGTGCGCAGGATTGTTACAGGCGTTAATTCCCCATTGTTGCTTGCTGATTGACTGTTGGCAAAATAGTACAGTTCCTTACCCTTCACCAGGCCAAAACTGGGGTAGTCGAATTCCGGCTGGGCGACCGCCAGCGGCCTTACCGATTCCACCTTTGTACCGGTTGAATCAAGTTGAAGACGCATAACCCGTTGGGGTCTGATGCCATTCTGTATGACGATCAGGCGATTGTCCCATAGGTACAAACCGTCGATTCCACCTATATTTAGCGTATCAGGTACAGGCATTTTTGCGCTGCGACCAGTCCGGACGTCTATGACCAAAATACCCATTTCGCGATCAGCCACATAGATCAAACTTCCATCCGGTTGCATGGCCATACCACGCATGCTGATCATCTCCTTCGATGCCAGTACCGCCTTCAGTTTTTGTTCACCAGCCCGCTTGCTATAGATGATAGGCAAAACACGATCTGCGAGGAAAATATTACCGTTGGAGTCAAGCACCATGCTGCCCAGGACATGGGGACGCCCATCGACGGGGACCGGATAGCGACGCAGCAACTTCAACGATTCAAGATCATACTCAAATAGTGCCGAACGCCCTTTATCGGTGGGGCTGTAACGGGCAAATGCCGGTGTTGCAGCACTGCTGACCCACAAGCGATTGCGAGCCTGGTCAACCAGGATATCGAAAACTGCCCACATGCCATTTTCATTGTCTGCTTTGAATAATTCATTGACCTGACCGTCCTTGCCAACTGCAAGTATGCTGCCTTCAGTCACCGTGCCGATCAGGAACTTCTGCCTGGTCTCATCCCAGGCCATGGTTTCGGGCATTTGCACGTTGTCAGGCAAGGTAAACACATGCTCGGATTCACCGACGGGTTGTGCGGCAAATTTCATCAGGTCATTGACGTAGTCAAAAACCTCGGTATCCCGGATGTTCAGGGTACTGTCCGTGGTGCTGAAATCATAAGCGAGGCCTTGTTTTTGCATACGTAGCATCAGGTCATAGGCCGGTGACTTTTCATTCAGCAATGCATGGGCAATAACCAATTGATACATGTATTCGCTGTTGTTGGGACGCATTTCATGCAATCGCTCCATTGCTTTTCGATACGCCAGGTAGTCTTTGGCGGCGTAGGCATTATTGGCATTCAGGAGCAGGGCCGGTACATTGTCCGGCAGGGCGTCCTGTGCTATCACGGGTAAATTACCCAGCACCAGAACGATCATCAATACGAGGGTGATAACTGATTTATTCAACATGGTGGTCCTTTCATTTCCGCTCACTATGAACGGCTACGCAGACTTTGGTTCCGTTAAAATACGTTTAACAGAACACTTGAGATACAATCGGCGCAGTTTATCAGAGCAGCAGGTATTTCTGTGGTAAAAAAAGAGACAATTCATTACAGCGGCCGTTTTCTCGGCTTAAAGGAACGGGATCGCTGGGAATACGCATTCCGCACCAACGCCAGCGGCGTCGTGGTGCTGGTCCCGGTTACCGATGCGGGCGAATTGGTGCTGGTGGAACAATACCGTATTCCGGTCCAGAGCCGGGTGATGGAACTGCCGGCCGGGCTGGTGGGTGATACCGGTGACTTTAATGAAGATTTTAAAATTGCAGCCCACCGGGAGTTAATCGAAGAAACCGGTTACCGCGCCACTTTGCTGGAGGAACTGCTGACCAGTCCGAGCACGCCTGGCATGGCCGATGAAATAATCACAATATATTACGCCAGCGGTCTGGTACGCGTGGGTCCCGGTGGTGGCGACGGCAACGAGGACATTACCGTACACCACGTACCGTTGGAAAGTGCAGCAGTATGGCTGGACGAAAGAATGGCAGAAGGCATCATGCTGGACCCTAAAATCTATGCCGGCCTGTACTGGGCAGGAATGCGGTCTTGACCCGATTGACCGCTATTGCCAATATTGACCTGCCGTCACCAAACCCCTTAAAAACCCTGGAAGCACCATGCATGAACATATTGCCAGACCCATCACAGCCAGACACATCACCCATGGCATCTGTATTTTATTTTTCGTTGGAGTATTCGGCATGAGTAAGGTTTCGGCGGACGCTCAGCCGGCCATTGTTATCCATGGCGGTGCCGGCACCATCACCAGGGCGAGCATGACCGTTGAAAAAGAAACCGCAATCCGGGCTGTCCTCAAGGAATCCATCCAGGCAGGTTACCGGGCGCTGCTGGACGGTGCACCCAGTACCGCTGCTGTCACCGCAGCCATCAATGTGATGGAAAACTCACCCTTGTTCAATGCCGGCAAGGGCGCGGTTTTCAATGCTGCGGGCAAAAACGAAATGGACGCATCCATCATGGAAGGCGCAGGTTTGAATGCCGGAGCCGTAGCATCTGTCTCCCATATCAAAAACCCGATCGACCTTGCACTGAAAGTCATGACCGATTCAGAGCACGTCATGCTGATGGGTGAAGGGGCGGAAGAATTCGCCCGCCAGCAGGGTTTCGAGATGATGGATCCGGCTTACTTTCACACTGATTTCCGCTGGCAGCAGTTGCAACGCATCAAGGCCAAGGAAACTGCACACGAACAAACATCCATAGAAGATAGCCACGACCAGTGGTTTTCCACTGTTGGCGCGGTAGCCCTGGACCGCCACGGCAATCTCGCTGCCGGTACCTCCACCGGTGGAACTTCCAATAAACGCTGGGGCCGGGTGGGCGATTCACCCATCATCGGCGCAGGCACCTATGCCAACAACAAAAGCTGCGCAGTCAGTGCGACCGGCCATGGCGAATTTTTTATTCGCTACGTGGTGGCCTATAACATCTGCAACAGGGTTGAACTCGGTGCTTCACTCGTCGATGCCGCCGATACCGTGGTCAATGACATCCTGGTCGAAGCTAAAGGCGAAGGCGGTGTGATAGCCATGGACGTTGCGGGTAATATCACAACACCGTTTAATTCAGAAGGAATGTATCGCGCGAGTATTGACACCGATGGTGAGATGACAATCTCGATTTACCGCGAAGAAGGTGAACCTGAGGGTGCGTTGACAGGAAGCGTGGAGCACTGATTCATCCAACAAGAATCCACAAATCCAAGCGCCGCGATCGAAGAAGGTGAGGCCGGGAACCGGTCGAGAGGCTGGCCTGGGCCATGGTAGCGAACTTAAAGAATCATAAATGGTTCAAACGTTGCCACAACCGCATCGTCGCGTTAGCGCGGTTCAAGGTATAAATATGCAACCCCGGCGCACCACCAAGCAGCAATCGCTCACATAGCTTGGTTACGACATCCAACCCAAATTCACGGATAGACGCACCATCACCCTCATAAGATTCCAGTCGCTTGCGTATCCAGCGAGGGATCTCGGTACCGCACATGGCTGAAAACCTCACCAGGCTGTCATAATTCGTAATCGGCATGATGCCGGGTGTGATCGGGACGTCAATACCGTGTTTTTCACAGTCGTCCAGAAACTGAAAATAACAGTCCGTATTGTAGAAATACTGCGTGGTGGCACCATCGGCACCCGCATCAATTTTTTCCTTAAAATATTTGAACTCGGTTTCCGGTGATGCGGATTCCGGGTGGAACTCCGGGTAACAGGCCACTTCAATATGAAATTCATCCGGAAATGACTGCTGGACAAATCTCACCAGGTCACTGGCGTACTGAAACGGGCCGGAGCCACTGACGCCCTCGGGCCGGTCACCGCGCAAAATAACCAGGCGCTCAACACCCGCAACTTTGTAGGACTCCAGCAAGCGAACAAGCATATCGCGGTCTTTGACCATGCAGGAGATATGCGGCGCCACCGGCACGCCGGATCTTTCCAGCAGATCGGTAACCGTTTGCAGGGTCGCATCCAGCGTTGAGCCACCCGCGCCGAAGGTTACGGACAGGTATCGCGGATTGAGCCTGGAGAGCTTTTGCCAGGTGGATTCCAGCACCAGCTTTTGCTCATCCGAGCGCGGTGGGAAAAACTCAAACGATATGGGTACTTTTTTCTTAGCCATCATGGTGCTGTTACCGGTCAACTGGGCCGCACCATCCCGGATAGTAATCCGGGACAGTACTTCCTGATCAGTCTAATAGCGGTAATGGTCCGGCTTTGTAGGGGCCATCTGCATCCACGCTGATGTAAGCCGCCTGCACATCGGTCAGACGGGTCAGGTTGACCCCGATACGCTGCAAATGCAGACGCGCAACCTTCTCGTCAAGATGCTTGGGCAGGACATAGACATCATTTTTATACTGCTCCGGATGTTGCCAAAGCTCCATTTGCGCCAATACCTGGTTGGTAAAGGAATTCGACATGACAAAACTCGGGTGGCCGGTGGCACAACCCAGGTTCACCAGGCGTCCCTCTGCCAGCAGAATAATCCGTTTGCCATCTGGAAAGATGATGTGGTCCACCTGTGGTTTGATATTCTCCCACTCGTATTGCTTGATGCCGGCGACGTCGATTTCATTGTCGAAGTGACCGATATTGCAAACGATGGCCTGGTCTTTCATGACCGCCATGTGGTCATGGGTAAGGACATTGTAGTTGCCGGTGGCCGTGACGAAGATGTCGGCCTTGTCCGCAACTTCTTCCATGGTCACGACGCGGTAACCTTCCATGGCAGCCTGCAATGCACATATTGGATCAATTTCGGTGACCCATACGGTTGCACCAAGTCCACGCAGGGACTGTGCACAGCCTTTGCCCACATCACCGTAACCCGCAACCACGGCGGTCTTGCCGGCAATCATGACGTCGGTGGCGCGTTTGATGCCATCAACCAGTGATTCACGGCAACCGTAAAGGTTGTCGAATTTCGATTTGGTCACCGAATCATTCACATTGAAGGCGGGGAAAGGCAATGTGCCTTCTTTTGCCATTTCATAAAGACGCTTGACGCCCGTGGTGGTCTCTTCGGTCACGCCCTGGATCTTCGAAAGTGCCTTTGCATACCAGCCATGACGTGTTTCGAGGCGTTTTTTGATCGCATTGAACAGGCATACCTGCTCTTCACTTTCCGGAGTATCAAGTATCGAAGGATCCTGCTCAGCCTGCGCCCCCAGATACAGCAACAGGGTGGCGTCGCCGCCGTCATCGAGGATCATGTTGGCGAAGTTTTCATCACCCTCACCGCTGCCCCAGTCAAAAATACGGTGGGTAAATTCCCAGTATTCATCCAGGTTTTCACCCTTGAAGGCAAACACGGGTGTACCGCCCGCTGCGATGGCGGCCGCTGCATGATCCTGGGTGGAGTAGATATTGCAGGAAGCCCAACGGACCTCAGCACCCAGCGCCTTGAGCGTCTCAATCAGCACGGCGGTCTGGATGGTCATGTGCAGACTGCCGGCAATACGGGCGCCTTTGAGCGGTTGCTCTTCACCATATTCATCACGCACCGACATCAAACCGGGCATTTCCGTTTCGGCAATGCTCATTTCCTTACGGCCAAAATCAGCTTGCTCTATATCGGCAACGTAGTAGTCCTGTTTGCCTATTTCTTCAATTACTGCATTCATTTCATATTTCCTCTTGCTTAAAGGCCGGCTGCTTCGCGCAGTTCATCAGCCTTGTCAGTCTTCTCCCAACTGACGTTCAAATCTTCCCTGCCCATGTGGCCATAGGCCGCAAGCGGGGTGTAAATGGGCTTGATCAGGTCAAGCGTGGTGATAATGGCGTACGGGGTCAACTTGAAATGTTCCCGCACCAGTTGCTCAATGCGCTCGGCCGGGATTTTTTCCGAACCAAAGGTATCAATGCCGATAGAGGTGGGTTCCGCCACGCCGATGGCATAGGACACCTGGATCTCAATGCGGTCTGCCAGGCCGGCCGCAACGATATTCTTGGCCACGTAACGCGCGGCATAGGCCGCGGAACGATCCACCTTGGATGGGTCTTTACCGGAAAAGGCACCACCGCCATGACGGGCCACACCACCATAGGTATCTACGATGATCTTGCGCCCGGTCAGCCCGGCATCGCCAACCGGCCCGCCAATTTCAAAGCGGCCGGTGGGATTGATGTGATACTTGGTGTTGTTGTCCAGCCAGTTCGCCGGCAGTACGGGCTTGATGATTTCTTCCATCACCAGTTCCCTGATTTGTGCCTGGGTGGAATCCCGGTGGTGCTGGGTGGAAAGCACAACGGCATCAATGCCCACCGGTTGGTTATCCTGGTAACGGAAGGTCACCTGGCTTTTGGCATCCGGACGCAGATGAAATTTTCCGTCACTGGTATTGCGGCGTACATCGGCCTGTTTCTTGACCAGTTCATGCGCGTAGTAGATCGGCGCCGGCATCAACACGTCGGTTTCATTGGATGCATAACCGAACATCAGTCCCTGATCACCCGCGCCCTGCTCTTCCGGCGACTGGCGGTCAACGCCCTGGTTGATGTCGCTGGACTGCTTGCCGATGATATTGATGACACCACAAGTGTGGCCATCAAAGCCGACTTCTGAAGAATCATAACCAATATTGACGATCACCTTGCGGATGATTTCTTCCAGGTCCACCCAGGCGTCAGTGGTGATCTCACCACCCACAATCGCCACACCGGTCTTGATAAAAGTCTCGCAGGCCACGCGGGCTGCGGGATCTTCCTTGATAATGGCATCCAGAACCGCATCAGAAATCTGGTCGGCAACCTTGTCAGGATGACCCTCGGAAACGGATTCCGAAGTAAATAAATAGTTATTCATTTTGCATAAACTCCAATGAAGCATATCTCTCTATTCGAATTAAGAGATATATTCTAATTCAAGTATCCCCAAATTGCATCTATGAATACCCAACTCGTTAGCAGCTTTGAATTGAGAACAGTGCACAGTTCAGTGCATAATAGGCGGATACCTTCATGGTTCTGACTGACCAAATCCACTGGGAGAGAATACAAAATGACAGAAACTCTTGTCATGAACGACTCAATGATGATCTCCGCAATCATTCTTGTGATCACCTTTATCGGCATCTTTACTGAAACACTTCACGGCTTCCATCGCGCCAAGTTCGCCATGATGGGCGCTATCATGATGATTATCGCAGGTCAGTATTACGGCTTTTATGATTCCAAACTGGCGGTTTACGCCATCGACTGGAACGTCGTTTTCCTGCTGGGCTGTATGATGGCCATTGTTTCCATCATGATCCCTACGGGCGGCTTTGAAGCCATGGCCAACTATATGGCCAAGATCAGTAAGGGCCGGCAATTCATGTTGATGGTATTACTCGGAACAGCCGTCACCGTACTTTCGCTGTTGCTCGATAACGTCACAACAGTGGTTATTTTTGGCCCCCTGATCATCCTGATCGCACGGGCGATGAAGGTCACACCCATCCCGTACCTGCTGGCTGCAGCCTTGCTGTCTGATACCGGTGGTGTCGCAACCCTGGTCGGTGATCCACCCAACCTGATGATTGGATCCGCCAAGGGCATTGACTTCAATACCTTCCTGGTCCACATGGGCGGTATGACGTTTATGGCATGGATTACGGTGTTGGCCATGCTGCGCTTTTTGTTCCGCAAAGAGCTGGCGGTAATACCCCAGGGCGAATTTCACGAAAAAAATGAATACAAAGACCGCAAGCTGTGGAATCAGTCACTGCTGGTGCTCGGGTTGATGGTTGTTCTGTTCACGGTACACCATTCCATTGGCTGGGAGCCGTGGATGGTTTCAGCGGCCGGTCTGACCTTGCTGTTATTCATAGCCAGGAAAGTGGAAATGGACCATGCGATGGAAGATGTTGAGATACCATTGCTGATTTTCTTTATCTCGTTGTTCATCGTCGTCGGTGGTGTCGAGCACAGTGGTTTCTTGCGCTACCTGGGCCAGTACATTATTCCTTTTGTTCAAGAGGACCTGTTGGTAGCGACCCTGGTGTTGTTGTGGGTGGCCGCCGTATTGTCCGCTGCCATTGACAATATTCCGTTCACCGCCGCCATGATTCCCATCTTGCTGGGTATGGAAGCACAAGGCATCCATATCGCACCCTTGTGGTGGGCACTGGCCGCCGGGGTTGGCATGGGTGGTAATGGTACGCATATCGGCTCTACAGCGAATGTTTATATCGTTACGATTTCAGAAAGACTGGCAAAACGTGAAAATGATCCGTCACTGGCGATCACACCGTGGATGTGGTTCCGGTACGGAACACCTGCAATGATCGCCACGCTGATCGTATGTAGTTTTATTTTCTACTTCTTCTTCGATTTCTATAATCAGGAGTTTATAACCCACAATGTCGCCACGGCTGCGCCAGCACATTAGTGACTGAACCTACACATCGAAACATCCGCAGTTTTGTACTGCGGAAGGGTCGTCTGACCATCGCCCAGCAGCATGCGCTGGATGAATTATGGCCTCACTACGGTATCGAACGGGGTGCTACCGTGTTGGATTTCGATGATCATTTTGAGCGGTCGGCTGATGTCATCCTGGAAATCGGCTTTGGCAATGGTGAATCCACCTGGCAAATGGCGCAACAGGAACCTGAAAAGAACTTCATTGGAGTTGAAGTACATGAGCCAGGGGTGGGCCACCTGCTGATGGCGCTGGAAGAACAGCACATCGATAATGTCCGCATCGCATGTGAAGATGCGGTGCCCTTTTTGCAACAACGCATAGCGGATGCAAGCCTTGCAGGTGTACGGATTTACTTTGCTGATCCAGGGCCAAAAAAACGTCATCACAAACGCCGCATAATTCAGCCGGATTTTGTCAGCCAACTGGCACGCTGTATGGCCAAAGACGGTATTTTACACCTGGCGACCGACTGGCAACCTTATGCAGACCATGTCCTGGAGGTGATGCAATCCAGCCCGGATTTTGGAAATCTTTCACCGACAGACGACTATTGCGAACGGCCCGACTGGCGACCCTATACCAAGTATGAGGAACGCGGCGAACGGCTGGGGCATGAAGTAAGGGATTTGCTGTATCAGCGAGCCTGAGCAGGTTACGATAACACCCCATGGAAACAGGCCTTACACTCACAGGCGACATGATGATGGTGCTGGCTGTGCTGGCCATCACCATTGCGCTGTTTGTGTTCGAAGTCGTCAGGGTCGACGTGGTCGCTTTGTCGATCATGGTGCTGCTGGGCTTGCTGGGCCTGGTGCCGTCAGATCAGTTGTTCAATGGCTTTGCTTCCAACGCCGTCATTTCCATCATCGCGGTCATGATACTAGGGGCGGGTCTGGACAGAACCGGTGTGATGACGGTGGTGGCCGCCTTCATATTGCGTATCGGCGGCAGAACCGCCAACCGGATCATCCCGTTGATATCCGGCACGGTCGGCGGTATCTCCAGCCTGATGCAGAACGTCGGTGCAACCGCATTGTTCCTGCCGGTTGTATCGCGCATCTCGGTACGTACCGAGATTCCGTTGTCACGGCTGCTGATGCCGATGGGCTTTTGCGCCATCATGGGCGGTACCATCACCATGGTCGGTTCCTCCCCTCTGATCCTGTTGAACGACCTGATTTCGGCCTCAAATGCTTCGCTGCCGCCGGGTGCTGAAACACTGGGGCATTTTGATTATTCGATGTGGCGCCGGTCGGACTGGCCTTGCTGGCAACGGGTATCCTGTATTTCCTGACCGTCGGCAAGTGGTTATTGCCGGATCATAAAATTGAATCCTCCGGCGCTGCCCGCCTCACCAAGACCTATTTTGCCGACACTTACGGCATCGAGGGCGATGTCTACGAACTGCTGGTCACCGTGGACAGCCCGCTGGTCGGCATGCAGGTCGGCGATGCCGAGCAGCTGGAAGGCACCGCGACTGCTCGCCATCCGCAATACGGACGAACCACGCATGGCGCGCGCCTGCCGATGAGATGATCTGGGTAGGCACCATTCTCGGCGTTATGGGTACCGTGACAGTAGTCGGTCGTTCGCGCTCGACTACCACTGCCGTCTGCAACCCCGGGTCAAAACCTTTGGTGGGCTGTTTAACCCCAGCCGCGCCGGTATTTCTGAAGTGGTTGTGCCACCCGGTTCCAAGATGATCGGTCAGTCTATCGGTGAGGCCCGCTTGCGCAAGCGTTATGGCATCAGCGTACTGGCCGTCAACCGGCGCGGTAACATCATCAATGAAGAGGTTCGCGAACAGGTCCTGGAAGCCGGTGATTGCCTGGTCAGCCACAGCACCTGGCGGGATCTGTCGGAACTGCAAACAGAGCGGAAGTTTATTGTCGTAACGGATATCCCGAAGGAAGAGCAGCGACCGCATAAGGTTGGCCAGGCGCTGGCATTTTTCGCCCTATCGATCGGCATGATCATATTCACCGATTTCAGACTGTCCATTGCCCTGCTCGCCGGCGCGCTGGGCATGATTTTGACCAATGTGCTCACTATTGATGAAGCCTACAATTCCGTCAGCTGGAAAACCGTGTTCCTGGTGGCCAGCCTGATCCCCATTGGTCTGGCCATGGAATTGACCGGCACGGCTGCTTGGATCGCCCAACAGGCCATGGTCCTGCTCGGCAACATGCCCGACATTGCCGTGCAGATTGTGATCGCTGTGCTGGCCACCGTATTCAGCCTGGTCATGTCGAATGTGGGCGCCACCACCATCCTGGTCCCCATTGCAATCAGCATCGCCCTGACGACCGGCGCCAACCCGACCATGTATGCACTGATCGTGGCCCTGTCTACATCCAACGCCTTTATTCTGCCCACCCACCAGGTCAATGCCCTTATTATTGGTCCCGGCGGTTACCGGGTGGCAGATTTTGTGCGTGTGGGTAGCGGCATGTCGGTCATCTTCCTGATCGTCATGCTGACGATGGTCAACCTGGTGTTCTGACATGCCCTATTACATTAACCCGCCACCACAAAATCCCCTGAGCAGGTTCATCACGGCCATCATTGCGCTATTTGTACTAGCGGGTGCATTCATGATTGGAATGGTCGCATTGCTGGTGGTTGCGGGGATTGGCCTGATCGCCGGTATTGCAATCTGGTTACGTGTTGCCTGGATCAAGCGGCGCCTACGAAAAAGTGGTGTGGACCTTGGTGTTAACGTGGATATTTCCCGGCAATCCGGCCAGGTAATTGATGCAGAATATACAGTAATATCAGAAACTCAGGACCAGCCTGACAAACAAGATTAAAATTCACGTTGAAAATCCGGCGATACGGGCTAGACTTAATGTATCAATTCATATTCGGTTAAACGGCATGTCAACAGTTTCTCAAATATTGGAACACAAGGGCGGGATGGTACTATCCGTCGATTCCAATGAAACTGTTTTTGATGCCATCAGCCTGATGGCCCAGGTCAACATCGGAGCCATTCTGGTACAAAATGATGGCGCCATTTCCGGTATTTTCACCGAACGTGATTACCTGCAGAAAATAGCCCTCAAGTCATTATCATCACAGGAAACACGTGTAGGCGATGTGATGACATCACCGGTGATTACAGCCGACCCGGGGGATTCTATCCAGCAATGCATGGAAACCATGACGACCTGCCACTGCCGCCATCTACCGGTAGTAGAAAACGGCAAGCTTCTCGGAATCGTCTCCATTGGCGACCTGGTGAAGAGGATGCTGGATGAGAAAGAATCAGAAGTCGAGCAACTCAATCAGTATATTTCCGGTACTTATTAAGCAACCCGTCATTTTACTTAGCTGACTGCTTTCGCATGGCCTTGTCATGCACGGCCTGTAAAGCTTCATCGATCTCTGCCTGTGCACCTTCGCTGGTACCTGCAATCTTGTAGTGCTGTTTCAGGGTTTTTTCCACCTTTGTGAAAAGTGCATCAATTGATGCAACAGCATGGGAATTTTCCGGTACATCGTGATTGCCAAAAAGGTTAATCCATTCCTCTGATTCACGGCCCATTTCTATGACCTGGAGAAACTCCCGCTCAGGCTCATCACCGCCCCGGAGCAGGCCTATGATGGTTGCGACAAGCGAAACCGGTAACAACACCAGGTCGCGAAAACCATCCGCCATCAGCTTGAGTTGGAATACCACGGTATTTCGGATAAGTTCGCTGCGTTTTGATGTATCTGTGTCGCTCATGCCGGGACTCCGCATTGATTTGTTTTCAGCTTACTCGCTGAGTGCCTGTATTGAAATAGTTCCAAAGTCATCTTGTCGCCACGTATCCACTGTGTGTTAGCCTTGATACCATGAAACTGTCGCAGGGATTTGCCCCGGTTGCACGCCCGGATGCACGCATACTGATACTGGGGTCCATGCCCGGTGTGGCCTCACTCGAAGCCGTTCAGTATTACGCGTTCCCGCGTAATGTTTTCTGGAAAATAATGGGGGATTTATTCGCTGCGGGTCCGGAACTGGACTACCTCACGCGGTTACAAAAGCTGACTGAAAATCACATCGCCCTTTGGGATGTTATCGCAGCCTGCCACCGGCCCGGCAGTCTGGATTCTGCCATTTCAGAAGACAGCTTGGCAACCAATGATTTCAACAGTTTCTTCATCCGCCACCCACACATCACACGCATCTGCTTCAATGGACAAAAAGCCGCCGGATTGTTTAAAAAGAAGGTTGCGCCGGGTCTGGCCGGTCACTACGAATACCACGCACTGCCATCAACCAGTCCGGCCCACGCGGCAAAATCCTATGCTGCCAAATTGAGGGGCCTGGTCGGTTATTAAAACGAATATCCAGGAACAATCCGCGAATCAGCGATCGCGGTGATCCAGCCAAAATTCAATGCCCTGGGTATTGAGGACAATGTCTGTTTGCAGCAATTCCAGGCACCTGACTTGTGCCAGGCTCACACCATGGTTGACTAAGCCCTCCAGCAACCACTCAGGGATGGCTGTCTCGATTTTTTGTCGGCGAATTATGTCGTCTTTATACCGCTCTGCAAATTCAACCAGGGTATCGATACCCTTTATCATCCTGGCCGCCAGTCGCTGCACTTCATCAACCCGGCCATAGTGTGTCAGGTACATGCAGTCCGGCCCATCGGCTACCAGCTTTCTAACCGAATCTTTAAGCGCAACCGGGTCAAACTGGATCGGGGTGGTGGTGGGAAACACAAATGCGCCAATTGCGGTATCGAATTCACGATAGGACAGACCAAAGGTATCACCGGTAAACCAGCCGTTGCTAAGGCTGTCGTGTACACAAAAGTGATGGCGCGCATGACCCGGTGTATCCATAAACCGTAGTTGACGGTTGCCCAGGCTGACCTCGTCACCGTCTTCCATGATCTGCACACGTTGTTCAGCAACCGGAACCAGCTTGCCGTAAATTTTATCAAACATTTCGTCGCCATAAACCGCCCGCGCGCCGGCTTCCAGCTTGGACGGATCGATCATGTGGCGGGCCCCGTAAGGGTGAACCAGGAAGGTGGCATTGGGTAGCAAAGACATCAGGCTGCCCGCACCACCCGCATGGTCAAGATGAACATGGGTGACGATCACATAGCGCACGTCCTGTGGTTTCCAGCCATGCACCTCGAGGGTTTTCATCAGCCGGGGCGTGCTTGAATTGGTGCCCACCTCGATAAATGCGACTTCGGATTCAGCCTCCATCAGGTAACAGGCCGCCATGTGCTCGCGGACAAATCCAGCATCAATGACGCTGATGCCGTGGGCGTATTGTTTGACGCTGATGTGATCATTCGTGGTCATTTTTTGAGCTTCCGTATTTCACCCAGGTCGGGCAACATAGCACAATGTTATGGCAATGGGCCAACAGTGGCACACAGGTATTTATCCTGGATCTGGATGGTACCCTGATACCAAGTGCTGAAATTGATAATAAGTGCTTTTGGCAGGCCGTTTTCGCATGTTTTGGTGAAAAGGATACGCTGCCTGACCTGCATGGTTTCAAACATGTCAGCGACAGCGGCATTCTGGATGAGTGGTGTGTCCGTGAACTGGGCCGGCCGCCGCAGGCACAGGAATCCGCACAAATCAGGCAGCAATTTTTACAACTGCTTGAATCCGCTGCAAACCGGCAACCACAGCATTTCAGCCCCCTGCCGGGTGTTATTGACTGGCTGGAGAATGTACTGGAACACGACTCTGTATTTGCAGGGATCGCCACCGGTGGCTGGGGGCATAGCGCCCGTCTAAAATTGAAACTGGCCGGACTGGAGCGGTTTGATCTGCCGTTGGCCAGTTCGGATGACGCGGTTGCACGCACGGAAATCATGCAGATCGCCGCCCGGAGAACACTTAAGCATCAACGGGGCAACGAGGCTTTATTTACCTATGTCGGTGATGGAACCTGGGACCTGAAGGCGAGTCAGATATTAGACTGGAAATTCATCGGCATCGCCGCTGGAACCAGGGCAGAACAACTCAGACAGGCAGGTGCAACCCACATCCGGGCCGATTTTTGCAGACCCGGTTACGATCAGTTCAAACAGGTACCAACGGTGTAGAATATACGCACCACAATCATTGATACAAACAGGACCTGCAATGCACGAATTCCGCAAACACACACACATCATCTATGCCCTGCTGCTTATATTGACCGCCTTGCTGGTCAACCCCGTCATGGCGGGCAGTGGCAATTCTGAAGCGGCAAAACAGGCATGGCCGATGATCGAGCAAGGTGCCTTGCTGATCGATGTGCGCACCGCGGGAGAGTTTACCCAGGGCCATATTGATGGTGCGCTCAATATCCCATGGGAGCAGACCGAAAATTTGATGGCCGCCATCGGCACCGATAAACAGCGCCCGGTCATCGTTTATTGCCGCAGCGGCAACCGTTCCGGAAAGGCCAAGGCCAAACTTGATTCACTGGGTTATACCAACGTTTTCAATGCCATGGGTTACGAAGCCCTGCAAGCAGGCAAACCCTGATCCCACACCGGTTACCATGAGAAGGCGTCTCGCATTCAGTACCCTGCTTGTTGTCAGCGGCCTTGCGTTTCAAGCACAGGCCATTGACCACTCACCAGACCGGGAATGGGACCGCAGCAGTGCCATGGCCGCGGTACGATCGGTCGATATTGATATCGCGGTCAATGAAATCGGTGGTATTTCCTCGTTGGTCGATGCTGCAAGCACGCTAAACAATCTTAAAACACTGGAAACCCGCAATGACTGGCCCTTACCGGCGCGCGAAGCAGTGGTTTATCAATTTACCCGGTCACTGGCTGAACTCCCACGCGATGCAGTCGCTGCTGAAGTCATGCAGCATTTACATGGTTTTCAGGCCCGGGTGCTGGTGCCACACGAAGACCATGGCGGGGCATCTGTCCCCCTGTTTAACGTTCGCGGCGCTGCAGCAGGTGTCGAGAACAACTGGCAACGGACGGAGTTCGCCACCGAGGCTGCAACATTACTTGCCACGGAACCGGAAATGCTGGTTTCCGTTTACGCAGAATCCACCAACCACAATCAACGATCAGGATACCTTGATGCCCTGCAGCACGCTGATATGGAGACTGTGGAAGCTGTGCAGCGAATTGCCCTCGAACGGCCTGGCAGGCTGT
>PVMK01116770.1_pt1 | contig 33767 bp, 33 predicted proteins | sample 1853481 | NCBI WGS metagenome assembly PVMK01 (sample SAMN08533507, study PRJNA380276) | Marine sediment metagenome, whole genome shotgun sequencing project.
ACTACCCTGGTCATGCACCTGGTATTTCACTAGTACCTTGTAACACATAAAATGTCGCAAAATTGCGACGGGATTTGGCGCACCAACAAGGCGTGGCTGAGAGCGCATAGCACCGCTATGTAACCGAAGCCACAACGCAGTTGGCGTGCCAAAGAACAAGCAAGATGCGTTAGTTTATGGGTTACACGGTACTAACTTATGGTCATCCGAAAACTACGGATGTAACCAACTATCTGAAGGGAGTCGATTCTGGTGGAAGACGGCAATAGTCCCCATAGCAGTTCCTGGCTGTCGATGTTGAGCCGAATTGTTCGGGGAAGATCACGGGCTCTGACGGAAAAAGAACTTCAGGATGCGATCAACAGCTCGGAGGAAGAAGGCATTCTGAACGAATCCGAAGGCGATATGTTACAGTCGATCTTTGAGTTTGGTGACACAATTGTCCGTGAGGTCATGGTGCCGCGCACTGACATGGTCTGCTGTTCTTCTGACGCAACTCTCAGCGATTTCCTTGAACTGATAGTACGTTCCGGACATTCACGTGTGCCGATCTTTGAGGGCTCAATGGATCAGATTGTGGGCCTTGTTTATGCGAAAGACCTGTTGCGCAACTGGGGGGCAAACGATGAAACCCTGACTGCTCGCTGAGGTGATGCGCACGCCATATTTTATTCCTGAGCCAAGCGTATTGAAGATTTATTGGTGTATTTTCGCACCCGTCGGGTGCATATGGCGATTGTTGTTGATGAATATGGTGGTACATCCGGTCTGATCACGATTGAAGATCTGCTTGAAGAGATTGTCGGTGATATTCAGGATGAATACGATCTCGAAGTCCCCTCGGTTCAGCCCCAGGAGGACGGCACTCTGCTGGTGGACGCCAAGGCCAAGGTGGAGGAGCTGGAAGAGTATTACGGTATTGAGATCCCCAGGGAGAAGTTTGATACGGTCGGCGGGTATCTTTTTCATTTGTTGGGCAATGTGCCGAAAACAGGAGAAAAAATCACTGATAACGGCCTGGTCCTGATCGTTGAAGAGTCGGACGAACGCAGGGTCGTCAAGGTTCGTGTCTGGCGCGACACTGAAACAACTTCCTCCTGATATGAGTCGTTTCCTTCCCGATAAAGTGACCTGTGCCAGTGCCCTGTCTGGCCTTCTTCTGGCAGGCGCTTTTCCTCTCCCGGATTACACTCTGCTAGCATGGTTCGGTCTTGTCCCACTGGTTCTGGTGATGCGGCACCGACCCTTCAAGAGCGGTTTTGTCGCCGGTATGGTCTTCTTTGCCGTAACCCTGTACTGGCTCAACATTGTCATGACTACCTACGGTCATCTGCCTTTGGCCGCTTCTTTTCTGCTCTATCTGCTGCTGGTCGGATACCTGTCCCTGTTCTGGGGGACCGCGACCTGGGCTGCCTGCCGTCTTAAGGAATTCAGGAACTATCCATACGCATTAACATTCCCGGTTTTCTGGGTTGCTCTGGAGTTCCTGCGTGAATTCCTGCTGACAGGTTTTCCCTGGGCGACACTCGGTTATTCCCAGTACGCCTGGCTGGCAATGGTGCAGTCGGCTGATCTTTTCGGTGTTTACGGCTTGAGCTATCTCCTTGTCCTGTGTAATGCCGTCCTCGGCGAAAGTGTTTTGTCTTTGCAGGGTAAACTTTCACAGCGAATACACCTCAAAGCTTTTGTTGTCACGGCTCTTTTGCTGTTGTGCAATTACGGTTATGGACAATGGTGTCTGCTGCAAGATTTAGACACCCGGCCTGAATCGCTGCAGACAGCAGTTGTCCAGGGCAATATCCCGCAAGATCTCAAATGGCGCCCTGATAATCAGTTGAATACGGTAGAAACCTATCGAGACCTTTCTCTGCGGGCCAGGCAAGCTGGGGCGAGTGACCTTATTATCTGGCCTGAAGCAGCCATGCCGTTTTATTTCCAGGACGGCGGTCAGTTGGCTGAATCTGTAGCAGAATTGCCCTTGGAAACGGGGACCTCACTCTTGTTCGGCAGCCCGGCATATCACAGAGGCCCCGGAGCGTACAAAGACACTGGAGCGGACAAAGACAGCGGGAGGCATAAAGACGCTGGGGCGCTGCGTTATCTGAACAGTGCCTTTCTTCTGTCACCGACAGCGCAAGTGCTTGGGCGCAGTGACAAGATTCATCTTGTTCCCTTCGGAGAATATGTGCCGCTTGGTGGTTATCTCCCCTTTGTCAATAAACTGGTTGTCGGTATCGGCGACTATTCCCCCGGGAAGATCAACCCTCTGCCGATCCAGGGGCATCAACTGGGAGTTCTGGTTTGTTATGAGGTGATTTTCCCCGGGCTGGCTCGCGAGTATGTACGCCAGGGCAGCGACCTTCTGGTAAATATCACTAACGATGCCTGGTTCGGTAGATCATCAGCACCCTGGCAACATCTGGCGATGGCACGTTTTCGTGCGATTGAAAACCGTGTCTGGCTGGCTCGTGCCGCAAATACTGGGATTTCAGCTTTTGTCGCACCGTCTGGAAGGGTTATTGAGCAAACTGGTCTTTTTGAAACTGCGTTCCTTGCAGGTGAAGTCGGGTTAGGTGCCCGTCCAGGGCTTTATTCGCACATGGGTGATCTGGTTCCTGGTGTTTTCCTATTGATCAGCTTGCTCTGGTTGCTGCAGACGCGACGTCGTTATTTGTGATGTCGGCAGGAAAATTCCAGAAGTTATGAAGTTTGCTTGTTCCATTTGAGGTCTGCGGTTATAATCCGCTGTTCGATTATCAATTCTAGCAGCCTGTCGAACTATCAATAAACTGGCTGCAAATTAGTTCGTTTGGCCCATATTTCAGCTCCTTTTCGACCAATAGCTACGGCTATTACTCTCAAACGAGCTAAAATCTGACCTCAAATGACCAAATTTTCGCTTCAGCCCTGATAGTCCGACAGGCTGCTAGGAGTTTATGATGTTCCGTGAAGAAATTGAATTACTGAAAAGCCTCCAGGAAAAGCTCGCTGAGCTGAGGAGGTATCTTTGACATTGACAGTAAGCGTGAACGAGTTGCTGAGCTGGAAGCTGAAGTTGCCAAGCCTGAATTCTGGAACAACAATGAGCAGGCCCAGGAGGTTCTAAAAGAAAGAACTCTCCTGCAGGCGCTGGTTGAGGATTGGGAGGCTGTTGATCACGATCTGGAAGATGTGCAGGTTCTTATCGAACTTGGCGAGGAGGGTGAAGACGAAGAGACGCTTGCGGAAATTCGCGGCATGTTGCCCTGATCTGGAAAAGAAGCTTGGGCAGATGGAGTTTGCCCGCATGCTTTCAGGCGAACATGATGCCAATAACGCCATCGTCAGTATCAATGCCGGTGCCGGTGGCACAGAGGCCCAGGACTGGGCCGAAATTCTTTTACGCATGTACTTGCGCTGGTGTGAACGCAAAGGGTTCAAGGCTGAAATTACCGAATACCAGCCGGGTGATGAGGCCGGCACCAAAGGGGGTGACCTTTACTGTGAGCCGGCGCCTATGCGTATGGTTACCTGAAGGCCGAGAAGGGAATTCACCGATTGGTTCGTATTTCACCCTTCGATTCCAATGCCCGTCGCCACACATCCTTCTGTTCGGTCTTTGTTTTCCCCGAGCTTGCCGATGAAGTTGATATCGAAATCCTGGATAAGGATCTGAAGGTGGATACCTATCGCGCCAGTGGTGCCGGTGGGCAGCATGTTAACAAAACTGATTCAGCCATCAGAATAACGCATCTTCCAAGCGGTATTGTCGTCAGTTGCCAGAATCAGCGCTCCCAGCATAAAAACCGTTCTATAGCCATGAAGCAACTTAAGGCCCAGGCTCTATGAGCTGGAACTGGAGAAGAAAGAGAGCGAAGCCGAAGCTCTGGGTGGTGAGAAGAAGGATATCGGCTGGGGAAGTCAGATTCGCTCTTATGTCCTGCATCCGTACCGCATGGTCAAGGACCATCGCACCAATTATGAAGTCGGCAACGCCGATGCTGTCCTTGATGGTGATCTTGATGGTTTTATTGAAGCGTATTTGATGCAGTAGGTTCGCTGGGGACTGGGGACTGGAGGCTGGGAGGGCTGGCAAACCACAGGGACTGTCCCGGGCCTAAGGGGACTGTCCCACGCTTATAGATCAGGTCCCGGTCAAAAGTCACTGATAACTGATCACTGGAAATACTAGAAGGAACAAAGATTATGTCCGCAGAAAGTCACAACGAAATTGTTGATCAACGTCGAATCAAACTCAATGATCTCCGGAGATCAGGGGCAGAACCCTTTTGCCAACGGTTTTTCCATCGATGCTACGGGTAAGGATGTTCTCCTGGCTCATGCTGACCACGACAAAGAAGCTTTGGAGTCGGTTGAGGTGGTTTACCATGTTGCCGGTCGCATCATGGCGAAGCGCGACTTCGGTAAGGCTGCATTTATCCAGATTCAGGATCGGACCGGTCGCCTGCAGATCTATGTTGCCAAAAACCAGGTGGGTGAAGAGAGCTTCGAGCTGTTTCGAAAGTTTGATCTCGGTGACATTGTCGGTCTGGCAGGGCGTCCGTTTCGCACCAAAACCGACGAGCTTTCACTGCGCGCCGAGTCGATTCAACTCCTGACCAAGGCGCTCCAGCCGCTGCCGGAAAAATGGCACGGTTTAACCGATGTGGAAACCCGCTATCGCCAGCGTTATCTCGATCTGATCGTCAATCAGGATGTTCGTGACGTTTTCCGCAAACGTAGCCAGATCGTCTCCCTGATCCGTGACTACATGGTGGCACGTGATTATCTTGAAGTTGAAACGCCGATGATGCAGCCGATCGCCGGTGGTGCAACAGCCAAGCCGTTTACCACCCATCACAATACCCTGAAGATGGATCTTTTCCTGCGCATCGCTCCAGAACTTTACCTTAAACGCCTGGTCGTCGGCGGTTTTGAGCGAGTCTTTGAGATCAACCGTAACTTCCGAAACGAAGGGATCTCTATTCAGCATAATCCCGAATTCACCATGATGGAATTCTATCAGGCGTATGCCACTTACGAAGATCTGATGGACCTTACCGAAGACCTGATTTGTCATCTGGCAGAGCAGGTTGTCGGCAGCCTGCAGTTCAAGTATGGTGAGCGCGACGTTGATCTGAGTCGGCCCTGGCAGCGCTTGACGGTGCGTGATGCTGTCCTTAAATATGGCAATATCAGCGAGGCTGATATTGACGCTCCTGATAAGCTGCTGGCCTATGCCGACAAGCTCGGTCTGGAGCTCGATAAGTCGACCGGCTACGGGAAACTGCTGATGGAAGTTTTCGATGCGGTGGCAGAGCCGGAACTCTGGCAGCCGACATTTATCACCCAATACCCGACAGAGGTATCTCCCCTGTCGCGCAAGAACGATCAGAACCCGGACGTGGTCGATCGTTTCGAGCTTTTTGTCGTTGGCCGTGAACTGGCGAATGCTTTTTCCGAGTTGAACGACCCCGATGACCAACGTGAGCGTTTCGTCAAGCAGTTGCTGGAAAAGGAAGCTGGTGATGAAGAAGCCCATGCTATGGACGAAGACTACATTCGGGCTTTGGAGTATGGTCTGCCGCCAACAGCCGGTGAGGGCATCGGCATCGACCGGCTGGTTATGCTTTTGACCAACTCCCAGTCGATTCGCGACGTTATTCTCTTCCCGCAAATGCGCCCTGAAAGGCAAGTGAGGGGTGAGGGGTGAGGGGTGAGGAGAAGTAGGTTTGCCGCCTTACTCCTTCCCCCTCACTCCTCACATGTCTTAATTTTATGAACTACGAACTCTTTGTCAGCCTGCGCTACCTTCGTGCCAAGCGCAAACAGACGTTTATTTCGGTGATTTCGTTCATCTCTATTTCAGGAATCACTCTGGGTGTTGCTGCGCTAATCGTTGTGCTTGCCGTTATGACCGGTTTTCATGACGGTGTCAGACAGCAGATTCTCGGTAATATCCCTCACGTCCTGGTGCAGAAGTACGGTGAAAATCTGACGGATCAGGACACGGTTGTTGCCAAGGCCATGGCTGCGTCTCCACATGTACTCAGTGCCTCACCATTTATCAGCAAAGAAGCGATGCTCCTCTCGCGCCGTAGCGTTGCTGCGGTCAACGTGAAGGGCATCGTGCGACAGAACAAGGTCTTCCGCCAGAGCTTTCTGACCGAAGACGGAGCAGACGTTAGAGACCTTTTGTATGATCCTGAATCGACAATTCCCGGAATCCTGATCGGATTGGATACCGCTACAACATTGGGAGTCGCTGTCGGCGAATCGATCAATGTCATCCCGCCTATGTTCACAATCACTCCCTTTGGGATGATCCCGAAGATGAAGCCTTTTAAAATCATTGGCATTTTCGAGCACCGCGGTGGTTTTGTTGATTCCTACTTTGCCTATATAGATCTCGACCAGGCTCAACGATTCTTCGACTTGGGTGATGGTGTCAGCGGGGTCGAGGTTGAGGTCGATGGTTTTGACCAGGCAGCACCCGTTGCCGCGAGTTTGCGCCAGGAATATCCTTTTCCCCACAGCATTCGTTCCTGGGAGGATATGTTCGGGTCTTTTTTGTCAGCTCTTAAGTTGGAGAAGCTTGGTCTCTTCATTGTCTTGGGAATCATTGTTCTGGTTGCAGCCTTTAATATTGCTACGACGTTGATTATGGTGGTCATGGAGAAGCATCGAGATATTGCCATTCTGCGTTCTATGGGTGCGACCTCGCGCAGTATAATGCAAATTTTCGTCTTCGAAGGATTGATTATCGGGACCCTTGGCACCCTGTTGGGGACAGGGCTCGGTTTGTTGCTGGCAAAAAATGCTGACCCGCTCATCAAGGGCCTGGAAAATATGCTCAACGTCACGATTTTCGATCAGGGTGTTTATGGTATGGACCACTTCCCATCGGTGGTTAATTCGAGCGATGTGATAGCCGTAGTTGTCGTTGCCATGTCTATCACTCTGTTGGCGACGATTTATCCGGCATGGCGCGCAGCAAAGATGGATCCAGCTGAAGCCCTGCGTTACGAATAGGCAGAAGAAAAGACATGATTGCAGTTCGTGCTTTGTCAAAGAGCTTTATCACTGATCGTGGTAATATTGAGGTCCTCAAAGAAGTTGATCTTGATATTCGTGCTGGTGAGCGTATCGCTGTCGTGGGGGCCTCGGGTGCCGGCAAGACAACCTTGATGCATATGCTTGGCGGCCTGGACCGGCCTTCCAGCGGTTCTGTGCTCTTTGCCGAGCAGGATATCTTCCAATATTCAGCTCAGGAGTTGGATTCTTTTCGTAACCGCTCGATCGGCTTCGTCTTCCAGTTTCATCAACTGCTTCCGGAGTTTACTGCCCTGGAAAATGTCATGATGCCGGCCCTGATCGGTCGCTCTCCAAAAAAAGAAGCAGAGATGATGGCCGGTGAAATTCTCACGGCTGTCGGTCTTGAACATCGTCTCGATCATAAACCTGGTCAGCTTTCCGGTGGAGAGCAGCAGCGTGTCGCTATGGCCCGTTCACTGGTTATGTCGCCGAAGCTGCTTTTGGCGGATGAGCCGACCGGCAATCTCGACAGTGGCACATCCGATGGAATTCTGGCCCTGCTTGACCGTCTGCACGCTGAACGAAATCTGACAATTGTTGTTGTGACGCACAGTGAAAAAGTTGCCGCTCGTATGGATAGAATTGTCCGCATGACCGATGGCCGTCTGGAAAGCTGAAAAGACAGCCTCCGGGAAATGACAGTATTTTATAATGCTGAAGAGTTTACACCGGATTTATGGTTTACCTATAGCTTGTGATCTCATATAATAACGAAATTTTTAACTGTTAGCAGCCTGTCGGACAATCAGGGCTGAAGCGAAAATTTGGTCGTTTGAGGCCAGATTTTGGCTCATTTGAGAGTAATAGCCGTAGCTATTGGTCGAAAAGGAGCTGAGATATGGGCCAAACAGACGAATTTGCAGCCAGTTTATTGATTGTCCGACAGGCTGCTAGAAGCCCGTCGGACTATCAGGGCTGTTAGCAAAATTTTGATTGGGCCAACAGGGTTTGGAGTGGCATTGACATGTTAAAGAGGTTCTTTCCACTGCTGGTTTGCCTGTTCTTGGCTTTCCCTGCCTGGGCTGCCCGTGAATTTGTTCTTGCCGAGATTGTAATTGAGGGCAATAAACGCGTGCAGGCAGTTGATGTGCTGAACGCCATGGACATCAAGCCGGGGCAGAGTGTGACTCCTGCTGATATTGATGCCGCCATGGCGGACGTTTATAGGATGGATCGCTTTTCGGATATCGCTACGGAAATATCAGGGGACGCCGGTGCAACCGTTCTGACGTTCAAGCTGACAGAGCGTCCCCTGGTACGTAACGTTCGCTTTGAAGGCAACGAAGAACTCAAGACGGAAAAGTTGCGGGAAGTCATTACTGTCCGCATCCCTGATATTTATGATCCTTTCGAAGTGACCAAAAGCGTCGATATGATTAAGGCTGAATATACCAAAGAGGGATATTACGCTGCGGAGATTACAGCAGACAGCCATGTCAATCCGGACAATGAAACATTGGTGACTTTTCGTATCAACGAAGGCGATCTTGTTCGTATCAAGGATATCCGCTTCGATGGAAATACGGTTTTTGACGATGGAGATCTGAAGGCCTCCATGGAGACTCAGGAGAAATGGATGTTCTCCTGGATAACCGGTCGTGGCAACTATAATGAGCTTCTGTTGCAGCAGGATCTTGAAAGAATTGCCAACCTCTACTTCAACGTGGGGCATGTTCGGGTAAAAGTGCGTGAGCCGGTCATCGCGCTGGTCGATAACGATAAGTATATGCTGCTGCTGATCAAAATTGATGAAGGTCCTCAGTACAAGATCAGCAATGTCGATGCCCAGGGCGATTTGATCCGTGACAAAGAAGAGCTCATTGCTTTGGTGGATCTGGCTCCTGGTGATGTTTTCTCCCGTGCGAAGCTGCGTAAAGGGGTCGGTGTTGTAACCGACGTCTATGCAGATCAGGGCTATGCATATGCCAACGTAGCACCCCTTGACCCGCGCTGATGACGAAACACACATGATTGACCTGATGCTTGATATAGAGCAGGGCCCCCAGGTGTCAGTGGAGCGGATCAATATTACCGGGAATACCAAGACGCGCGATAAGGTTATCCGTCGCGAGATGAGACTGATTGAGGGTGATCTGTTCAATGCGACCAGTCTGAAAAGGAGTAAGGCGCGTATCAATAACCTGGGCTATTTTGAAGCTGTGGATGTCAGTACCAGCTCAGGTTCTGATCAGAGCCTCATGAATGTCGATGTCAACGTCAAGGAACGTTCCACTGGCACGTTCAGTGTCGGTGCCGGCTATTCTTCGGTAGATGGTGTTGTCGCCCAGGGTTCTATTACCCAGGAGAACTTCCTTGGTAGGGGCTGGAAGTTGAACCTTGCCGCGTCCATTGGTGGCACAAGTACGACCTATCAGCTTGGCCTTACAGATCCCGTACTTCCTTGACACGCGCTGGACACTGGGTGTTGAGCTCTATCAAACAGAGCGTGAATGGACGGATTTCAGTCGTAGATCTCGGGGGTTTGCAGTTAAAGCAGGTCATCCCTATTGGCGAATATTCAAGGCTTCTGGCTTCTTATCGTTTGGAGTTCAAGGATATCTACGATGTCGGTTTTTTTGCTTCAGAAAACATCAAAGACCAGGAAGGAACATCAACCGCTAGTTCCATAACCACCTCGTATTCATATAATACAACCGATAACCGTCTGGATCCCATCCTCCGGGAACAGATCTGACTGCGACATGGGAGTTCGCGGGTATTGGCGGCACAGAAAAGTACAGTAAATATATTCTTGATGCCCGCCACTTCTGGCCCTGGATATGGGGAACTGTTTTCGCTGCTCATGGCCAGGTTGGTTACGTTCATTCCTTGAACAGTGATGATGTTCCCCATTGATGAAAAGTTCTTCATCGGCGGGATCTATTCCATTCGTGGCTTTGAATCCCGTGAAGTTGGCCCGCGCGATGAATTTGGCGATTTTATCGGTGGTGAAACAGAGGCGTACTTTAATTTTGAATATATTTTTCCCTATCTATGAGTCTCTTGGCATTAAAGGCGTGACCTTCTTCGACGTTGGTAATGCATGGAGCAGTGATGATGTCTGGGGAGAAGATGATACCGCCTTTGCTTCGTGGCGCTATAGTGCCGGTACCGGCATCCGTTGGATGAGTCCTTTAGGCCCGATGCGATTTGAATACGGATGGAATCTTGATGCCAGGGATTATGAGAACAACGGTAAATTCGATTTCATGATCGGTCGTTTCTTTTAAGTTCAGTTCAGACTATGCTGTGTAGTTATAAGTAAGCATCTAAGTATATTTATTAAGGAGATTATGCATGAAGCAGTTTATCGTTTTGATGTTGGTTGGTTTTGGTCTGATCGCTTCGCCCGCCCTGGTCGCTTCACCCGTTATGGCACAGGACCAGAAGATAGGTTATGTCGATCTGCAGAAGGCATTGAATCTCTCTGCTGCCGGTAAGGAAGCCAAGGAAAAGATCAAGGCCAAGGTTCAGAACTATGACGCTGATGTTAAGGAGCGTCAGGAAGAGTTGAAAAAACTCAAAGAGGACCTGGAAAAGCAGGCGATGCTGCTCTCGGAAGAGGCCCGCAACACCAAGGAACGCAATTATCAGCAGAAAGTTAAGGATTACCAGCGCTTCACCAAGGATATTCAGGAAACTCTGCAACAGACGGACGCGGATCTCACCCGCAAAATTCTCGAGAGACTCCTCACGGTTGTGCAGAGTGTCGGCAAGAGCGAGGGCTATGTAATGATTCTCGAAAAAACAGAAAGTTCTCTTGTTTATGCAGATGAGAGCATTGACATCACAGACAAGGTTATCAAGGCCTTTGATAAGCAGGGGAACTAGTTCTCATGCATGCTGATCGCAGGGGAAGAACCTCCCTGGCTGTTTTAGCAGATCTGGTAGGGGGGTGCGTCTCGGGCGACCCCTCTACTGCTATTTCCGGGGTTGCTCCCCTCGATATTGCCGGACCCGAACAGATCTCTTTCCTGGCAAACGCCAAGTATCAGGAAAAGTTAGCTGACTGTCAGGCCGCAGCGATCATTGTCCATCCGTCTATGGAAGGAAGTCTCTCTATTCCACTGCTTCTGGTAGACAACCCTTATCTGGCTTTTGCTAAAATCCTGACTTTTTTCGAGGTGCCGCCATTTGTTGGGCAGGGGGTCCAGCGGGGATCCCATGTCCATCCAGATGCTATCATCGGCGAAAATGTTACCATTGAACCGGGCTGTGTCGTTTCTGCCGGTGCAACAATCGGCAAGGGCACCCATCTGTACCCGAATGTGGTGATCGGTTCGGACGCTGTCTTAGGTGGTGATTGTCTCTTACACGCAAACGTCACCGTGCGTGAGAACTCTGTGCTTGGCAACCGGGTGATCATCCAGCCCGGGGCTGTTATTGGTGCTGATGGCTATGGTTTCGCCCCGGATGGCCAGAGCTACTACAAGATCCCCCAGGTTGGTCATGTGGTTATCGAGGATGATGTCGAGATTGGTGCCTGTAGTTGTATCGATCGCGGTACCTTGGGAGTGACCAGGATTGCCCGTGGGACCAAGATTGATAACCTTGTACAGGTTGCACACAATGTACAGGTCGGCGAAGATACCCTCCTGGTTTCCCAGGTCGGTATTGCCGGAAGCACTGTCATCGGCAAGCATTGTGTTTTGGGTGGGCAGTCTGCGACTGCCGGGCACATCAAGATAGGTGACAATGTTACTCTGGCCGCTCGCGGGGGGATTGCCAATAATGTAGATGGCAACCAGACGCTTGCCGGTGCCCCTGCCATGCCACATCGTGAATGGCTTAAGGCCACTATGACGATTCCGCACTTGCCGGAGATGCGACGAGAGTTGAGACAGCTTAAAAAACAAGTGGATGAATTGAAGGGCCAGTTATCGAAGGGCCCGCTATCGAAGGCCCAATTATCGAAGGATGTAGATTGATTATGGTACTGAACACTTTAGATATCATGAAGCTATTGCCGCACCGTTATCCTTTTCTGCTTGTGGACAGGATTACCGAATTTGAAGATGGTAAACGGATCGTCGGCATTAAGAACGTTACGATTAACGAACCCTTCTTTCAGGGGCACTTTCCGGGGCATCCAATTATGCCGGGAGTCCTCATTCTGGAGTCTATGGCGCAGGTAGGTGGTATCTATGCGTTCCTCGCCAAGCAGGTTGGCGAAAACCAGGTGACATATTTTCTCGGCATTGATAAAGCGAAATTTCGTAAACCTGTCCTCCCCGGTGACGTCCTGCAACTGGACCTGGAACTGCTTAAAACGAGGCGCGGTATCTACTTTTTCAAAGGCAAAGCCCTGGTTGATGGCAAACTGGTTGCTGAGGCTGAACTGAAAGCAACTTTCATGGACCAATAAGGGAAGTTTATGATTCACCCTACAGCAATTATTCAATCTGGAGCCAGGCTTGCTGATAACGTCAGCGTCGGGCCGTATACCGTGATTGGCGAGCATGTTGTCATTGGTTCCGGGACCACGGTTGCCAGTCATGTTGTTATTGAAGGTTGGACTGAGATCGGCTCTGACAACCGGATCTTCCAGTTCTCTTCAATTGGTGCTGATCCACAGGATCTCAAGTATGCCGGTCAAAAAACTTATTTGAAAATTGGTGACCGTAACCGGATCAGAGAATTTACTACTTTAAATCGTGGAACCGCTGAAGGTGGTGGTTTGACAACGGTTGGTAATGACAACCTCTTTATGGCTTACTCGCATGTGGCCCATGATTGTATCATCCACGACCATGCCGTTCTGGCCAACGGTGCAACCCTTGCCGGTCACGTTGAAGTTGGATCCGCGGCAATTCTAGGTGGCCTGGTGGCTGTTCATCAATTCTGTCGTGTCGGTTGCCATACAATGATCAGTGGTGGATCCATGGTGAACCAGGATATCCCCCCATATACAATTGCACAAGGCGATCGTGCGAAAACGGTTGGGCTGAATCTGATAGGGCTCAAGAGATGCGGATTTTCGGAGGGGACTATACGTGGCATCAAAAAGGCTTACCGTCTGGTTTTTCGTTCCGGCTTAAATCTCGAAGGGGCATTGCTGAAAATCGCTGAGGATATTGAGAGGTCTCCTGAGCTGGATCAGTTTGTCAACTTTATCAAAGACAGCCAACGGGGCATTGCCAAGTAATCTGTTGGTTCTGTTGACAAACGAGTTCTCAGGCGAGGGGCAAACAGCCTGACTCGCCTGAATTATTTATATCCACAGGAGTGAGCTTGGACAAACCTGCTAAACGCATCTTGATCGTAACCGGGGAGGCCTCCGGTGATCTGCATGGTGCCAACCTGATCAAGGCTGTCAAAGCATTGTCTGCCGACATAAGTTTCTTTGGTGTCGGTGGCCGGAAGATGGCTGCGGTCGGTTGTGAGATCCTGATTCCCAGTGAGAAGCTCGCGGTGATGGGGATCGTTGAGGTCCTCGGCCAATTGCCGGTGATCTGGCGTTCTTTTCAGCAGCTTAAAAGAGAGCTGTTTGGCAGTCAAAAACCGGATGCTCTGGTGCTGATCGATTTCCCTGATTTCAACTTGCGGCTTGCGCATCAGGCGAAAAAGGCCGGAGTGCCTGTGCTTTACTATATCAGTCCCAAAGTTTGGGCCTGGCGTAAGGGCAGGGTGAAGAAAATTGCTGAGAATGTCGACTCTCTGGCAGTAATCTTCCCTTTCGAACCTGTGCTTTATGACGGGTTGGATATCCTGGTCAAATATGTCGGTCATCCCTTGCTGGATGAATTTGCGGCGGCGGGAGAAGGTGTTGCCCTTCGTCAGGAGTTGGAGATCCCGGCAACGAAGAAAATTGTTGGTCTGTTTCCCGGGAGCCGTCGGAGTGAATTGCGCTACATGCTGGAGACACTCGTGGGGTCGGCACAACTTATCCGTGATGGGTTTCCGGATGTTCACTTTCTGGTGCCGATTGCAAGCTCCCTGACAAAAGACGAGGTTAAATCACAATTCCCTCTTGATCTCCCTGTCTCTTATATTGAGAGCGACACGGCAACAATCTATGCTGTCGCCGGTAACTGCGACACCATACTGACCGTTTCCGGTACCGTAACTTTACAGATTGCGTTAGTGGGGACACCGATGGCGATTTTCTATAAAGCGTCTCCGTTGACATATGAGGTTGGCAAGCGTTTGGTGAAGGTGGATCATTTTGGCCTGCCTAATATTGTTGCTGGCCGACGGGTCGTTCCTGAATTCCTTCAGGAAATGGCGACACCTCGAACACTGGCGGATGAAGCTTTGCATGCTCTGAACGATGCCGGTTATGCCGAGGCCATGAAAGAGGGCTTGCGAACGGTACAGGCAGAGCTTGGTGAACCGGGTTGCTCAGGCAGAGTCGCAGAGATGTTGCTGGAACTAAGGTGAATATATAAATGATCAACAGACAGATTTACAAAAGATTACTCGGTTATTCTCGTCCCTATTTGTGGCGGATAGTTCTGTCGATAATTTTTTCATTGATTGTCGCCGGTTCTGATGTTGCTTACATCTACCTGATCGAGCCGCTGGTCGACAATATTATCGCGGCCAATAACAGAACCCTGGTTTACCTCGTTCCAGTGGTTATCATCGGGCTGGCTGTCGTCAAGGGTGTCGGGCGCTACTTTCAAGAGTATTACATCAAGACCGCCGGTCAACTGGTTATCCAGGATATTCGTAACGGGCTGTTTCAGAAATTCATGCATCTGTCGATGGGTTTCCATGTCAATCAATCATCCGGAAGGCTTACCTCAAAAGTTCTCAACGATGTCGGTGTCATGCAAAAAGCTGCAGCGCGTGCCCTGGTGGACGGCTTGCGTGAAAGCTTCACGCTGGTCGGGTTGGTTACCCTGGCTTTTTATAAAGATTGGCGGTTGGCCTCGGTCGCTTTTCTGGTACTGCCATTCTGTGTGGTTCCTGCCACCGTTCTTGGCCGCAAGATTAAGTCCCTATTTGTGGCGGATAGTTCTGTCGATAATTTTTTCATTGATTGTCGCCGGTTCTGATGTTGCTTACATCTACCTGATCGAGCCGCTGGTCGACAATATTATCGCGGCCAATAACAGAAGCTTGGTTTATCTCGTTCCCGTGGTTATCATCGGGCTGTCTGTTATCAAGGGTGTAGGACGTTATTTCCAGGAGTATTACATCAAGACAGCTGGTCAACTGGTTATCCAGGATATTCGTAACGGGCTGTTTAGAAAATTCATGCACCTGTCGATGGGTTTCCATGTCAATCAATCATCCGGAAGGCTTACCTCAAAAGTTCTCAACGATGTCGGTGTCATGCAAAAAGCTGCAGCGCATGCCCTGGTGGACGGCTTGCGTGAAAGCTTCACGCTGGTCGGGTTGGTTACCCTGGCTTTTTATAAAGATTGGCGGTTGGCCTCGGTCGCTTTTCTGGTACTGCCATTCTGTGTGGTTCCTGCCACCGTTCTTGGCCGCAAGATTAAGACCAATATTAAACACAGCCTGAAAAGTGTGGGGTTTCTGACCGGCACATTACAGGAGTCTTTCGACGGTATCAAAGTCATCAAGGCCTTTGGACGTGAAGACGATCAAACCCGGAAGTTCAAAGTTGAGAACAAAGATTATTACCGGTTTTTGCGAAAAGCCATCAAATATAATGCTTTGACAGCTCCGGCAATTGAAGTTCTGGCTGCACTTGGTGGTGGTGGGGTGGTCTGGTACGGCGTCAACCGGGTTCTCTCCGGTGACATGACTCAGGGGCAACTCTTCTCGGTTGTTGCCGCCATTATGATGTTGTTTACTCCGGTCAAACGACTGACCAGGGTCAGTAATACCATCCAACAGTCTCTTGGGGCCGCTGAAGGGATATTCAAATTGCTGGATGAACCTTGTGACGTTGTCGACAAGCAAGGTTCTGTCGAAATGCCGCATGCCCGGGGGGAAGTTGTTTTTGAAAATGTTACCTTCAGCTACGGAGATGAACCTGTTCTGACGGATTTTAACCTGCATGCCAACCCCGGTGAAGTGATTGCTCTGGTTGGCCCAAGTGGTGGTGGAAAATCAACGGCGGCAGGTTTGATAGCCCGTTTTTACGATCCACAGCAAGGTTCTGTCAAAATCGATGGCTACGATATCCGTGATGTTTCATTGGACAGCCTGAAGAAGAACCTCGCATTTGTCGATCAGGAAACTTTTCTTTTTAACGGATCTGTCCGTGAAAATATTCGTTATGGCATGCTGGATGCCGATGACCAGGCCATGATTGACGCTGCAAGGCAGGCATATGCCGATGATTTTATAACGAAACTGCCGCAAGGATATGATACGTCGATAGGTGACCGGGGTGTTCGTCTCTCAGGAGGTCAGCGACAGCGTCTTTGCATTGCGCGGGCGCTGCTTAAAGATGCCCCCATCCTGATCCTTGACGAAGCGACCAGCGCCCTGGATACGGAAAGCGAGGCCATGGTCCAAAAGGCTCTGGAAAACTTGATGGAAAATCGCACGACACTGGTGATTGCACACAGGTTGTCAACGATCATGCATGCCGACAGGATTCTTGTTTTAGATCAGGGCAAAGTGGTTGAAATCGGCAGTCATCAGGAACTTCTTGCCCAAGATGGTCTTTATCGAAAACTTTATAATATGCAGTTCAGGGAAGCCTGATGTCGTCTGTTTTCGACAGGATTCTACTAAGTACAGCGCCTTGGCTGGCTGCCAAGCTCATCCGTTGGATTCATCGTATCCTTAAACCTGAATCTATCGGAGAGCAAGAGCTCAGAAAAATCTGGTCTGAAGGACGTTATGCTATTCTTGCAACTTGGCATGACCAACTTCTGATGATACCTCCAGAGTACTCCGGAGCCGCTTCCAAAGTACTGATAAGTTCCTCAAAAGACGGTGAGTTGATTGCCAGAGTTGTAAAATATTTTGGTGTCGGGGCTGTGCGTGGTTCTTCGAACCGGGGGGGGAAAGCTGCTTTCCGGGAATTGACCAAGCTCTCTAAAGAGCCAATTAACCTGGGATTTACACCGGATGGTCCCAAAGGGCCTCGTCACATTGTTAAAGAAGGTGTCGTGCAGTTGGCCAGAATTTCAGGACGACCGATTGTGCCGATAGCGTTTGTCTGCAGTAACGGTCATAGATTCCAGTCCTGGGACCGTTTTCTCCTGCCGTACCCATGGGGGAAAGCTGTTTACAGTTTTGGCGTGCCACTTTTTTATGACAAGAATGAGACAATGGATGATTTTCTGGCCAGGGTGCAAAAGGCCATGGATGATAATACCCGGTGTGCCGGAGAACATTTGAACCAATATGATTTATCTGCTGTATGAATTAATACTTTACCTCTCTGCCCTGTTTCTGGTGCCCTATTACCTGTATCGTGGTTTGCGTTACGGTAAAACAAGGCATGGGATTCGAGAACGTCTGGGTGTTTATGCGCAAGACTTTCGCAAGTTATTGCATGGGCGCAAGGTTGTTTGGGTGCATGCTGTCTCCGTTGGTGAAACCCGTGCCGCAATTCCACTGCTTAAAGCCCTTCGAAAGCGTTACCCCGACGCGCTCCTGATACTCTCCAATGTTACGGAAACCGGGCGGGCAATTGCCGCAGATGTTTCTGAAATTGATTACTACATTTTTTTCCCTTTTGATTTGCGTTGGGTTGTTCGTAAGGCTCTCAATATCATCCAGCCGAATATCATTATTTTAGTTGAAACTGAGATCTGGCCAAATTTCGTGCTCGAGGCTAAATGTCAAAATATTCCGCTGGTTCTGGTGAATGGCCGAATCTCCGACCGCTCTTTTCCTCGTTATCGCAGGGCAGGAAAACTCTTTGAGCCAATATTGGATAGTATTGCCGATTTTTGTATGCAATCAGAGCAGGACTCAAGGCGCATCCGTCATCTCGGTGCAGCGGCCGGTCGCGTTCAGGTGACTGGTAATCTCAAATTTGACATGCAGCCTCCGGAGTTGGGTTCAGCCGATCTTGAATTATTGAAAAATGAGCTCAAACTGCCGGAAAACAGTTGTGTCTGGGTGGCAGGCAGTACTCACGATGGTGAAGAGAAGCAGCTGGTTGATGTTTATCAAAAGTTACGCAAAACTTGTCCCGAACTCCTCCTGATTATGGTTCCCCGACATCCCGAGAGATGCCGTCAAGTCTGTGAAGAAATCACCAAGCTGGGGATAGTTGTTGCATTGCGCAGTACTCTGGCGACAATGGACAGGGCTCTTCAGCCTGGTGAGATTATGGTCGTCGATACTCTTGGTGAGATGTTGAAGCTTTATGCTTTGTCAGACCTGGTTTTTGTAGGTGGCAGCCTGGTGCCGGTCGGCGGCCATAATGTTCTGGAAGCATCCTTGATGAAAAAGCCTGTTTTATTCGGTCCTTATATGCAGAACTTTAAGGAAATTGCCAGACTCTTGCGTGCCGCTCACGGCGGGCTTCAGGTGAAGGATTCCGCAGATTTGTATCGACAGATGAAATTGCTGTTAGAGAATCCAACCGAAGCTGAACGTATCGGCGACAATGGCAGATACCTGCTGCAGGAAAACCAGGGTGCTACGAAACGAACCCTGGCTGTGTTATCCCGACATATAGCTGACTGATGGTCATTAGTGCCGTGTCAATGCTAAACTGACGCATCCAACTTGTTCTTTTCCGCGCCGGCTTCGTTATGTCTTGAGCCACGTAGTTACAACTATGCAACTCAAGACATGCCTTGCCTGCACAAAAAATAACTGCGTTGTATTACGCCATTTCATCATTGGCACGGCACTATGCGCAATTTTTATCTCCGACTTGTTAAAAATGGGCCTGACAGCTTTTTCAGCTGGGTTGTTTTCGTGGGGCTCTGGCCCCTTAGTTGTTTGTATGGGCTGGTCGTACGATTACGTATGCTCGCATTCTCACTGGGACTGAAGAAAATATATCGTGCTTCTGTGCCGGTTGTTTCCGTCGGTAACCTGACCGTTGGTGGTACCGGGAAAACACCGATGGCAGATTTCCTGGCTAAATGGATGGTGGAACACAATATACCGACTGCCATTGTCAGTCGTGGCTATGGCGGAAATTATGCGTCTGCAGTTGCCAGAGTAAAGTTGGAAAGCAAGGCCACAATGAACCCCGCTGAGTGTGGCGACGAGCCTTTTTTATTGGCCAGGAGAAATCCCTCTGTACCGGTTTTTGTTGCGAGACGCAGAACACTTGGGGTCAAAGCTGCCGAGAAGGCAGGAGCCAAACTGATTATTCTCGATGATGGCTTCCAGCATCGTGCCGTACACCGAGATCTGGATATCGTTCTGCTGGACAGCCAAAAGCCTTTTGGCAACGGTCACATTGTACCTGCCGGCCAACTGCGTGAACCGCAATCGGCTCTACAGCGCAGTCATCTGCTTGTTATGACCCGCGTTCAGACTGGTGCCGGCAATGTGTTCCCTGGTGCCAACAATGTGCCCGCCTGTGATAGCAATGTGCCCGCCGGTGATAACAATGTACTAATGGTGCCGAAGCCGATCATGCGCAGTCGGCATCTTATGTCACAAAACCTCACTTCTCTCAGCGGAGAAGTTGTCAGTTGGGAGGAGTTGACCGGTAAAACGTGCGTTGCCTTTGCCGGGATAGCCCGCCCTGATGCCTTTTTTATTGCGCTGAAAGCTCGGGGCCTTACTCTTTCTGATGAAATTTCTTTTATGGATCATCAAGTGTATGATAGCGAATTGCTGGTACATTTGTTCCAGGTGAGTCGAGAATGTGATGCCTTGATTACTACGGAGAAGGACGCCGTAAAGCTTGCCAAGGCTGAATTCCCGGTACCCTGCTATCAGGTTGGGGTTGATCTGGAATTTGATGACATCTCATTACTCGATCATTTGCTTCAAGGGTTGATTGCAAATTCATGAATCTGATTTTTTGTCTTTATGAATATTTCCCTTTTGGCGGTTTGCAACGTGATTTTCTAAAGATTGCGTGCAAGTCCATGGACAGGGGACATAGTGTTCGTGTTTTGACCATGGCCTGGCAGGGCGATCAACCGGAAGGCCTGGATGTGCAGCTCCTGCCTCATTCTGCCCTTTCGAATCATGGGCGTTGTTTGAAGTTCACTCAGACAGTCGTGAAGATGTTGCCCGGGATAAGCTGCGATGCAGTGATCGGATTCAATAGAATGCCCGGTCTCGATGTCTATTACGCTGCAGATTCCTGTTACCAGGCCAGAATGAAGGGTCTGCGAGCCCTTGCCCCTCGGTTGATGGGGCGCTACAAGACATATGCCGGCTTTGAAAGGGCCATTTTCTCCCCGGAATCAAAAACGGAAATTCTGTCGATATCGCCTCAGGAACAGCGTAAGTTTATCGACTGTTACGGTACGCCTGAAGAAAGGCTACATCTGCTTCCACCCGGAATTTCAAGGGATCGCTTCCGGCCTGCCAATGCAGAAGTCATACGGTCTGAAGTCAGATCTGAGCTTGGTCTCCGCGAAGAACAGATCATGTTGCTGATGGTCGGTTCGGCGTTTCAGACCAAAGGGGTGGATCGTGCAATCCGTGCAGTGGCTAATTTACCTGAAGATCTTCGCAGTAAGGTCCGGATGTTTGTCATTGGCAGAGGCAAGGTTAGCACTTTTTCCGGTTTTGCGAAAAAAGTGGGTCTTGCTGATCAGGTTGATTTTCTTGGCGGTCGAGATGATGTGCCGAAATTTTTGTTGGCAGCAGATCTCTTAATTCATCCGGCACGTACCGAAAGTGCCGGGATGGCACTGATCGAGGCGATGGTTGCGGGACTTCCTGTTCTGGTAACAGAAAATTGTGGCTACGCTTTTCATGTCAGGGATGCAGAAGCAGGGTGCCTGGTGCCGATGCCTTTTAAACAGGAGATGCTGAACAGGACACTGAAGGACGTGCTCTCAGGCCACGATTTACGTAAATTGGGTGAAAATGGCGTCCGCTATACTGCCCGGGTCGATGTTACAGGGCTTCATGACAAGGCTGTTGATATCATCGAAGAAGTTGCCGGAAGGAGGGAGCGGCCTTGATGACTTTATGCTCCGCTCTACAGGATAAATTTTTCGGGGAGGACGCTTTCGAGCAGATCCTTGCCATGGACGGCAAGATTTATCGCAACTTCAAAGGGCGTAAAACCTTACGGTTCGAGCACGAAGGGAAGGGGTATTTTCTTAAAATCCACCCGGGGGTTGGTTGGCAGGAGATCCTGAGTACCTTACTGAATTTCAAGGTCCCGGTCTTGAGTGCGAAAGACGAGTACGAGGCGATACTGGCTCTGGGAAAGATAGGTGTCCAGACAATGACCATTGCCGGTTATGGGCTCCGTGGCAGCAACCCGGCGAAGTTGCAATCGTTTATTATTACGAAAGAGATTGAAAATGCTGTCAGCCTTGAAGAACTGGTTCTGGACAGTCAACTGCCGACTCCGACCCCGGTAATGAAGCGTGCAATCATAAAAAAGGTTGCTGAAATTGCCCGAGCCATGCACCGGAATGGAGTGAATCACAGGGATTTCTATATATGCCATTTTCTGTTACCCATGAACTGGCTGGTCATGGAAAAGGTAGATGATGATCCACCGTTACATGTTATTGACCTCCATCGTACCCAGGTTCGTTCCCGCATCCCCGTTCGCTGGTTGTTAAAAGATCTGGCCGGACTTCATTTCTCGAGCATGGACGCCGGGTTGACAATGAGAGACCGTTTGCGCTTTATCTGCTGCTATGAAAACAAGACCGTCCGGCAGGTCGTCAATGATCTTCCTGGCTCCTGGGGTAAAATAGACCGCAAGGCGGCCAAACTTTACCGTAAATTCCAGAAGCGTTACGGGTTGCTCCAAACTGACGGAGTTTGAAGTGAAGTTGCTGCATCGGGCAGCGATGTCTGCGTGGACTTGACGTGAACTCGCGAGTTGCACCCAGGCTTTAAATCAACAGAGGTTTGTCATGTATTCTGTACTTGAGAAAAGATATTTATCAGTACTTCTCGGGCTGGTTCTGTTCTCTTTCCTCTTGAAGTTGATCATTATTCTGAATGTCAATTCGATCAACAACGATGGAGTTTTATATATCGGGTCTGCTGTTAAAATCGCTGCGGGAGACTTTGCCGGAGCAATCAAGATTTTTCCGATGCCCCTGTACTCTTTCCTGATCTGCGGTTTTAATTACATTTTTCACGATTGGCTTTTTTCTGCACAGTTTATCAATGTTGTCTCCCTGTCTCTGACGAACATCCCGCTTTATCTCCTGTCGCGCAGACTTTTTGATGAAAAAGTCGCTTTCTGGACAGTTCTGCTCTTCAGCCTGTCCCCTAACCTCAATAAATATGCATCGATCGTGATCCGTGACCCTATATTCATCCTGTTCTTCTCTCTGGCCATCCTGCTTGGACTCAAGGCTGTGACCGACCACAGGCTGAAAGATTATGTGTTGTGTGGAGTCATGACGATCATTGCGTTTTTCTTTCGCATCGAGGCCGTTCTGTTGCCTGTCGTCCTGTTTGTCTATCTTTTGATTCTCTATGTGAAACAACCTGATGAGAGACCCCGCATACTTAAAGGCTCTCTGGTTTTTTTCGCCCCGCCGGTTATCGGTTTCGTTGCCTTGGGAGTGTTTGCTTTCACGTCCATGGAATCGTTCGGCCGGCTTGATTTTGTCGTTGGATATATAGACCGGCTGCTGAGTCTTGGTTTCCTCGATAATCACCATATGCTCTACGAATATCTGAAGAACATCGAAGCGAACTGGGATGGCTACCTCGGCAAGCAGAATCTCTTCGAGATCACACGGCATTACATCCCGGTCATTTATCTGATTGGTGCGATCGAGGCCATGGTCAAAGGCTTCTCCCCGTTATATCTTCTCCTGGCCTGTATTGGCCTTTATACATCACCCCGGTTTAACCGTGCGCATTACCTGTTGGCGTTGACTGGCGTCATTTTCTTCATGATGGCTTACTACAGGCTGTTTGAGGCTAATTTTATCGTTGGTCGGTTGTTCCTTGTTTCTCGTCTGATGCTTTTCCCCTGGGTTGGCTTAGGCTTGCAGTTCCTGTTATCTATAAGAATCGAAAGGGCTATCGTAAGACGTTTTTCACTGGCATTGCTGGTGCTGCTTTTTATTGGTGTTCCGGTCGGTGAAACTATCGGTGATGTCTGGAAACAGGACAACCTTTCCAGAACCGCTGGTGAATGGTTTGCACAACAGGAGGAACTCCAGAAACTCAATATTATCTCCACTGATTCTCAGGTCATGTTCTTTGCGGGCAAGCTTTTCGTTGAAGACTACGTTTACTTTTCCACCTCGGTGTGGAGCCTGGATCTGATTAGTGAAAAAATAGATCAAAACGATTCTGAGGTGATAGTTCTGAGAGTCTCAAGGAAACAAGTTGATAATCCAGACATTCAAGGCTTTACGGTTATTCAAGAGTTTCCCGGGGATCCTAACAAAATTCTGTTTTACAAAAAGTCCCAATAAAGAGTTAGTAACGCCTTGGAAAATCATACATCATTATCTAAGAATATTTCGTGGTCTTTTGTCGGGAATCTAGTGTATGCGGCATGCCAGTGGGGCATGCTTGTTGCTCTTGCCAAGCTGGGATCGACTGAAATGGTTGGGCAGTTTACTCTTGGCCTGGCAATTACAGCTCCTATTGTCCTGTTCACTAACATGCAGTTAAGAAACGTAATAGCCACTGACTTCAGGAGTGAATATCTGTTTCGTGATTATTGTGGCTTGCGCATGTCTTCAGCGCTGGTGGCTTATACGGTTATTGTTCTTGTCGTTATTTTCTCTGGATATTCGCGCGAAGTGTCCGCTGTCATCCTGGCTGTCGGTTTCGCAAAAATCATTGAATGCCTCAGTGATGTTTGTTTTGGATTAATGCAAAAATATGAGCAGCTACATCTCATTGCAATCTCAGTCATTATGAAGGGAAGCCTTTCGCTATTACTCCTGGCCCTTACGGTGTATGTGACCGGGAGTGCTTTTTGGGGTACAGTCTCACTGGCTACAGGATGGTTGCTTGTCCTGCTCCTCTTTGATGTCCCGGCGAGTAAAAAAGTTCTCAAATCATTCAATGGCATATCAAGCCACGAAGAAGGGTTCTCTTCTTCTGCTCTCAAAATGGATGCCACTAAAATGCGAACCCTTATTCTCCTGGCACTACCACTGGGTTTTGTTGAAATGCTGGCCTCATTCAATATCAATACACCAAGATATTTTGTCGAAATGATGGTTGGTATTAATGACTTGGGAGTTTTCTCTGCAATGGCATATGTCATTGTGGTTGGTGGGACAGCAGTCTATGCAATAGGCCAATCAACGACACCGAGACTTGCTAAATATTATGCGGAAAATAATTTGCTCGAATTCAAAAAAATCCTTTTTAAAATGCTTGGCGTATCACTGGCACTTGGACTTTGTGGCATCTTTATCTCCTTCTTCGCCGGTGAACTTCTGCTGTCGTTGATTTATACGCAGGAGTATGCCAATCACAATGATGTTTTTGTTGTTCTTATGGTGGCGGCCACATTTAACTACCTTGCAACAGTTTTTTGGTTCGGTATTATTTCCGCAAGATATTTTCGTGTACAGGTTGGGTTGTTCGGTGGAACTCTTTTCGTCAATATCCTGATGTGTGTTTTTCTGGTCCCGTCAGCAGGAATGATGGGGGCCGCAACAGCGTTTGCCCTGGCAGAATTGTTCCGTGCTTTATTCGGAGCTTTTATCCTATGGCGAGTTACTTGCCTGACCCATTCAAATGCTTAGTTTGTTGGTAATCCGTACAGATTGTCTGTCATGGCCGATTAATAATTAAGGATGACCTTGTTGAAAGTTCTACATCTACTGAAAACCTCCGTTGGTGCAACCTGGGCCTTGCGCCAGATGAGGGAATTGGTCAAAAACGGTGTCGAGGTTCATGCCGCGATGCCTTCTGGTGGCCCGCTTGTGGAGCAGTGTCTCTTGGCCGGCATAAAGGTACACTGCCAGCAGGCGGATTTGCCGGTACGATCGCCGTGGCTATGTAAAAGAACTCTGAATAGTTTTCGTCAGCTGGTTGCGGCCGTAAATCCCGACATAATCCACAGCCATTTCGTCGGTACGACATTGACCATGCGTCTGGCCCTGGGTAAGCATCATAATATCCCTCGAATTTTTCAAGTTCCCGGGCCGCTTCATTTGGAGCACAGGTTCTTCCGCCAGGCGGAATTGCTTACAGCGGGACCGATTGATTACTGGATTGGATCATGTCGCTGGACCTGTGAACGTTATCAACGGTCTGGGATCTCCGAGGATCGGCTCTTCTTGTCCTATTATGGGGTTGATCTGGATGACTTTGAGCAGAAACCAGGAGGGAAATTACGATGTGAACTCCAATTGCAGGAGAGTGACAAACTCGTTGGTTTGGTTGCGTTTATGTATGCTCCGAAGAAATTCCTTGGGCAACAACGGGGTCTTAAAGGTCATGAAGACCTGATTGATGCCCTGGCGATCTGCAGAGAACAGGATCCCTCAATTAAGGGTGTGATTATTGGCGGAGCGTGGAATAATGCAATCGCTTATGAAAAACAGGTCAGGTTATATGGACAGAAGCGATGCGGGGATAGCCTTTATTTCCTAGGTACCCGTCATGATGTTCCTGATCTCTACCCTGATTTGGATGTTGCGGTCCACCCTTCTCATTCTGAAAATGTTGGTGGGGCTCTTGAATCCCTCCTTTCCTGTGTGCCGACCATTGCAACAAATATTGGAGGTTTCCCTGATCTAGTGAGGCCGGGACAAACAGGCTGGCTTGTGCCTCCACGACAACCGAGGGTTTTGGCTGAGGCCATTATGGAGGCATTGGCCTGTCCCGAGGAGGCAAAGAGGCGAGCAGAAAATGGCAGAAAATTAGCGAAAGAGCTTTTTGACGTAAAGCAAAATGCCATGCAGGTTTTGCAAGCATACCAGGAGATTCTTGGCAACCGGTGTAAGCGTAGTCAAAATGAAGTGGTGGGGGGGTGACAATGAGTAAAAGTAAATACGCCTCAGTCAGCGTGTTTTTTTTCTGGTTCTTATTGCTTGTCATTTTTCACTATTGGTCACTATCCAATGGGCGGAATGGTTTTTCCCCTGTTTTCCTTGGTGGAGATGATGGAGAGTTCTATTATAACCGTGCAATGTTGCTTCTTTCTGGACAGCAAGAGGCCGCAGAATACATCTATTCTGCTCTGCTAGCGAGTCTAATTGGGTTAACAGGTGTAAAGTCTGTATTCTTTTGTAAATTCATTAATTTGATCATTACTTTTCTTTCGTTTTCAACTCTTTGTCACCTTTTTAGTTGTTTGGTAAGAGAAGATTATCGTTTTTCAAACATTTCACAAAATGAAGATAATAGTAAGTTTTTTGATAATCAAAAAATTATACTAATGATCACTATAGCCATCTATCCAAGCTATGTTTTGTTTTCATTTCCATTGACTATTCTTCGTGATAGTTACCTATACCTTCTTTTTGTTCTGTCTGTTCTCTTATTTGTGAAAATACTTTGTGTGAAAAAAAATAAGATGGTGTATCCTTTGTCCTGTGTTTTTTTAATAGTGCTGTTTATCACTTATACTTTTCGTTGGTATATGGCGATTTCTCTTTGTCTTGGGTTTGTGCTCTTTGTGTTTATTTATGCTCGGGATGTTGTTGGCAGCTTTCGTAAAATGAATTTACGTCCTGTCATTATCTCTCTTATGTGTATCGTTTTTGCAATATCAGGTGTGTATTTTAAGATGTCCGGGAATTTTCAAATGTTCCTTGAATATCGAAATAATTATCACCTATATTCTCCTGAAGCAGGGAGTAATCTCGGCATAAAGTTAATGGAATATCTCGAAGGGGATTTGTCTTTCTATAAAGCTTCAGGATTTGCAGTTAATTACATTTACAGTTTTGCAAGTAATGTTTTTGGCCCCTTGCCAAACCAAATAACAAGTCCCAAAATGGTTTTTGCCTTAGGTGAGGGTTTTGTCGTTTTTGCCTTGTTTTTTTATGTTCTTAAAAACTTGAAATCTTTGAATCTATGGGGCCGACTTTTGGCGGTCCAGTCAATAGTTTGGTTCTCTGTGATAGCTCTTTCTAATGATAACATCGGAACGGCAATGCGACTTAGAGTTCCTGGTGTACTTTTATTGCTTGTTTTGGCTTCTTATCTCCAATGGAAGAACAGATTTGAACTCTCCGTTCAATGAAGACTATTCTCTTTTACTATTGATTTTTAAAGGGATATGAAGAGTGACAAAGAGGCTGATAGATGTATTTGGGAGCTTGCGTTGGGTTAGTTTTGTTCTTCTTGCCCATGGTTGTTATCGGTACCCTTTTACTCATTACTCATGGTCGTCCTGTCTCGTTTTCCCAAAGCCGCCCTGGTCGAAATGGGATCCCTTTTAGAATGTATAAATTTCGCACAATGCGCGATGCTTGTGATGAGATGGGCAATTCGTTGTCTGATTCTGAACGTCTGACGTCTTTTGGGCGTTTGCTTCGCGCGACCTCACTGGATGAATTGCCGGAGTTTTTCAACGTCCTGAAGGGAGATATGAGTTTAGTCGGTCCACGGCCTCTACTGCCAGAGTACCTTTCACTCTATACTTCTGAACAGGCGCGGCGCCATGAACTGCGACCTGGTATTACAGGTTGGGCTCAAATCAATGGTCGTAATGCCATCAGTTGGGAAGAAAAGTTTGCTCTTGATGTCTGGTATGTAGATAATCATACTCTGAGTCTCGACTTTAAAATCCTCCTTCTCACGGTATTCAAAGTATTCAAAAGGGAAGGTATCAGCCAGGAAGGTGCTGCGACAGCGCACAAGTTCATGGGAACAAACAGGCATGATCAAAAATAAAACCCAAATTTTTATTATTGGTGCAAGCGGCCACGCCAAGGTCGTTATCGATGTCCTTGAAAGACAGGGCGAATATGAGATTGCTTTTCTTGTCGATGATGCGCCCGCCTTGAAAGGCAAGTTGGTTTTTGGATATCGGGTCATTGGCGATATGAAGGAAATGTTCGCATGCCGCGACCGTCCGTCAAAAGGCATAATCGCTATCGGTAACAACAAGATCCGCAGGCGGATAGCCGATCAGTTGAAACTTGAGGGTCTCGAACTCGTTTCCGCTGTTCATCCTTCAGCCAGTTTGTCGAGGGGAGTAGGGCTTGGTGAGGGAACGGTTGTTATGGCCGGCGCGGTTATCAACGCCGACACCAGGATCGGCCGGAATGTCATATTGAACACGAAGTCTTCCGTAGATCATGATTGTTTAGTTGGAGACGGAGTGCATATAGCTCCCGGGGTGACTCTCTGTGGTGGCGTGTGCCTCGGTGACAGCACTTTCGTCGGAGCTGGTGCCACGGTTTGCCCGGGGATAACAATTGGAAAAAACGTTACAGTCGGTGCTGGTGCGACTGTTATTGGGGATGTTCCCGATGGCGAGACAGTTGTCGGTGTCCCCGCCCGGACCATTAAGGCCCAAACCTATGAATCAATCTAAGATCGAGTGATTTTATGAATATTTTCACAAAAGCCCCCTGGCCATCTTTTGGGCGAGATGAAAGAAATGCAGTTGAAGCCGTACTCGACTCGGGCAAGGTCAGTTATTGGACCGGTGATCAGGGTCGTCTTTTTGAAGAGGAGTATGCCGCCTTCTGCGGCTGTAAGCACGCTGTCGCACTAGCGAACGGGACCGTAGCGCTGGAATTGGCCTTGCGCGTTCTTGGGGTCGGGCCGGGTGATGAGGTTATCGTGCCATGCCGGACATTTATTGCTACAGCGAGTTGTGTGGCCGTGTGTGGCGCCCGCCCGGTCATGGCTGATGTGGAGCCGACTTCACAGAACTTGACTGCGAAGACGATAGCAGCGGTTGTCACTTCCAGAACCAAAGCGATCATCGCTGTCCACTTGGCAGGCTGGCCCTGCGATATGGACCCGATTATGGCTCTGGCGAAAGAGCAGGGACTGGCGGTCATTGAAGATTGTGCACAGGCTCACGGCGCTCGTTACAAAGGCCGCCCGGTTGGCTCTTTCGGTGATGTCGCTGCCTTCTCCTTCTGCCAGGACAAGATCATGACCACCGGCGGCGAAGGTGGAATGTTCGTGACCAATGACTCTCAGCTCTGGGAACGGGCCTGGGCTTACAAGGATCATGGCAAAAGCTACGATGCCGTCTACCGTCGTATGCACCCTCCCGGATACGGTTTTCGCTGGTTGCATGAAAGCTTCGGGACGAACTGGCGTATAACCGAGATGCAGTCTGCCCTCGGTCGGGTCGCCCTGAAAAAACTCCCCGGTTGGGTCGAGAAGCGTAGCGCGAACGCCGCTCGATTAACCACCGCCTTTTGTGGAATAGAAGGTCTCAGGCTGCCTCTTCCGGCTGATGAGTTTTTTCATTCATATTACAAGTACTATGCATTTGTTCGTCCTGAATATCTTGCTCCGGGCTGGGACCGGGACCGGATTATGGCTGAGATTAATGCTGCTGGTATCCCTTGCTTCAGCGGCAGTTGCAGTGAAATCTATCTTGAAAAAGCATTTGATCAGGAGGGGTTGCGTCCTCCTGAGAGGTTGCCCGTTGCGAAACAACTTGGCGAGAGCAGCCTGATGTTCCTGGTCCATCCGACGCTGGACACGGTTTCCATCGATGCCATGGCCGAAGCGGCTTGTGTTGTATTTAAACAGGCATTCCATGTCTCCTGCCCCCTTTAGAATAGTGATGACAGGGCGATAGATGATGGCAGGGAGATAGACGATGGCAAAATCCGCAAATCTATATCAGATCATCAGCCAACGCAGGTGGCTGATACTGTTGGTGCAGGTCCTGATCATTGTCATGGCCTTTGTGCTGGCATTTGCCCTGCGTTTTGACTTTTCTATCCCGCCCTTCTATCAACAGGTTCTTCTGGATCTGATGCTCCCGGTTCTGCTGATCAAATTATTGGTTTTCTGGAGGTTTGGCCTCTTCCAGGGGTGGTGGCGTTATGTCTCGATGGCTGACCTGATAGTTCTTGCAAAAGCGAACGTTGTTGCCACCCTTGGGTTTATCCTGTTCGCTGTTTTTGTCTATCCTTTAGGCATTATCCCGCGCTCTGTTATGGTGCTCGATGGGGTTCTCTGTTTCCTCATGCTGGGGGGGATTCGTTTTGTGACCCGGGCGTTCCGTGAAAACTATTTTCCCATGATTATGAAAAAATCGTTGGATAATCATGTTCTGATCGTCGGTGCCGGCGATGCAGGACAGGTGATTGCAAGGGAACTTCGTCAAAACAGCCGACTGAACAGTGCCGCCCTCGGTTTTGTTGATGATGACCCCAGGAAACAGAAGCAACGTTTCCAGGGATTGCCGGTATTAGGCCTTACTGGTGAAATCAACAAGATCTGTAGCGACTATGAGGTCACAGAAGTCATCATTGCTATCCCCTCCGCCAAAGGTCGGGACATCAAGCGGATCGTTGATCTCTGCCTGAATGCCGATGTGCGTTTCCGGACTCTACCGAGTGTCGGCGAACTGATCGATAAGGAAATCTCTTTTGAGCAACTCAAGGATGTTGCTGTGGAAGATCTCCTGGGTAGGGACCCCGTAATCATCGAGACTGCCAAAATTGCTGAATACCTCAAGGGAAAACGGGTTTTGGTCACAGGTGCTGGTGGCAGTATCGGTGCCGAGCTGTGCCGTCAGGTCAGTCAATTCGGCCCTGAATCCCTGGTTCTTTTTGATCAGTCCGAAACGCCATTATTTGAGATCGAAAAAGAATTGGTCCTAAGATATCCGGAGGCAACCTTCAGACCGATCATGGGGAGCGTTCGTGATCGGGATCGTGTGGGAAGGGTTTTCGAGGAATATCGGCCCGAGGTTGTTTTTCATGCTGCAGCTTACAAGCATGTACCGATGATGGAGTTCAATCCTGCCGAAGCAGTCCTGAACAATGTGCTTGGGACAAAAATTCTGGCCGATGCCGCCGACGCTGCATCGGTACAACATTTTGTCATGATTTCTACGGACAAGGCGGTTAACCCGACCAATATCATGGGTGCCAGTAAGCGGGCGGCCGAACTCTACGTTCAATGTCTTGCGAAAACAAGTGAAACTCATTTTGTAACCGTGCGTTTCGGCAATGTCCTGGGGAGCAACGGCAGCGTTGTACCGATTTTTCACAAACAGATCAAATCCGGTGGGCCGGTTACGGTCACTCATCCTGACGTCACACGTTTTTTTATGACGATACCGGAAGCTTCGCAACTGGTCCTTCAGGCAGGTTATATGGGGAACGGTGGTGAAATATTCTTGCTCGACATGGGGGAATCAGTGAAGATTACCGAACTTGCCGAGAGAATGATCAGGCTCTCCGGGCTTCGCCCTTATGATGACATCGAGATCACATTTACCGGTTTACGTCCTGGCGAGAAACTCTATGAGGAGTTGTTGGTTGCCGGTGAGGGAGTGCTGTCAACACCACATGAGAAGATTCGTATCGCTGGTGCTGTTGATGTGGATAGCCGGCAACTGGATCACAATCTGAACAGACTTTTCGAGTCTGCGCGAGCGATGCAACTGGTCAAGGTGCGCGAGGAATTGATGAATGTTGTCCCGGAATTTGTTGCGGCTGAAAATTGATTTTGTTAATGAGTTAAATGTTTGTTCTTCTTAACTGGTGATTCTGTGCGTAATAAATTTTCAATAATCGAAGAGCGACCATATATTCTCCTGGCTATTCTGCTCGGAATTTCATTATTGATTAAAGCCGTGTTGATTTATCAGACTGACATCATCAACCCAGATGGCATTCGTTATATCAATTCCTCCCATGAATTCTTCCAGGGCAATATTGCTACGGCATTTGATCATGAAAAGATGCTCGGCTTCACATTCTTACTTGGCCTGACTCATTTAGTCGTCCCCGATTGGTTTCTTGCCGGGAAAATCCTGTCGTGCGCCGCATTGGTTATGACGACCATTCCACTCTATCTCATAGCGCGGGAACTTTTTGGCAAAAGGGCTGCTTTTTATACGGCCCTGGTCTTCACTATTATCCCGAGTATTAATGCGAAATGCACGGATCTATTGTTAAGGACCCGGCGTTCTTGTTTCTGCTCGTGCTCTCCCTGTGGCTGGTTCTTTATGCGCTCAAGGAATCACGGTGGTGGTGCGCTGCTCGCAGGTTTATTCTGTTGCCTGTCTGTGCTGGTTCGCCCTGAAGGGGCGGTTTTCTTTCTGGTTATCACGTTGTTCCTGGCAACTTTAACAGCATTTATACCAGAGAGTCGTAGATTGAACCTGAAGTGTCTAATAGCTTTCTGTGTATTACCTTTCGTCTCTTTGCTGCTTGTAATAACCCTTTTGTGGCCGGAATGATCTCTCCGGAGGTTTTACCGGGGATCTACGAAAAGTTTGCCCTGTATTTCCAGATGGATCTCCTGCGGGTCTACCGGGACATTTATCAACATCTTAAGGACGTTGAAGACAGCTTTCCCGGCGGTGAATGGACCAATGATTTCTTTGAGTATGCCAGGTACAATATTTTCCTGATCTATCTGGTCGGTATGATGCAGACTTTTTGTAAAGCACTGTTCCCGGTCTTTCTCGTCCGTTAATCTATGGGCTGAGGCTGAGAAACAACTGGAACAGGCACGTGGCCTGCTGTTGGCTCGTATTGGCAAGCTTCCTGGTGATGGACTATGTGCTCCTGGTGTCGCGTAACTTCATGTCTGCCCGTTACCTGCTGGTTCCGGTTGTTCTGAGTGCACTGTCTTCATCGGCTACGGAATGGATCGCATGATCACCGCCATCAATACGTTTCATTATCGCAGGACCGCTTTCTCCGTCGCGATCATCCTTTGCCTCCTCTTGCCTTTGGGCAGGATGTTGTAAATGGTTCACATGAGAAATTAGTGATCAGGGAGGCCGGTGTCTGGCTCGCTGGTAATAGAGATCTAGCGGCAAACAGAATGATTGTGAGCGAAGAAAGAATCGCTTATTATGCCGGGCTTTTTCGTGGTGACTACGAGATGTTCAACGAGAAAAGAATAGACAGCCTTGAAAAGAAAGCCTTACGAGGAGGATCGTGGGCTTATAGTTATCTATAAGAACCGGGATGATATTGATGAAATCCTGATTTCAGAGATTTCGCTCTGGTTAAAAAAATTGACGGGCGTAAAAAAACCGTGATGATCTATGAGAGGCCGTGATCTTATGAGGCCATGATCTTATGAAAGGAAGTTGTGATGGTTGACGAAATAAAGCGCCAGCTGGATGCGCATATTGATGCAGTCAACATGGTGACAGAGCAACTCACCGAACCGATTGCCGAGTGTGCCCGAATGCTGGTTGCTGCTCTAAAGGGCGGTCATAAACTTTTGATCATGGGAAACGGCGGCTCGGCGGCTGATGCGCAGCATTTTGCTGCGGAGATGGTCGGACGTTTCCTCATGGAGCGCAAAGCCCTGCCGGCGATTGCCTTGACGACAGATACATCGATTTTGACAGCCGTAGGCAACGATTACGGTTTCGATGAAATCTTTAAAAGACAGGTTGAAGCGCTTGCGGGTCCGGGTGATGTCCTGATCGGCATCTCAACCAGTGGTAATTCCCTTAACATCAAACGTGCTTTTGAGGCCGGCAAAAAAATCGGTGCCGGAACTATTGGATTACTCGGCCGCAATGGAGGTGAGATCGGGCCCATGGTCGACCTTAACCTGACCGTCCCAAGCTT
>PVMK01127401.1_pt1 | contig 33766 bp, 29 predicted proteins | sample 1853481 | NCBI WGS metagenome assembly PVMK01 (sample SAMN08533507, study PRJNA380276) | Marine sediment metagenome, whole genome shotgun sequencing project.
GTTTTATCTTGTGCTCTAACCGCGTAGTACCTGGCAAAATGGTACTCTGCAAGGAGAAATTTTCCGTTTGTCAAAGAAATGGCCTTTTCAAAGTACTCTTTTGCCCGGATGGGGTTACCACCCAGCATCTTTGGTTTTGAAGCAAGGATTGTTCCCATAAGGACATAAGGAGTGCCATAAAAATAATCACCGTTTAGTTCGAGAACCCTTTTAAGGCATGATTCGGCAATGGCCAACTGCGCCAGGGCTGCGGGTTTGTCAAGATTCAGATTGATCCATCCATTCCATGACATGGTGGTCCAAAACAAAGGTCCAAGTTCCTCTTGTCCTGTTGTGCTCAGGGCGTTTTCAATGGCCGTTTTTGTTTGCCCGGCCGCTTTCAACAGGGAGCCGCTTTGTCCCATCGCCCTGAGCCCATAGTTTTTGGCCCGTAAATAGAGATGTGATGCCCTTTCCGGGGCGTCTTCTTCAACAAACAACATGGCGTACCCCGTGAATCCCATAGAGAGAGCCGTCAAAAGCCGCCTGTTATTCGGTGCGTTCTTTAACAGTCCCTCCATTAGTTTGAGCTCTGCCGGCAGGGACTCTTCCGCCAATTGCAAGTCACATTCTTCAAAAAAGGCCTGGGTAAGGTTGGAGATCAAGGAGGGCGAAAACTCCAACCCCAAACTCACACATCCCGTCATGATCAAAAGCAAGAGCAGGAGGAGAGATGATTTTGAAAAGAATTTTTGCATCACAAAATTAATATCCTATAAAGGGGTCCTGTTTTTTAGGAGGGTATTTCAGGAGTCTTTTTGCCAAAAATTGGGCCCCTGATCCGTTTTTCATATCTATCACTATCCGGTAGTATTCCGTTGCCCTTTTTCGATTCCCCTCCAGATCGTAACTCATCCCCATCTTTATCATGGGCCATGCAACCATATAAGGGTCGTTTTTAGGGTCAGCGTGTTTGAGAAGAAAAGCCAACTTGGACCTCGCCGCAGCATAACGGTTTGAAAGAGGTCATAAATTGATTCCATATAGAGGGCGCGTCTCTCCCACATGGCGGACCTAGTGGTCAAGGGACTTCTGGACCCTCTTTTTCTGATACCATCGACGACATCCCGAAACTCGGATTCCATGCCAAGCCTTAAATAACTGACACCTTCCAGGACCTTGTAACGCGGGTTATTATCGTATTTTGTGGTAAGCTCCTTGGAAAATGTAAGGGATTTTGAAAAATTCTCCTCAAGAAAAAGATAGATGTAAAGGAGCATGCTTTTTGCTTCAGTGGCCGAATAGGTCGCCTGAGAGGCGGCAATATTAATCTTTCTGAGCCCCTCCTGTTTATTTCCCTTGTGGAGAAGGAGGTACGAGAGAAATTTCAACGTCCCTGAGAGGCGGGCAGTATAATAATCGAAACTGCCGATACCCAACAACACGTCTTTATTGTCGGGAGCCATCTCATGGCATATTTTTAAGGCATCGATCGCCTCCCTTGCAAAGAAAAAAGCGGATAACCAGTTGCCTTGAGACAGTTCAAATCGGCCTTTAAACCCCAGGGCACCACCGAGATAGAAGTAATCAGAACTGTCGCCCTTGCCATTCTCAATGCGCTCTTTGGCCACCTTGACAGTATGGTCGACACGCTTGAGATACACCTCAACCGTCTCATGAGACCAAAACCCGGATGCCATACGCGACCATGTCACCATGGCAAGATAAAAATAACCAATGGGTCTTTCCGGGCTTTGTAGTATGACCTGCTCAAAAGTTTTTTCGGCTTTTTCAAAACGTCGGTCATATAATAAGTGGATTCCGGTGAGGATGTTTTTTTTAGACCCCGGCTGTTGAAAAGTGGGTGGTTGTTTTTGTTCAAGACACCAAGCTGTCTGTCCCGAAGACATCTGGATAACCAGGGTAAAGAACAAAAAAAAGCCGGCTATGAGAAAATATTTTTTAAGTGGGCACCAATTTTTCACCGCAAGAACCTTTTGTTAAGACGAAAATCCGGCTTCAGATAGCTGCAGGATAACAACATAAATAGAGTTGAATATCAATAAGACTCGCTTGACATATACCATCACAGTTTTGGTTGAAGCAAGGAAGAATCTTACTCTTGTTTTGAAGATGAGAAAAAAATTCTCCTAAACCAAAGGTTTTCTTGACTTTTTTAGATTAAAGGGTACAATTTGATATAATAGTTTTGAGCGCAAGAAATCAGGGGGTGGCTTTATGAAAATACTCATTGTCGGCGGCAATGGCAGGGTAGGTAGTGAGTGTAAGGATGTGCTCGGCCAGGAACACGACCTTATAACACCCAGTAAGAAAAAGCTGGATATTGCCAGTTGGGATGGTGTCATTGAATGCCTCCAGGAGGTCTCGCCCGATGTGGTCCTAAACTGCGTCGGACTTACTAACATGAACGTTTGTGAAACCGACAATTTTGCCGTACGAAAAATAAATATAGAAGGCCCCAGAAATCTGGCACAGTGTGCAGCGAGATTTGAATGCGTGTTTGTCCATATTTCATGTGCCCATGTCTTTGACGGGAAAAAAATGATGCCCCAGCCATATTTTGAGGATGATACGGCAAATCCGTTGTCAGCCTATGGCAAAAGCAAGGTGGAAAGCGAAGTGGCCGTGCGTGGAAATGCCCCGAATTATATTATCATTAGGAGCGCCTGGCTGTATGGGTTCAAAGGAAGCGGCTTTCTCAAGTCTATCCTCCAGAAAGCCCTCGAAAAAAACCCAAAACCCATAAAAGTCATGAGCGATCAATATGGGTCTCCCACCTGGAATCACCGACTGGCTTTGCAGATTAAAGAGCTGATTGAAAAAAAAGCAAAAGGGACCTACCACATTACATCCGAAGGCTATTGCAGTCGACTTGAATATGCGAAATATGCGCTTGATAAATTGAACATAAAGGCCACTCTTGAACCCTGCAGCATCAAGGATTTGAAAGGGCCAATGCCCCCGGCCAATTGTCTGCTGGCAAACAGGCTGGCAAAAAAGCAAGGGATCAGTGTTATGACCAACTGGAAGAAAGATCTGAACAGTTTTCTTGACAAATTCGGAAGTGCCCTGATCAAAAAGGCCAAGATGAAAAAGGTTTGAGAAACATTTGAGGTAGGCGTTCACGGGTTCAAAGGTTCAGGGTTCAAGGTTCCATTCTCGTTACTTTCTTTGTCCTTAACCCTGAACGTTGAATCTCTGTCGAAGATCCCGCAGGGCGGGGAACCTGTGAACGGTTGCCATTTGAGCAGTTTGGAAAAGCAAGAATCTAAATAGAACGTCCCAGTACTGCTCCCTCATAGATGGCTGCCTTGGCGGTTCTTGTTTCCAGGCAGTCCCCAATCTGATGGACTTCATATCCCATGGATTTTATCTGATCAAAAAGCCTGTTATCCGGACGTGATCCAATGGCAATAACAACCAATTCCGACTCCAGGAATATCTCGCGGCCATCGCTGTTGAGAACTGCCACCCCGTTGTCTTCAATCCTCAACAGTTGGGAAGTGGTCATGAGTTTGGCATTATACTCTTTCAGCCTTTTCAGGAGGATTTTTCTGGTCATGCTCTCCAGCCGGCCTCCGATCTTGGGAAGCATCTCGACGATTGTCACACGACTTCCGCCTTCCAGGAGATGAAGAGCAACCTCTGACCCTGTTGCGCCCACCACAACCACCTTTTTTTGGATTTTTTTATCACCATTCAGCACTTCCGTAAAAGGGACAACCATCTCTTTATCAACCCCTTCAACAGAAGGGAAAAACGGTACAGACCCGGTTGCCAAAATCACCACATCCGGATCGTGGGTCCTGACAGTGTCCACAGTGACCTCGTGATTGAAGTGGCATTTGACCCCAAATCTTTCGGTTTGCTTTATCTGGAATTTGATCAGATTTAGCAGTTCTTTTTTGTAACTGGTAACGCTGCCCAAAATGAGCTGGCCGCCGGGGTTATCCTGTTTTTCAAAAAGTGACACATCATGTCCCCTCCTTGCTGCCACCCATGCCACATTTAACCCGCCCGGACCGCCTCCGACCACCATGACCTTTTTGGGGTTTTGGGTCGGATGGAATGCCATTTCTTTTTCCCTGCCGAGGGAGGGGTTTACAAGACATTCAATACGTCCCTTTCGGAAGATAGATTCCATACAGGTGTTACAGGCTATACAGATCCGTATGTCTTCGGCACGTCCCTCCCTTGCCTTAATAGGTAGTTCGGGGTCCGCCAGGAGTCCCCTGCCAATACAGACCAAATCAGCCTTTCCCTTCTTTATGATCTCATTGGCGGTGAACGGATCGTTAATTCTTCCCACGGCCATTACAGGTACATCCAGGGCCTCCCTGATTTCTTGAGCTGAATCAGCCAGACAGGCTTTTTCCATAAACATGGGTTGGCAGATCCATTCAGGTGTAGCATCATTACCGGCTGATACTTGGATCACGTCGACCCCTTCGTCTACAATAATTTTCAGGATCTGGATGCTCTCATCTATGGTGAGACCATCCTTGACAAATTCTTGGGCACTGATTTTAAAAGACAGTGGGTAGTCGTTTCCGAGCCGATTTCTTATTTCACGTACTATATCAGATGCAAACCGGGTTCTTCCGTGGATATCTCCACCGTACTCGTCATCTCGGATATTAGAAAATCTCGAAAGAAATTGGTTGACCAAGTATCCATGGGCCCCATGGATTTCAATTAATTCAAACCCGGCCTCGACCGCCCTGTCTGCAGCATCGCCAAATTTTTTCACCAGTTTATGAATGGCATCAATGGTAAGGGGTTCCACATCACCACGGATGGCAGGGCAGGGCAGGGGGGAGGGAGCCACGGGTTTTTGCCCGACCACCCTGGCCGGTGTTTGTCTGCCCCCGTGATGGATTTGGATGGCAGGAACTGCGCCTTCTGCCTTCATTGCCACCGCGATTTTGAAGAGTCCCTCTGTAAATCGATCGTCATAAATGCGGGCTTGATGGGAAGAAACAATGCCTTCTGGTGAGACAGCGCAGGCCTCCATGATGACCATGGCCGGTCCACCTGCAGCTCTCAGTCTATAATGCTCGATGGTCTTGTCGGTAATCGCCCCATCGTCTTCTATCAGGAAAGACGCAAGGCCAGGCATTATAATTCTGTTTTTAAGTTTGCAGCCGTTGATCTGATATGACGAAAATAGCTCTTTCACAGTGAATTGTCCTCTTCCTATATTTTTTGACCCAAAAAAAATATAGAAATGTGATAAAAATTTGTCAAACAAAAATTTCAATTTTTTCTTGAAAATCATATGACAACCATTCATGTTTTCAAAAATGTATGAAAATCCCCCCGGATGCACGGTTGTCCTCAACGCAACCATACCAGCTATGGTGCGTATTTTCATTGACTGCAAAAAGACGCCTCTGCTATCTTTTTTACCCACTATCAGAGAAATCTCTTTCTCGTCAGGGAAGAGAAGAAATGGTGACTCCGGAAATAACTTCATAAAGGGGGACAAATCAAATTGATACGACTGCACAGTTTCTTGGGCTTTCTTGGGTTCGCCCTTTTGGCGTGGTTTTTTTCCGAGAGGCGCGGAAAAGTAAGCATCAGGACCCTTCTTACGGGTCTTGGTCTTCAAATATTCCTGGCAGTGTTAATGCTCAAACTCCCAGGCTCTCAGCAAGTCTTTCTTTTCTTGAACCAGGCGGTTCAGGCCCTGGCAGACTCAACAAAAGCTGGGACCGCTTTTGTGTTCGGGTACCTCGGAGGGGCGGGGCTTCCATTTGATGAAAAAGCCCCCGGTGCAAGTTATATCCTGGCATTTCAAGCGCTCCCGCTGGTTCTTGTAATCAGCGCCCTTTCATCCCTGCTTTTTTACTGGAGAGTCCTTCCGGCGGTTGTGCGACTTTTGAGAAAAACAATGGGTATCGGCGGGGTTGAGGGTTTGGGCACGGCAGCCAACGTCTTTGTGGGGATGGTGGAATCACCTCTTCTTGTGCGACCTTATCTCCTAAAAATATCAAGAAGTGAGCTCTTTACAATTATGACGACCGGCATGGCCACTATTGCGGGTACAGTCATGGTGATCTATGCTGCGATCCTGAGCAGGGTCATCCCGGGGATCATGGGCCATTTGCTTATTGCATCGATCATAAGCGCCCCGGCAGCAGTGACCGTGTCGAAACTGATGATTCCCGAGACAGGTGATCCTTCAGAGGGAGAGGTGGCGATAGCGAGTGAAGCACACAGTTCCATGGATGCGATTACCCGGGGGACCCTTGGTGGGATCAGACTTCTAATAAACATCACCGCCATGCTGGTGGTCTTTGTGGCCCTTGTCCATCTTTTGAACCTCCTTTTGGGTGTACTCCCTGACCTTTTTGGCAAACCCATCACTTTCCAGGGTCTTATAGGGTATATAATGGCCCCTGTCACCTGGCTGATGGGCATCCCCCGTTCCGAGGTGTTGATTACAGGTGAACTCATGGGGACCAAGACCGTCTTAAACGAATTTCTTGGATATCTCAAGTTGGCCGCACTGCCCGAGGGTACTTTGACCGAGAGAAGCCGACTAATTATTATCTACGCCATGTGCGGTTTTGCAAACTTTGGATCGTTGGGGATAATGATCGGTGGCATGGGGGTAATGGCACGAGAGCGGAGGGATGAAATTGTTGGCCTGGGTCTCAAGTCGATTGTTGCCGGGACCATCGCCACATGTATGACAGGAGCCCTGGTGGGGATGTTATATTAAGGGTTTATGTATGAACCCGTGAACGGCTGCTTTTCAATGTCTTTCCTTCCATCCGGGCACAGGAAAAACATATTTTTTTGAGGCTATATTTTTCGGCCAAACCACCCGGAAGTTTTCCTGTAGCCTCTGGAGCAGTAGTGTGGGAAGCATGTTTTGTTGTGTCTTTTTTCCATATGAAATGAACTTGACCGGTCCAAAGACCGTCATCATGTCGGTGTTTGCCAGGGCCTCCCTGACGTCTTTTGGCGTCAAGGATTTTGACCGTTTCAGGGCATCAGCAATAACATTCATGGCTGCATAGGCCTGTGCGCCATGGTAGTCCGGGGGTGAATCAAATGTCTCATAGAACTTATCATAGTAGTTTCTAGCTCCAGGGTAGGGGAGGTCAGGAGACCACAGGCCCTGTGAAAAGAGATATGCTGAAGCCTCTCCTGCGTATCTGTAAGATTCTTGTATTGTGAACCCGGGGGCATGCCACACAAAAAATTTTGGGTTAAAATTCAATTCTCTGGCCTGCTGCATGATCATGGCCGCATCTGCCGCATGGGTGATCAGGTAGACAAAATCGGGCTTTTTTTTGACCAGTCGGATTAAAAGCGGTTTGAAATCCACCCTATCTGCAGCATAACCTCTTCTCATGACAATCTTAAAGCCGGATGTTTTACATACCTTGACAAATTTTTTTACTGCAAACCGGCCAAAAAAACTCTCCTCAAAGAGGATTGCAGTGGTTCTTATACGCGCCACGTTTTTTAGAAAGGCAGTGAGGGTTTTTGGGTACTCGCTGACCGGCGGGTTGAGCCTGAAAACATACCCCCATCCCTCTTCTGTGATCTTGTTTGCGGAAGCGGTATTTATAAGGAAAGGGATCTTTTTTTTATGCGCGAGGGCCGCGGCTTCATAGGTTGCGGGGGAGGAACAGCCTCCTCCTACCACGATAACTTTGTCCTCTGTGATTAATTTATTGAGGGCCGACCGGGCATTTTCAGGTTTGGAGGCGGTGTCCCTGATAACCAATTCTATTTTTCGTCCATGGATGCCGTCAGCATTGTTTATCTCCTCTGTCGCCATCACAAATGAATCTCTTTCGATCCTCCCAACCCGGGAAAGTTTTCCTGTTAAGGGTAGAAGCACGCCTACTTTGATCTCCTGAGCCGATGCTGTGTAGGGGACAGATGTAATCACTAAAATAGTGACAGAGAGGATGAATAAGAGTCGAACTGATTTTTTCATTGATGTCACCTTATCGCGAGTTGTTGGAATCATAGTACATACTTCGGCATAAAAGACAAATCTTTTAAAAGGAATCTGATCTCTCAAGTCACCATTTGATCAGTGTCTGAATCGGGATTATTTGCACTCCGCTCTCCTGAGGTATATGATGGTCGCACCATTTTAAGGAGCAATAAAGATCATGAATTTTGAAAAAGATTTGACGTCGATCCAATACACAGTCGATCTTGTGGATATTGACGATTCCCCCGGTCCCTTTTGTATGAGTTTTGGGTTTGAACTGGAACCGTTGATTCAGTCTATAAAAAATGTGGGCATGGTTAACCCCCCTCTTCTCATTCAAAAAAAAAGCGGGACCTACACAATTATCGCGGGGTATCGAAGGATTCAAGCACTTAAATCCCTGGACATAAAAAAAACGTCATGTCGGATCTTATCTGAATCGCGGGTATCCGAACTTGAGTGTTTCCGTCTTAACCTCCATGACAACCTTGCCACCAGGGTGTTGAATGAAGTGGAAAAAGGGATGGTCTTGTCCCGGTTGACATCACTGGTTGCCCAGGATCAAATATTGAACCGATATATGCCATTGCTGGGGCTCCCCTCGCATAGCGAAAAACTCTTTTTCTATCTCAGACTTGAAAAGGAGCTGGAAAAAGAAATAAAGATTCATCTTGCACAGGGCCGCATGTCGTTGCAGGTGGCGCGACTGCTCCTTGAGATCGGGGGAGGGGAAAGAAACAGGGGTTTTTGAGCTTATCTCAATCTTAAATTTAAATATCAACTATCAAAAACACCTAATTGATTATATAGTTGATATTTCTAATATAAAAAAAATACCAGTCTCAATTTTTTTAACAGAAAAAATTTTTTCTGATATCCTTCAGAAAGAAGATTTTAACAAACCCCAAAAGGTAAAAGCCCTATTTCACTCGCTGAGAGTTTTGCGTTTTCCCACATTGGTCCGTGCCGAGGAAAACTTCAGCAAAAATGTGGCCAGGCTGGGATTTACAAAGGGGGTCAAAGTCAGTGCCCCGCCATATTTTGAGTCCCCCCATTTCAGGCTTGAGATCCTCTTTAGAAATGGGGCAGAACTAAAAGAAAGACTAAGGGAACTGACAAAAAAAGAAGGGCTTGACGTTCTGGGGAATCCCTGGGAAGAGCGCGTTTGATGTCAAAGGGGTATATAAAAAAAATTACCATGGAAGAGGGCGCTCTCCAATATGATTTTTCAAGAAAAGTCCTTAAAAACCTGCGTGGGATCCCTGTAACGGAGAGACAGCCCGGCTGTGAAAAAACAGGACCAAATGACTCAACCATGGGAAAAGATATACTTCATCTTTTACCCTACAAAGGAGAATTCCTAAAACCATGTCCGGGAACAACTGACTATATCTGTTGCGGATATCAGATCCTAAACCTGGGGACAAACTGCCCGCTGGACTGTACCTATTGTATACTTCAGTCCTATATAAATCAGCCCAACTTAAGGGTCTTTGTAAATCTGGACGAGGGACTTAAACGGGCGTTTCAACAGATTGACAACCAGCCCGATAAAATCTTCAGAATAGGTACAGGGGAATTTACAGACAGTCTCGCCATGGACCCCATTACGAGGTTGAGCGAACACCTGTTGCCTCTTTTTTCAAGACGTCGAAACGTGGCTCTTGAACTAAAGACAAAAACGACCCGGGTAGAGGGCCTCCTTGCCTCCAAATACAGGGATCGAGTTGTCCTTTCTTGGTCTTTGAACAGCCCATACATCGCTCGTTATGAAGAAAAAATGGCAGAAAATCTTACTAAAAGACTTAAAGCGGCCAGACGATGTCAGTCTGAAGGGTTTATCCTGGGGTTTCATTTTGACCCCCTTATCCATCATCCTGGATGGAGGGATGAATATCTCAAAACGCTTGATTTGATGGACAAGTATATAGACCCAAAGGGTATTATTTGGATAAGCCTCGGGTCTATAAGGTTTATGCCGGGGCTCAAACCCATCATCCGGAAACGTCACCCCAACAGTTGTGTCCTGGATGGGGAATTTGTGACAGGTCTGGATGGGAAAATGCGTTATTTTAAACCCATACGTATCGACCAGTTTGGTCACCTCAGAGAAAACCTGGAAAAATGGCATTCTAACCTGGGCCTTTATCTCTGTATGGAGTCCGATGACGTATGGGAGAGCGCAATGGGGTGGTCTCCCGGAAAAACTGCCGGACTCTCCCGTTATTTAGATAAGAGGGTTGTGGAGTTTTTTGGGTAGCAATTGATGGATGGCTATGCTATCAATATATTACTTAGCGCATGAGCGATGAGTCTTGACCCGATGAGTTTTGACTAGACAAGATCAAAATATTGAATGAGATAATGAGGAGGTAGTTATGGAACTGCGAGAAAAAATTGAAGACGCATTAAAAAAAGTGAGACCGTCTCTTCAGGCGGACGGGGGGGATGTTCAATTCGTGGACGTGGGTGATGATGGGGTGGTCAAGGTCAAACTCATGGGTGCCTGCGGGGGATGCCCCATGTCCCAGATGACCTTGAAAAACGGGATTGAAAAAATTCTAAAGGAAAATGTACCTGAAGTTAGTAGCGTAGAATCAATATAGACTTGTATATCACATAGTTAAGTATATTTCCTAAAATGATGGTTTAATTCCAGGAGGTGTCATGGATATAAGGAAAGTTGGCGTGTTGGGCGCTGGGGCGATGGGAAACGGCATTGCGCAGCTGGCAGCCCAGATAGGTTGTGATGTTATCCTGAGGGATATCAAAGATGAATTTGTGGAACGGGGGATAAGAAATATCGATAAATTCCTCTCCAGGAGTGTAGAAAAAGGTAAAATGGAAACGTCTGAAAAGGATGCCATCCTGGGGCGAATTACGGGGACTACGGACATGTCTCAACTCAAAGATGCAGATTTTATTGTTGAGGCAGTAATTGAAGACCTGGACTTAAAGAAAACCGTATTTAAGGAGTTGGATGAACTGTGTCGGCCCGAGGTGATTCTTGCAACCAACACATCTTCCATGTCCTTGACTGAAATAGCCAGCGCCACGAACCGCCCGGACAAAGTGTGCGGGATGCATTTCTTTAACCCCGCACCTCTGATGAAGCTTGTCGAAGTCATCCGGGGGTTTTCCACCAGCGATGAAGCAGTGGCAACCACAACCGATCTCGCAAAGAAGATGGGGAAAATAACGGTGGAGGTAAAAAAAGACTCGCCCGGATTTATCGTCAACAGAATTATGATCCCGCATATGCTGGAGGCTATTAAGATCGTTGAGGAAGGGATCGCCAGCATGGAAGATGTGGATACGGCCGTAAAGAACGGGCTTAACTATCCCATGGGACCATTTGAGTTAATGGACTTGACTGGAATAGATATATGTTATTTTGTTGCTGAATATTTTTATAAGGAACTGAACAAGGAATCCAAATGGGTTTCTCCCAATCTATTAAAAACCATGATACGGGCAAATAAATTGGGGAGAAAGACAGGGGCGGGATGGTACGATTACACTAAGTAGCCAGCAAGAGCCCATTGAATTTCAAAGAAAATATCAAAGAAGGCAGTTCATAAAAGAACTGCCTTCTTTTTTTCATACGGAACATAAAAACTCTCTTATTTGTTCTTATGCCGCATCTTCTTTTTCAGTTTTCTGTATTTGTGCTTTGTGATCTTTTTTCGGCGCTTTTTTACAACACTACTCATCAAGTACTACCTCCATGTGGTTTTACATAGCCATGATACTATCTTATTATAGAAGGGGATGTCAACAGTTATTCCTAAAAAGGGTCAAGGCTGTTGGACAACGAGAAAGATAAAAGTTTACATAATATATATTATCAGACATTATGTGGATTGTAAAAGATTTTTCCTTTTTTCGGCCTTTACCCGGTAAAGGTCCTCATCTGCGGTGTTTACAAGCCTTTCCGGTGTCATCCCTCTCAAAAAACCGGCAAACCCTTTGCTCACACCCAAACCACATTGGTCTAAGATCCCATTTTCGATCCTGATTCCAATATCCTTACAGATTTTCTCATCTGCATCAACCAGGATAACCCCAAATTCATCCCCGCCGTATCGGTATCCTGAGTCGACTCCGTGGCGTATCTTTGACTTGATAATTTTTCCCGTGTTTTTAAGAATTTCGTCACCTGCCAAATGCCCATGGGTGTCGTTGTAATGTTTAAAATTGTCCAAATCAAGCAGCATCAAGGAAAGCGTACGTTCGAACCTCTCTGCTCGGGCAATCTCATCATGCAAACGATCATAAAAATGTCTCCGATTGTAAAGTTCTGTCAGGGAATCGGTTATGGATAGCCTGCTTAATTCCAGTCTTGTATCTCGTTCTGTTATTGCCCTTCTCAGTTTGGCATCCAGTTCTTCCATGACAAAGGGTTTATTGATGAAGTCTGTAGCCCCTGCCTCGATCACATCCATATAACTGTACTCTTTTGAATAACCTGTCATGGCAATAGTGCAAAGATCAGGATATCGGCTACTGATCTCTGAGATCAATTCTATCCCGTCAAGTTTTGGCATCTTGATATCGGTTAGAATAAAGGTGTAGGCGTTTTTTTTGAGTTTCTCAAGGACCTCAAGGCCATTTTTTACTGAATCGACCCGAAACCCAAGCTGATCAAGCATTTCCGTGGCTAGGACCCTGAGCATTTCTTCATCATCCGCAACAAGTGCCCATTCATCGTGATAGTTATTATCTTTTTCACTCATTTTTTACAGCTTCACCTCTCAGAGAATTTAGCAATCCATCTTTAATTAAAACTTTAGCTAATGAATTAAAACAGTTGTTATCAGAAATAAAATTAACATTTTTATTGGAAGGGGTGCGGCCTGTCAACATATCCCCTTTTTTACTTTTTCCTTCAATCAGGACTTCCACCTCTCTACCCTCAAAAGCCTTGTTTTTCTTGAGAGTAATTTCTCTCTGAAGCCCCTGGAGGATGCTTAACCTCGAGGTCTTCTCCATCTCATCTATCTTGGCAGGTAATTTTTCCGCCACTGTACCCTTTCTGTCAGAATACTTAAATGAAAAAAGAGAATCAAATTTCACCTGGCTTATGAGATCAAGCGTCTGTTGAAAGTCTTTATCAGATTCTCCGGGAAAGCCAACCATCACATCGCTTGTGATAGCAATTTCCGGTCTCACCTCCCTCAGTCGGGTCGTGAGTTCAAGATATTTTTCTCGTGTATACCCTCTTTTCATTGCCTTTAGTATACGATTTGAACCTGACTGAAACGGCAGGTGGAGATGTGGGCAAAGGTTTGGTATTTCTCGGAAACACTGGATCATCTCCTCTGACATATCCTTTGGATGGGACGTGGTAAAACGAAGCCGCCACAGCCCCTCCAACCTGCTGATTTTACAGAGAAGAGATGGGAAGTTCAACCCCTTGTTCTCTTTTGAAAGGTACGAATTAACATTTTGTCCCAAAAGGGTTATATCTCGCACTCCTTCAGAAATCAAGGCCTTGGCTTCTTCAAGAATTTCAACGGATGGTCTGGAAACCTCGCGACCCCTCACATGGGGAACTATACAGTAACTGCAAAAATTATTGCAGCCTTCCATTATGCACAGATGGGCCGTGGGTCTCCCTGCAAAATATCCGGGGGTGTGAACACGTGGGGCCGGGCCGCAATCTAGTTTGGTGGCCACGATTTTTTTTCGATCCGAATCCAAAGGTTTCAGGATTTCATGAATTCCGGCAAGCTCCCTTGGGCCCATCACAAGGTCCAGCTGCGGAAACCTCTTCATAAGATTGGCCCCCTCTTTTTGGGCCAGACACCCCACGATGCCGAGTATCAGAGCGGGATTTCTCTTTTTGACAGCGTTCATACGTCCAAGAAAACTCAGTGCCTTTTGCTCCGGCTTTGCTCTGACAATACATGTATTGATCAGTACGATATCCGCATGGTTTGGGTCATCGACAGGGAAAAGACCATATTGGATCATGGATTGTGCAAGGAAGTCAGAATCGTACTCATTCATCTGACACCCCATGGTTTTTATATAAAATGTTCTGGTCATAAATTTTATATCCCGGAGCCGATGTCCTCTACCATGAGCCCTTCTTCTTTGGAGAGAGCTGTCATCAATTCTTGTACAAATTCTTCGCAACCGGGCGAGATTTGCAGCTCTATAAGTGCCTTGAAAGGATCAAGGGTCCTGACGACTGCCATTCCGTCGTAAGACTCAATGGTAAATCTGAGGTAACCGATATCCCCGCGCTCCACCCGAAAGACTTTCTTAGTGGTGTCCATCGCCATTATTGTAAGTCGTCCCGCCCCACATGAGCTTGGTCCGGAGGATCTTGAAATAGCTGTGGTCCGGGGGGCGCAGCAACTTAATTTTTTCTTTTGATTTATTTATGATGACCTCGTCTTCAAAAAAGAGGTCAAACCCCACCTGCCCATCAAATGTCAGGATCACCGTCTCTTCACTCTCTTTTCCCATCTGTATCCGGATAGTAGCCGTATTGGGGATGATAATGGGGCGGTTTGTGAGGGTAAATGGACAGATGGGGGTCAGGACAAATGTCTCCATAGTTGGATATAGTATGGGCCCCCCGGCGGACAAGTTGTAGGCCGTGGAACCGGTTGGGGTGGATATGATAAGGCCGTCCGCTCGGAACGTTGTCAGAAACTCCTCATCGATCGTCACATCGAGATCGATAATCCTCGCCAGGGCTCCTTTGTTGATCACCACGTCATTTAGGACCTGAAAGCTGAGCACCTCTCTTCCCTCTCGAAATACTCGGGTTTCAAGCATTGCCCTGGTCTCCACCTCAAGACGACCCTTTATCATCATCTCTATCATTGGATAGAGTTCGTCCAGGGGGATCCCGGTAAGAAATCCCAGTCCCCCGAGGTTTACGCCAAGTATAGGCGCCCCATATTGCCCGACTTTTCGTGCCGCCCCCAGAAGGGTCCCATCCCCACCCAGAACCACAACCCAGTCCACGTTATCCGGGATAAGAGAAGAGGTCTCAGCCGTCATCTCCTCTGAAAATACCGCAATGCCTCTGTTGCTGAACCAGGCCTCCAGCCTTTTGGCCTCAAATCTTGCCGGCTCGTGCTGATGTTTATAGATAATCCCTACTGATTTGTGAGGCATTTGAATACCTCCTCCTATTCCTTTTTGGAAAACAGGGGCACAATCTCAAACTTGTTGACATCCACCAGACCCCTGTCGGTCAATTTTAGCTCAGGAATCACCGGAAGGGCAAGAAATGAAAGCATCATAAAAGGTTCTTCAAAGTTAGACCCCAGGTGTTGACAGGCCTTTTTGACTTTTTCCAGTTGTCTGACGAGGGTATCCAAAGGCTCCCTCGACATAAGCCCCGCAATTTCAAGAGGGACCTCCGCGAGTATTTCATGGCCCGCTGCAACCGCCAGGCCTCCACCCATTGTCTTTACCCTCTCTATTGCCCTCAAAATCTCACCATCACTGACCCCTGCTGCTATCACATTATGGGAATCGTGCGCCACGGAAGACGCAATTGCGCCCTTTTTCAGACCAAATCCCCGCACCAGACCGAACCCAATTCGGCCGCTGGCCTGATGCCTTTCCACCACGCAGAGTTTTAAAATATCGGAGTCAATATCCGTGACAACATAACCCCCTTCGGACTTTACCTCCTCAACCCGCATTGTAGTAATAATCCGTCCGGGTACAAGTTCAATTATTTTGGCTTTAGCTCCCATATGAGGGACACGGAGTGAATTAGGGTCGATGGGTGCAATCCTCAATGGTTTGTGTCTTGTGACCCCTAGGGAGACCTCATGGCTTTGTTTTACCGGGAAGCCGATCAGATTCCCTGAATCCACCACCTTGCGGCCATTTTTATAAACAAGGAGTGGTTCAAAGTTTACCAAGTCATTAAAGACCGTGACATCAGCGTAATAACCCGGGGCGACCGCACCCCTGTTTTTTAGCCCAAAGTACTCTGCCGGGTTTAAGGTGACCAGCTGAATGGCCGTAACTGTGTCTAAACCCAACCTGACCGCTTTTTTGAGGGTAACGTTAAGGTGCCCTCGGTTTGCTATATCTTCGGCGTGAAGGTCATCCGAGACAAGACAGAAACGACGGGAGTTTTTTTTGTTGACCAAGGGGAGCAACTCTTCCAGATCCCTGGCGGCAGTCCCTTCGCGGATCATGAGCATCATACCGCTTGAGACCTTTTCAAACCCTTCGGTTTTTCGGGTTGATTCATGGTCCGATCGAACCCCCGCCGTGAGATACGCCTGTAGATCATGGCCACTCAGCAGGGGGGCATGACCATCAACAATTTTCCCCGAGAAAAGATTGATTTTTTCAAGGACACTGTTGTCACCCATAATAACTCCCGGAAAATTCATCATCTCTGCCAGTCCCAGAATCCGAGGGTCATCCTTCAAACCGGATAATTCTGAGGCTCCGAGGGTTGCCCCTGAGGTCTCCAGGTGAGTTGCCGGCACACATGAAGGGGCCATAAAAAAGATGTCAAAAGGGATGGACCGGCTGTCTTCGAGCATAAATCGGACCCCGTCAAGACCCAACACGTTTGCGATTTCATGGGGGTCTGAGACAATGGCCGTTGTTCCATGGGTCAATAATTCGGCGGCAAGTCTTGAGGGAGGGAGCATACTGCTCTCAATGTGTATATGCCCGTCAATCAGACCGGGGGTCACCCATTTGCCCTCTAATTTAACGTGTTCTTTTCCCTGGTACCCGGCACCAACCCCTACAATGATCCCGTCAAAGAAAGCCACGTCACCTTCCTGGATCTCCCCCGAAAAAACGTTGACGATTTTTCCACCCTTGAGGACAAGATCGGACGGAATCTCTCCCCTTGCAGCAAGGATCCTTTTTTTTAAGGTCTCTATGGAATCGTTCATGTCTTCAGGTTCTCATCCCCATTTTTCCCCTGATCCAAACTGATCAGCCACAAAAGAAGGGACATTTACGGTCCCCATTTTGATCGGCTGCTGGTGGCAATCGGAACCTCCGGTTGCCATCATACCTTCATTTTGCGCAAACGCGAGGTAAGTTGAGGCAGTTTTTTCGGTATGTCTTGGATGCCAGCATTCCAACCCATCCAAATATGGCCGCATCGCATCTTTTATGATTTGTTGCTGTGCTGAGAGGGAAGGGGTAAAGGCGTTAAGCGAAGTCCCGTTGGGGTCGTTGGGGTGTGCGAGGATCAATTTTCCACCCGCCCCACGGATCAACTCTGAAGCCTCTTGAAGTGAGAGCGGCATTTTCGGGACATTACATTTGACCAGGTATTTGTCAAATGCCTTCTGTCTGCTCGAGACAATTCCGATTTTTGTTAGATAGTCCGCAATATGGGGTCTGCCAAGGGCGCCGGCAACACTTTTTTTCAGGGTATCAAAATCCTTTTGGGTGAATAGCTTAACCCCATTTCGACTCAACTCATGGTTGAGCTTTTCCACAATTTGTTCAGCCCGTATCCTGCGACGTTCCCGAAGTTCTTTGAGTTTTTCCAACAAATTTCTGTCCCTGGTATCATACTGGTAGCCCAGGACGTCCAGAGATACAGGCTTTGACCCACGGTATTTGGGATGAGAAAAGGAGATGCTGAGTTCCACTCCTGAAATGTAGATCATGTCATATTTCGTGGCCAGCATTGCCGCTGATCCCTGACAATCAACATTGTCATGATCGGCGATAGAAAGCATGCCGATGCCTCGCTTGCGGGCCTCCCTAAAAATTTGAGGGAGACCCATTTTTCCGTCGGAACACTCCCTGGAGTGAATATGGAGATCAATCTTCATGTCTTTGGATAAGGTCTCCTCCAACATCTACTGCCTGGCTGTTCTGCCCAACCTTGGATTGAGAAAAAACATCCTTTAAAACATTCTTAATATCGTTTCCTCCAACGGGAAAACCGGGAAGTGCACACAGGGCCCCCAGCATGATCATGTTCAGCATAATCGGTCCGCCCCACTCGAGAGCCAGCCGTGTAGCCTCCAGCCAAAAAAGCCGCTTACCCGACCCGGCTAGGGTCTGCCTGATCCATTCGGGATCGGGATATCTCACATCACCCGCAATCACGTTCAGAGGATAGATGGGTCGTGCGTTGACAACAAAGAAGGTATCCTCGTTACCATATTCCGGGAGTATTCTCAGGGTCTCCAGGGGCTCCAGACCCACAATTATGTGCGCCATATTTGGTGGGATAAGAGGGCCGTAATTATTTTTCTCCGAAAGACGGATATGGCTCATGACACCTCCCCCCCGCTGTGATAACCCAAAGGTCTCCCCAATTGTCGTTTTAAACCCTTGTTGAAGGGCTGCCCGCCCGAGGATTTGAGAGGCCAAAACATTTCCCTGTCCCCCCACACCGGTTATAACAATATTGATGGGATCCATCATCACTTTTCCTCCCTGATGATAGCATTATGGGGACATACAGTCGCACAGATGCCGCAACCCACGCAGATCACCTCGTCAACCTTTGCCTTTTGGACCGGTTCATCCCAAATCAGCCCCGGACAACGAAAGATACGGGTGCAGTATCTACCGCAACCGCATTCTTCTCCTTTACACCTTTCCTGGTCCACGTGCATCTCGTAGGGGAACCCCCCTTCCCTCCCCTGCACAAGCGCACATTTCCGGCGCAAAACAAGCACCCTGGGCCCGGTCCTCTTTATGAGATCGTAGATGGTACGGGCTGTCTCCTCTGTGTCATAGGGATCTGCCGATGTCACGTCCACTCCCAGGGAGCGGCAAACCGCCTCTATGTCTATGGGTTCTACTCGGTCTCCAATGGCATTTGTACCTGTCCCGGGATGTGGCTGGAAGCCGGTCATAGCCGTAGCACTGTTGTCCAATATCAAGAGAAGGATATCTGAGTCATTAAATTTTGCGTTTACCAGTGCAGGAAAACCTGAATGAAAAAACGTCGAATCCCCGCAGACGGTGACCACTGGTTGGTCAAAGCCGAATTTTTCGAGTTTTCCAAAACCCGAGGCCAAACCCAGACCCGAACCCATTGCATGCACAGACTTCACCTGGCTAAAACCCGTTGGAAAGATCCCCAATGTATAGCAGCCGATATCCCCCGAGACAAAACCGTTCCTATCATCCCAGGCCAGAGCGGTCTTAATGGCATAATAAGATCCCCTGTGGGGGCACCCGGGGCAGAACCCAAACTCTCTGGGAGGCACAGCGTCCCCGATCAGTGCGGCGATCTTTTCCCGGTAAGGGCTATTCCTCCAGGAGATATGGAAAATTTTCCCCAACACCTCGAGAAGTAGTGCCGGGGATGTCTCGCCAGTGGAAGGAATATGCCCCGATGCTTTGCCAATAAATTCCTTTGTTCCAAGCTCATTTCCAAGATCGGCTGCCAGGGCCTTGACACTATTTTCAATAAAAGGATCCACATCTTCTGCAAAGAGAACACGTTCGGAGGCCCTGAGGTGTCTTGTAGCCAGGTCTTTGGGCAGGGGCCAGGTTGTCCCCAGATGGAGAATCCCGACCCGCTCCCGGAGACCCAATATCTCGATTGCCTCGGTCGCGTAGATCCTGGCGCAACCGGAACTTATTATGAGCAGTTCGGTCTCTGCCGGGCCTTCGTAGCGGTTAAAGAAAGACGTCTCAAACATCTCCATAGCCCGATCCAATTTTTGGCGCCGTTTCTCATGTTTTTCCACCACCGGAAAGGTATGAAATGGGGCATTGGTGTCAAATCGGGGGGTTGTCTCAAAATCAGGCAGATCGTTTATTTTTACATTGGTACGGGTATGCGAAATCCTGGTGAGACTCCTGACCATGACGACATTCCCGATTTGTTCTGAAAGCTCGAATGCCCATCGGGTCATATCAAGCGCCTCCTGGGGCGTTGATGGCTCAAGCAGGGGAATCTCCGCCAAAGGGGCAAAGGCCCTGGCATCCTCTTCATTGATGCTGGAAACACCTGATGGGTCATCACATGTAACCAGGACCAGCCCGCCTTTGACCCCTGAAAGTGTCAGGTGTATGAGAAAATCAGAGATCACATTGACGCCGTTTTGCTTCATGCTCACCAGTGCCCGGCACCCTGAAAAGGAGGCAGCAGTGGCGGCTTCAAGGGCCACCTTTTCATTTACAGACCACTCAACATAGATGGGCAGTTCCTTTGAGGCCTCTATCAGGGTCTCAATGATCTCTGATGAGGGGTTCCCGGGATACCCTGCACAAAAGAGCACGCCTGCCTCCAGGGCTCCCCGGGCAATGGCCTCATTCCCCTGAAGAAGCAGATCGATTTCTCCGGATCTGTGGCTGATCATTCCCACGCCTACCCCCGAACCCCTTTTATGACACTCTTTTTTCCTCTTTCTCGCTTGTTTTGGGCAGCCTCTTTTAGGTGTTCAAGGTTGTCTTCGGGAAACGCCCGGGTCTCAAGCCAACCCTCATCCACCGCCTCATTGAAGATTTCTACACCTTTATCTGTCCTCAACACCACTGTGTTCCATCCCTCAACTCCTTCTACGGTTCCGACGGACAAGTCTGTCTCTTGGGCTGTCATATCCTGACATAATAAACAGCCCTTCTGAACAAACGGTCTTATCTGTGACAGAGGGAAATCTCTCCATTCTCCCTGGGTCTGCACTCGAAAAACCTTGGAAGGGGGTGGAGGAATATCAAATTTGTTAACCGGGTCTTTGACGCCTTCTTTTTTCAAAAAGGCATCCAGTTGTCGATAGTCAAGCGCCCATGTGCAAAAGAGACCGATTTTGAGTGCAACCCTCCCGTACCTCTCTTCACCGTCAGGCATAAGCTTTCTCATCCTGGCGAGGGCCTCCATCTGACAAGGGACTCCAACCATTGCTATCCTGTCTTCGCCGTCCTTTATGCTCTTGTTCAGTATGGAAAGACTCCCCGAAGCAGAGTATCGGGAGCCTCCACAATCAAGGACATCTTTTCTGTTTCTGGCCAGACGACCTTCAGGCGAGGTCGCACCACCCTTGTCTGTTAACACAGCCGACTCAATCTGACCGGATTGAAGCCCTGATATAATGATGGATGAGACAGTCCCCCCATATTGTGAATTTTCACGGATTTCCCTGTCAGCGGCACGGGCCATGGTCACCGTTTTATAAGACCCGATTCCTTCACTTACACTCAGAATATCGTCTTCAACGTTGGCTCTCGGGCAAAGTTGCAGGCAATTCCATGTATCCGCGTCACAGCGGTCCATCACCACCACTTTTCCGTCAAAGAAATGAAAATAGGGACAGAGCCCTACACAAGCCCCGCACCGGACGCAGATACCTCTGTCAATTATTTCCTCTATCAAACGGGATTGTCCCTCTGGGTTTGGAGAAACCGTCACTCGTACAACCTCATTTCAGATTTTTTGTGTGTTTTCTTATATTGCAGGTACGGAAGAGAGGTCAAGATGAAAAATAGGAGAATAGGGGCGGGCAAGGGAGGACATCTTCCTGGCTGGGTATGCCCTAGGAGGCTGTTCCCTCTTCCATTTCATTCTTGTAAATATGATAATATTTAAGGACCTTTTTGACATAAATCTGAGTTGCCCTGATGGGGGGAACATCGTTGTGTTTTCTGACCTTGCTACTCCCTGCGTTGTAGGCAGCGACCGCCAGTTTAATATCATCGTTGAATTTGTCCAAAAGGCTTCTGAAATACTTTACACCACCGTTTACATTATGTTCGGGATCAAAGGAATTTTTTACACCCAGGGCCTTGGCGGTTTTGGGCATCAGCTGCATCAACCCTTTTGCCCCTTTCTTGGAAACGGCCCGGGCATTATACCCGGACTCCGCCTTGATGATAGCCTTTACAAGCGCCGGATCCACACTGTGCCGCTTAGCAGCGCGAAGGATTATGGGATGATAAAGGGCTTCTCTGTTCTTTGCACTAGAAGGCTTTTTTTTGACTTTTCCAACCCGGACAACAGGCTTGATCTGTGGGACTGGAGAGGCCTCAATCCGAATTTTCTCTTCCGGCTCGGTAGATTGAAACCCCGTTTTATCACTGAGACAAGCGACCATTTGCCAGTAATTGCGGGGGCACACAATTTCCTTCTTTTCTATTGACTGGGCAGGGCTTTCAGGTGTGTAATAAGTTAACGAAATAACAGACAAAACGAATACGGTCATCAACACCCGTGGACGCAGTCTTGGAAGAAATGGGCTCTTGAATGGGTCATTTTCCATGTGTTTTTTCCTTTAACAAAATTTGGAAAATATAGTTATCTTAATATGAATTGTCAAGTCTTGAGCCTGTCGACCACCCTTGACATTTAACCCTTCTTCACCTAATTGAGGATAGACATTATATAAGGAGACCTCTCATGCTTGAACAGATAAGACAGACAGCGGAGTTTTTGAAATCAAGGCTCACAGAACCCCCTCAGGTGGGAATGATCACCGGGACCGGGTTAGGTTCCCTCACAGAAAAGATAGCGGTTGATTTCCGTATCAACTATGAAGAAATTCCGAATTTCCCAAGGGCTTCTGTGGAAGGACACAAAGGGACATTGGTGGCAGGAAAACTCGCAGGGAGATCCGTAATTGCCATGGAAGGGCGTTTTCACCTCTATGAGGGGTATACGCCCAAAGAGATCACTTTCCCGGTGCGTGTTATGGCAATGCTCGGAGTAAAATATTTGTTCAAATCGAGTGCAGTAGGCGGTCTCAACACACAATTTGAAACAGGAGACCTTGTGGCAGTAACAGACCACATAAATCTTACGGGTGCCAGCCCCCTTATGGGCCCTAATTTGGATACTTTTGGTCCTCGGTTTCCGGACATGTCCCGGGTGTATGACCCTGAGTTGGTTGTCCTCGCAAGGGAGAAGGCTCTGGAATCGGGAATTTTGTTGCGCCAAGGGGTCTATGCCGGCGTTTTGGGGCCGAATCTCGAAACACCGGCTGAAACGCGATTCCTAAAGATGATAGGTGCGGATGTTGTGGGAATGTCCACGGTTTCAGAGGTCATCGTTGGGGTCCATTGCGGGCTCAAAATTCTGGCCATCGTTGCCATAACCAACATGAATTTGCCTGATTGTATGAAGGAGACTTCCCTGGAAGAGGTCATTTCAAATGCAGAGAAAACAGGCCCTGCCCTTTCAAGCCTCTGGGAGAAAATTGTCGGAAATCTAAAGGGTTAATGAGGAATTTCGGGCACTAGGAGGTTGTCCTAGAATGAGATAGTTTGTTCAAGATCAAGGAAGACGAAAATTATAACCACAGGAATACATTGAAGTATTTCGAGGATTATAATTTGAGTCTGACGCAGAGATTGGGCAAAATAGCCATTCTCGGACAGCCTCCTAGGTAATTTGTGGTAAATGTCAATTGGCCGTCCCATACTACTGCTCCCATATTAACCTCTTTTTGGCACAAAAAATCCCTTCGATGCCCTGCCCTAATAACAGCTTTTCGCCTCTTGAAAAACCCCTTTAACCTTTTTTTACAACCCCATTACTCCGAAAGACCGGATCGTCTCAATGCCGCTTGACGTATGGGGCCATGCAATCTACCATAGGCCACTTTTCCTTAATTAAAAATAGAAATCCGGGTCCTTTGTGCCCGGATCTTTATTGCTAACACGCAAAACTCAGAGGCTAAATACCAGAGGTTAAATACCAGAGGTTAAATACCAGAGGTTAAATAATGGAGCAAGTTGATATTGTAATTGAAAACGGAACCATTTTGACCATGGATGAAAACAATACGATCTTCGAAGGAGGGATTGTTTGTATAAAGGGCGACACCATTTCCTACATAGGGACCCGTGGGAAAGAGGGCTTTGAGGCAAAAAAGAAAATTGACGCCAAAAAAGGCCTGATCCTCCCCGGGCTGATCAACGGCCACACCCACGCAGCCATGAGCCTTTTCAGGGGGTTGGCGGACGACCTCCCACTTATGGAGTGGTTAAACAATTATATCTTTCCTGTTGAGAGCAGGATGGATGGGAATTTTGTCTATATCGGGACCAGACTTGCCTGCGCAGAGATGATCTTGTCAGGAACGACCACCTTCTGTGACATGTATTTGTTTGAGGAGGAAGTGGCAACGGCGGCCAGGGAGGCCGGGATGCGATGTCTGGTGGGAGAAGTATTGTATGATTTTCCCTCACCTAACTACGGACCCATTAAAAAGGGGTTTGAGTACACGGAGCAGCTGATCAGGAAATGGCAGAACGACCCGATGGTGTCAATCGCCGTGGAGCCGCATTCCCCGTTTACCTGTAGCCCGGATCTTCTGGTCACATCAAGCAAACTGGCTTTGACCCATGGTGTACCCCTGATAATCCATCTGGCAGAGACTCGAAGCGAAGTTGATGAACTGGAAAAAAAATATGGCAAAACCCCTGTGGAATATCTCCTCTCTCTGGACATTTTAGGTCCCCATCTTATAGCGGACCACTGTGTTCATTTGGATTCAGAAGACATTGAAATACTGGCCGAACACAAGGTAAGGGTCATTCATAACCCTGAAAGCAATATGAAACTGGCCTCGGGTGTCGCGCCTGTGCCCGAATTGCTTGCCCGAGGGGTGGTGGTGGGGCTTGGGACAGACGGGTGTGCCTCAAACAACAATTTGGATCTACTCGGAGAGATGGATATGGCCGCAAAGCTTCACAAGGTCCACAACATGGACCCCACAGTCATGGATGCGCTCACAGTCCTGAAAATGGCCACAATCGAAGGCGCCAGGGCTTTGGGACTCGAAGGCCTCACAGGTTCTCTTGAAACCGGGAAAAAGGCAGACCTCATTGTCGTTGACTCTCAAAGCCCCCACATGACACCCATGTATAACCCTTTCTCCCACCTGGTCTACTCGGCAAGGGGAAATGACGTGGTCCATGTTATTATCAACGGGCACCAAGTCATGGAAAACCGGAATCTGCTGACTTTGAACCTGACTGAAATCATGACAGATGCAAAAGAAAAATCCTTGCAGATAAAGGAATGGCTTTCCTCTTAGGAAATGACGGCAAAAGAGACATGGCAGCAAAGCATAACAAATTTATCGCCCTCGGGAGCAGGCTGAAAGGGGTCCCGGAGGTACTTACCCTGGGAGTGCATCCCAATTTCTTTGATTATTCTCCCGGCGAAAGAGAGATGATTTTGAACGCGCAGGTTATTCTCTTCCCAACGCTCAACTATGCCCAATTTCTTACCACCATGGGAAAACGGATTTTCCCCAGCTTGGAAACCTATTTATATTCTGATGAGAAGACAAAACAAACTACCCTTTTTTACATGCTGGGGATACCACACCCACGAACAAGAATCTATCACCGCCTCCACCATCAGGAAATTCAGAAGGACTTTTCTTTTCCTTTTGTTGGAAAACTGCCGCGACGATCCGCTCAAGGTCGCGGGGTGTTCAGGATCAACAACCCGGAGGATCTCAACCGATATCTTGAACTCACAAACATTGCCTACATCCAGGAATACCTGTCCCATGACCGCGACCTGCGGGTCATACTCATAAATTACAAACCCGTTCTTTCCTACTGGCGTGTCAGCGCTCCCCAGGATTTCAGAACAAATCTTTTTCAGGGAGGTAAAATCTCTTTTGACGATGTCCCCCAAGCAGGCATTGAGGTGGCACGAAAAACTGCGAGAAAATGCAGGTTTGACGATGTGGGGATGGATCTTATCCATTACTCGGGAAAGTGGTATGTAATTGAGGCAAACATGAAGTATGGCCGCAAGGCTTTAAAGAAAAAGGGGATGAACCTGAAAGAGATCATACGCCAAGCGCTTATTTCAGGTGAACTTTTGGATAAACGTTATGGGTAAGAAGACAAAGATCCTTGTTCTTGTTGTTTGTGTTCTTTTTCTGGTGCCTGCGTCCATCCTTGGATATTTCTGTTTCAAAGTGGTCAGCGAGGTCTCGGGCCGTATTGAGAGAGGGGCTATCGATCGCATCATTGCCTCTGAAAGCCCTGTTTATTATGATGATGGCCGTACCCCTATCGGTGTTTTCTTTGAAAAGACCCACAGGAAATATACTCGATATAAAGACATCCCGGATATGTTTATAAAGGCCCTGGTGGCCGCCGAGGACAAAGATTTTTTTACCCATTGGGGATTTGATTTGAAGGCAATGCTGAGGGCGTTTGTCGCCAACGCCCGAGCAGGGAGGGTGGTGCAGGGTGGCAGCACTATCACCCAGCAGACCGCCAAGAACATATTCAAGCGGGAAAAAAGATCCTACAAGGCAAAACTCAAGGAAGTAATCGAGGCCTTTCTCCTTGAGTGGCGGTATACGAAGGAAGAAATCCTGGAAATGTATGCGAATCAATTTTTTGTAACAGGTTATGGAAAGGGTCTTAAGATCGCGGCCCAATATTACTTCGGAAAGGACTTAAGAGATCTGGACCTGGTGGAGGTTGCATTTATCGTGGGTTCGGTAAAAGGGCCAAATCGTTATAATCCGTTTATAAAAAAAGCCCGGACAGTAAAAGAGAGAACCAGGCGCTTTGCCAAACTGCGTAAGGACTATGTGCTTTCCAATCTGCAAAAATTGGATTTTATAACTCGGGAGCAGTACCTTGAGGCCCGAAAGAGGGAAGTCCCTTTCAAGGAAGGGCGGATAACCTATCGACTCAATGTGACCCTTGATTACATCCGCGAACAACTGGAGTCCGATTATTTCAAACAGGTCCTCAATGAACAGGGAGTGGAGAACTTTGCCACCTCCGGGATCAGCATCTACACTTCCATCAATAAAGAGATCCAGACCGCGGCCTTAAAGAGCCTCCGGATGCATCTCCCGTTGATGGATATCAGGCTGAACGGTTACGGCGGGGGCAGGAAAGAACATATTTCAGATTATCCCGCCCGAAAAGGCCTGAAGGGTTCCAGGGAGGAAATGCCTTTCCTCGCGCGAATCAATCAGATTGATAAAAAAAATGAAGAGGGACACCTTGTGGTCTCCTGGGATAATGGAGGCGGAATCATTGACCACAAAGGCCTCAGGACCGTTGGTGAAGCCTGGTTAAAATGGAAGAACGGGGCTTGGGCGGTGTTTAAGAAAAATGATGTCCCGGGGTTTTTGAAGAATCTGCACGTGGGAGACATTGTTGCGGTGCAGTTGATTCGCTCTCCCACGTCACCACAGGATGGCAATCCAAAAACAAGCCTTATGCTTTCAAACATTCCGCAGTTGGAAGGGGGCATTGTGGTCCTTCATGAGGGCATGATAAAGGCCATGGTCGGAGGATTTGAGGATCGATTTTTTAACCGGGCTGTCGACGCAAAGAGGCAATTGGGATCCATTTTCAAACCCATTGTCTACTCTGCCGCTCTACAGCTCAAATGGAACAGTCTTGACCCTTTAAAAAATACAAGGGACATCTTTCGATTTGAAGACACTCACTATTTACCCCGACCAGACCATTCCCCCCAGAGCTCAAAGGTATCAATGGCCTGGGCAGGCGCAAAGTCCGAGAACCTCGCTACTGTTTGGCTTACCTATTATCTCACCAAACACCTGAACATGAGTGAGTTTAAACAGGTTGTAAATATTGTAGGGCTCGCTATCAAGAAAAATGAATCCTATCAAGATTACAAACGGAGAATCCGCGACCGATATGGCGTTGTGGTCAACAGAGAAGCGCTTATGGAAGCAGCCTTTGACGCTGCAAAAAAGGAGATGGAATCAGATCTCATATTCGAAGGCAAGGAAGATCTTCTGAAAAACATCAAACGGCTGCACTTCAAAATCAACACCTCCCTCGTAAAGACTGAATCGCCGGAAGAAAAACAGCTCTTACGATATGACTTCAGCAGGCTCCAGGCCCTTGACCGAAAAATGACAGAACAGCTTCAAAAAATTCCGGCTCTTCTTGAAGCATATATCCTCAACAAAGACCCGATAATACGTCAAGAACTTTCTCAAAATCTCCGGCATTTTTTCAAAATGAAAAACACGGGGACAAGGATTGTTTTCACGGACAATCCGGAAGATATGGGTTCTCAGGTGTTTCTCCCTGTCACTATTGAGTGGCTCATTGAAAACTCCCTTCATTTGAAAAGGAAGGAAGTCTGGATAGACGATTTAATCACCTCGGGAGCCCTGGGCCTGCTTGGGACGCATATAAAAGAGGTTTACGAACGATTGGCCGTTCACAGACCATACGACCTTGAAGTCTTGTCCAAGATCCGTGATTTCAGAACGCTGGTCAATCTAGCCTATGTGGTATATTTTTCCAAGAAGATCGGAATCACCAGCAAACTTGACCCGGTACTTTCCTTTCCACTTGGACCAAATTCAATCAGCATTCTGGAAGCGGGGCTTGCGTACCAGGCCTTAATAACAGGAAAAATCTATCCTCTTTTGGCTGACAGCGATTCACCAATGGTCCCTATCATCACCAAAATTGTTGACAGGGAGGGAGAGATAATCTGGAAATACGAACCGGCCCCCAGGAAAATCCTGTCTTCCAGGGTCACCAGCCTGGTGACCGAGATCTTGAGAAAGGTTATGAAAACAGGCACCGGGCAACGGGCAAAAGATGCGGTCAGGGCATTTGACATCCCTATCCCCACCTTTGGGAAGACCGGGACGGCCAACCAATTTACAAACTCGGCCTTTGTGGGGTTGATACCCGGGCCGAATCCCGGGACAGGGCAGCTTGACCCAACAAACGGATACGTCATAGCCAGCTATGTGGGGTATGATGACAATCGACCCATGAAGGCTGAACACTTTACCATATACGGCTCTTCAGGCGCCCTGCCCCTCTGGATAGACACCGCAAACGCCATCACAACTTCTGAGGGTTATGAAAAGAAACTTCAGCTTGCGGACCTGGTATTCAGTTCCACGTCAGACCTGATCCCTCCCCCGAAGGGTCTCAAAACCGTAAGTGTTTCGTCCATAACCGGGCTTCCAATAAAAACCTTTGAAGGAGACGATGCGAGGCCTCCTACAACTCAAATATTTGGCGACGTCTCAAAGAGAGAAGGAACCTTGGGTTATAAAAGGCACTTTGAGCCAATTGGAGGAGTAACTGAATGAAGACCATGAAGGATTTTTTCTTGATCCTTTTGTTTTTAGGGCTTTTTGGATGCGCCTTGGCACCGGAAACACTCCCACCGAGCGGGCCCGGGGCGCCTGCGACTGACGTCCCTTTACTCCCCGCTGCTACCCTGGACCAAAAGATTGAGGTTCTTGAAGATAGGATTAATGACAAAAGCCGCCCCAAAAAGGAAAGAGAACTGGCTTCAAATCTTCTCTCTACTTACAAAACACTCAAAAAGATCTCTGCTGAAAGTCTCACGGATATGCAATATCGGATGATCATCCGCGAGCTTTTTGAAACCCTTACGCTCTTTGATGACAATTTTATATCCAATAAAGAAATCAGACCAAAGGATTCTTTAACGGTCATGAGGACTTTCGCTCACAGGAGACAGGAAATCTTTGATGGATATCGAGCCAAAGATTACAGAGGTGTGATTAACAGATTCACGGAGCTAAAATTGCTGTTTGGGTCTGACGCCATTACCCCGGATATCAACATCGTCTTTGCCCTGTCTCTCGCCAGAGAGGGTCTGGTCAAAGAAGCCATTGATATTGGGGAAAACATCGTAAAGAACTTTGAGACAACCCCGGATGTGGAAGCCCTCAGGTTAGCCACTGCGAAATGGAAACTGGGTCTGGGGCAGGAGGAAGCCGCTTTATCAGTTTATGCGAGCCTAAGAGAAACACTGGACCAGGAAGAGGCAAATGTAAAGAGGCTCCACAAAAAGATCCTGGAGGCCGAGGCCTCAAAGCCCGGTCTGGGGGCTGTGGAAAAAGGACCTAAAAGAACGGACGATGACGTCCAAAAACAGCTCTTTCAGAAGGTGGATCGGCTAATCCAGGAACAAAAATTTGAAAAAGCAAAAGAACTGCTTTCTTTTAGAAGGAGTGAGTTGTTGCTGGAAGTCGCACCAACCCGGAAGATCCAATCCATAGACAGGGCCCTGACGGCACTGGATCTGGCTGAGGAGGAACACCTTCAAGAGAAAATATCAAGGCTTTCCAGGGATTACAAAAAAAGAAGGACCATGGAATCGGCCCTAAAACTGGTTGAAGAAGAAAAATTTCAAGATGCCATATCCAAACTGGACACCCTGGACCTTGAACAGAAAGAGGCCCCCGAAGCAAAGAAACTCAGGGATCTGGCCGTTGAAATGTTTATAAACCAGGAAAGAAATAGGGCGGCAAAAATGTTCCTTGCGGCAAAAAAGACCCATGACTTTGAAAAAAAATACGAATACCTTCTGTCCTCCTACAACATACTTAAATCATTGGTTGATAAATATCCATCATCTCCTTTAATTTTAAAGTAAATTCCCATATTAAAGTAGTCAAAGAAACCCTTGACAAATTGCCGCAACATCCTCAGTGACGTTATAAAAAAAAGCCAGCATCGGTCTGCTTTTATGAAAAAAGAAATGGGACTTGAGAAAGTCCAAGTGGTGGGTCTCGGTCAGGCATCTGTTGACTGTCTCGGACCCCTTGATTTTTATCCTCCGGAGGATACAAAATTGGAACTTTCGGACCTCCAAATACGCTGCGGGGGCCCGGCTTCCACGGCCCTTGTCACCCTATCACGTCTGGGTGTCTCAACCGCTTTTATAGGCGCCATCTCCGATGATCCCTTTGGCCGTAAGATTATGGACAACCTGAAAAAGGAGGCGATAAACCTTACCAGCTTAAAGATTCGGCCTGGGTATATCTCTCAATTTGCATTCATTACAATCACAAAAGGGAGCGGCAGACGTACCATTTTTTGGCACAGGGGAACGGTTCCGAATCTAAAAAAGGAAGAGGTTGACCTTCATCGTTTTCCGGGGGCCCGGGTCCTGCATGTGGACGGGTTGATGGCGGATGCAGCCATCGAAGCAGCGAGACAGGCCAGGGGTCTAAAAATGACCGTTGTGATGGATGCCGGAACAATAAGAGAAGGCACCATGGAACTGCTTGGTTTTGTGGATATCCTTATTGCATCCGAGACCTTTGCCACCCCTCTGGTGGGCTCCGATGCACCCCACAAAACCACCCTTTTCGCTCTCCGAAAGTTTGGTCCGAAGGAGGTGGTCATAACGCTTGGAGCAAAGGGCAGTATAGGTTTGAATGATCAGGGAGTTGTATTTCAGAACGCCTTCCCGGTAAATGCGCAAGATACCACTGGAGCTGGGGATGTGTATCACGGAGCATATATACATGGACTGCTCCAGGATTGGGACATGGCAAAGTCCATGCGATTTGCCTCTGCTGCTGCTGCCCTCAAGTGCACTCAAATAGGTGCACAAACCGCCATACCTGGTCTTGACACCCTCAACGATTTTTTAAAAAACCACCCTGATATCTGAAAATCGAAATCTGGCGCACCAGAATGGATGATATCTTAAATTTTTTGAGTAAGCTGATACTTTTCTCGTAAATACACATCTAAAATGCAGTCCGGGGACGAGAGTGGAACCCTGAACCGTGAACCCGACAACCTGAGTAGTTACGAAAAAAGCATTCCAGGGAAAATCCCCGGAATCCCCTGGGCGCGAATTGCGCCATTTTACATGGTTTGTGTTAATGTTTCAAAAAGATCATCAATCTGATGAGAGGTAATGTATCCTTTTTCATGCAAAATCGACGCGACCGGTCTTAAGTGCCCCTGTTCGATCTCATCGTTAACCTGTTTCTCAAGCGCCTGGACGAATTCTTCTGATGTTATAAATCCTTTTTTGACAGCTAGATTCCCAAAAAGGTTTTCAAATTCCTCCATCTCTATCTCTCCGACTGACATAATAATATCCTCCTGACAACTATTTTTTGGCACCCTTTTTTTCGTATTTTCCCAGAAGATCTTGGATGGCCTCCAGGAACAGATCCGTAAGAGTTCTATCGTAGTCAAGCGCCAGATATTTTAGCTTTTTGATAATGACAGGGTCTATTCTAAATGTTACTGGCTTTCTCTTCATAAAGATTTCTTATCATATAGCAGAAAAGAAGTCAAGACATCTTTATATTATAGATATATTTACGTCACATCATATAAACATCATGCTGTATTTCAATCTTTAATCAAGTATCGACAAAAAAAGACCCCTGCCAGTCAATCCTTTTGGGAAAGACGGCGAGGGGTCTTTAGATGTGATATTACTGGTGCCGGAGGTCGGAATCGAACCGACACGGAACCAAGTTCCACTGGATTTTGAGTCCAGCGCGTCTACCAGTTTCACCACTCCGGCATTTTTTTGATTATAATTGAGATTTCAAAACAATGTCAATATCATATTGACATGACACGCGTGACTTTGCTATGATGGCTTTTACAAAGATAAACGGGGCTGTAGCTCAGATGGGAGAGCGCATGACTGGCAGTTGTAAGATCGTAGTGGTTACGAGGTGTAAGTAGTTGATATTATTGATACCAAAAAATTCAAAAAGTCGTTATTATCCATATTTGTACGGCTAAACAGTAGCCAACAGTAGCCAAAATTAGAGAACATTGATCCCGCCTTTACCAAGGATTTTAGATAACAACCCCATGAGCCTTTCGCTCATCTTTATTAAACCGATACGCAAAGTCACGATCCGATCACCCTACCCCCCTACCCTTTTGGTCTTTTCTCCTGCCAATGCCGTTAGCGCCAGGGAGCTCAAACACCAATTACCAAGAATAGAGGTATAAAGATAACGACGTTCATGCTGATGGGTCCTTATGGCCAAATTCGGCATTGGACATTCGAATGATAGCCAATAGCTGTAGTTCATCGCTGGTTCATAACGGAATCAGATATCTCAGGTTCCCTCAATCTACCCGAATTGAAGATATCGCAGGTTTTTGAACTTGATGATAAGTTTGGTTTCTGTCAGATATCACATTGTTTCCAAGACCTGAGATAAGGAATCAGATGGACTAAACCGCTCCGCGGCAGCTTAATTCCTCCCTCTATTTTAACCACACAATATTCCAATCTTTTTTTAATCTCGTTCCGATTTGATTCTAGTCGTATAAAATACCTCTATTTTATTAACCTATTTTAATGGAGGTGTCTCATGACAGAATTGCGGAGTAAAATGATCAAATCCATGGAACTGAGAAATCTTTCAAAAAACACACAGCGGCGTTATTTAGAAGCGGTATCCGGACTCGCCAGGCATTACAAGAAGTCACCGGATAACATTTCCAAGGATATGGTGGAGGATTATCTGCTGTACCTGAAAAACGTTAAAAGGCATGCCCCCAACACTGTGGGGACTGTCGTCAGCGGTTTGAGATGTTTTTACAACCATGTTCTTTGCAATAAGGAAAACGCGCCCGATTACTCACATAGAAAGACCAGAAAACTTCCCACTGTTTTGGCTCATGAAGAAGTATGGCAAATCATTAATGCACCTGAGAATTTAAAACACCGCCTTATTTTAATGACAATCTATTCAGCTGGACTTCGGGCAAGTGAAGTCACTTCTCTAAAACCAGGAGATATCGACAGCAAACGGATGCTGATAAAGGTCGAAAACGGAAAAGGAGGTAAAGATCGTTATACCCTGCTCTCTGAAAGACTTCTAAAGGAGCTCAGACCTTACTACAAGACCTTTCAACCAAAGACTTATCTCTTCCCCTCATCCTACCCTAAAGGTTCCACCTTCACAGCGAGATGTCTTTACCCCACAAACATTTAGATCCAAAGGAGCAATAAAGCCGTCTTTTCAAGCCGGGAGAATAGTGCTTGAATGAGCCCGAATTGGGTGTGGTAATACAAAGAACCCATGAACCCTCAAATTATCCTCTAAGAATGTTGAGGAAAGA
>PVMK01115077.1_pt1 | contig 33754 bp, 23 predicted proteins | sample 1853481 | NCBI WGS metagenome assembly PVMK01 (sample SAMN08533507, study PRJNA380276) | Marine sediment metagenome, whole genome shotgun sequencing project.
ACAAGGTTCACAACTGGATTTGCCGGTCAAATATCAGGCTGAAATTCTATCGTCGTACGAATTTGATGGCTGGATGACTGACTGGAAAGCCAAAGGGCATCAGGTATGGCGCCTGGGCATGATGAAAGTCGGTGATCGACTGCCCTGGCTAATGGAGGCGGAACTTACTAACGGTCGTACCTGGCATATTTCCGTTGATAGCCATACCGGCGATGCGTTTCGGAGCTCGCTGATCGATTCTGAGGGCAACGAAAAAATCCGAATCGAGTATTCCGATTACAAAGAAGCTGATGGTTTCAGGCTCCCACATCAGATCGAGTACTTCGAAGGTGGTCACCTGCTAGCCACCGACCGATTCTCACGGATCAGTGTGCGAATGGCAGATGAAGTGTCCGGAGACAAGACATGAAACAGTCGGATCCATTACAACTTGTAGAACAGGGATCCTCGACCGACCAGGTCCCGCCGGTCGATTGGTTCGCCTGAGCCTGGGCGTCTTGTGCTCGTACGCCCTATACCAGCTCATTCTCTATCGCGTAAGCATTATGGCCACGCCAGTGTCCGTGCTCCCCAGTCTTACGGTCATGGTGGTCGCCGCAATACTGATCATCAACTACGTCGTTAATATCGGATTCGGCAGGAGCCTTGGTCGATGGCCGAGTTTGTGTCAGTTGGTTCTGTGCTATTACTTGCGACGATTTCCTGGCTGGCGTTTGGTACAGCAGATCATCCAATGCTGGGCGTCGGCATTTGGATCTGGCTCGTCTATTTCTATTTACATTTGGGAGTTTCGTTCCTGATAGCTGCAGTCATCGCAACGCCAGGCTGTGAGATGCGGGCCATTCCAGAACTAGTTGGTCGTATTCGCGGGCGGGCCGTGGATGAACATCATTGCCCGGCATCGTTTATCACCAAGATCGATGCTTGGGAGCAAAGGATCGGTGCAGGCTAGCACCATCAGGCTATACGGAACGTTACCCCATGAAAGTCGGATTTCTACGTATTGGCGCAAGCACCAATCGGGAGGATATTAGGACTACCCCGTAGGGATAAGCGACAGATGTCTGTCGCGGGGAGGTCAATATGTATGCACTATTATTTATCGGTGTACTTCTTCTCGCAGCACCGCTCATCCTCTATGCATCACCAGTCATCATTTATGTACTGCCGTTCATCCTGATCGGCCTAGGGCTGAGTTTGTTCGCGGATTACGTGCGCCACAAGGAGAGGACTGCAAGGCACTGACAGGCGATCGGGTGCCCGCGACGCAGCCTGCCAGCGAGCGGGGACAAACCCTTACAGTTATTTGTTCAGTCGTCGTCTGAGGCTTCGGTTGACGATTCGCCGATCATGTAACGAAAGCCGAGTCCGAACATGAAAACATCATAGTCATAAGGCTTGGCGCCAAGCGTCAGGATGACCGGAATCGTCGCAGGACCGACACCCTGGAGGCCCCAGTCCTCAGCCTTGAATTTCTCATACCTCAGGCGAAACGCGAGCTCGAGCCGCTCTGATACACGGTAGGCGAGACGCAAGCGAACAGAGTCCAAAGTGGATTCGAGATCGGGGAACAGGCTCAGGCCGCCGCTCGTTGAATCGACGGAAATTTCCGACGTCCCTTCCGAGCGGAGATAGTCGAGTTGCAGATCGAACTTGTCGGCGATCTGATCGGCGCGGAAGCCGATACCGGCGGTCACGAATTTATCGGCGTTCGTTGCGTGCCAGTCCGGTGTCGAGAATTGCTCGCTGCCGGCCTGTAGCGACTCGAGGCTCTCATAACCTGCGTTCAGGTAAACAGACGCAGTATCCGAGAATGACCAGCTAAGGTCTGCTGCGAGTCGCAGGTCTTCGCCTTCGAGCAGGCCAAGTTGAGAGTGCGTATATTGGTCGTCTGCGTAAAGCGCATTCAAGGTAAACGACAACGGTCGCTCTGCCATAGAAGCAGAAAATGTGAATTCACCGAACTCACGATAGCGATAGGCAAGATTGTATTTCCGCATCAGCGGGTTTTGTTCGAGGTTCGACGCAAACGTTTCGTCATAGCGGTTGATGTCCCGCTCCGACGCGCCACCACGACCGCTGATCTCGATATTGGCGCTCGGCCGCCAGCGGACACCGCCCCACCCACTGTCTTCTGTTTGTTCGGCGACTTCCTGGAAATCACGATCCATTGTCGTGCGATCGTAGCCGCCGAAAACGCGGATGGTTTTAAATAGATCGTAATGACCATACACATTCAGCTTCGAGCGCTCATAGCTGTACGGAACATTCGTTTCCACTTCGCTGGTAAGGAAGCTGTCGGTAACAACGCGGGTCCACTGTAAGGCGGAGGTCTGATTGTCGCGCTCGTCATATCGATAGGCGAGTTTCAAACGTGTTCTTTTGTGCGGCCTGGAGCTTATCGTAAGCGCCACATTGGTGGTGTCCACCTTGCCGTCGAGCTGCGCCTGCGGCAAAGGTGTCGTGACAATGTTGCTGTTGATCGTATACGGGAGTAACAGATCATCCTGCTCAATGGTCCCGACGGCTCCGGAGAACGCAACTACTGTCCGGCCAGGCGCAAAGTGATAGTTTCCTGACAGCGTCATCTGGTGAAAGCTGTTGTCCGGCGGTTGTGCGAGGGCGCCCTGTTCTGCGCCGGGCACCGAAGTAAACGGATTATCCCAGCGCAACTCGGCATTACTGTTATCGAAGAGAGACGCGTAATAGCCGAGATTTACGAAACCATTATCGCCCGCATAACGAATGCCGACGTCAATCTCATCGGTTTCATATTCGAAGGGCCGCGGCAGCAGGCTCGACTGCGTGAAGTAAGAGCCGGCAAATACATCGGTGCCATCGCGGTTCTGTCTACGGAATTCTGCTGAGACCCTGAAGCGGTCCGAGAACAGGTAACGGCCGCCCAGCGCGAAAGTCTTGCGATCACTCTCGATATTGCGGGGAACGAGGCTCGAAGTTAGTTCCGTAAACCCTGAAGTCAGCGGAGCCTCAACCCAAGCCGAGGGTGTCGAGAGCGTATCTGCGGACGTCTGTTCGAATATTGTCGCTGTCGTATCGAATACACGCCGCGGTATCTGCCGGTACGATACCTGATAGTCGTACGTGCCCTGTCGCCCACCTGCAATTTCAGCGAATCTCGAATCGAGTGCAAGATCTTCGAGTGTCCAGCGCATCTGATAATCGTCGTTGTTATAACTACCTTCCCCGTCGACATTCAGGTACTCGCCTTCCTCATCGTAACCAGTTGCGTCACCGAAGAATGCCGAGTCATCACTTACGCTGGTTACTCCAGCTTCGTAGTCTGCGCGTTGACCGGTCTCAAAGGGGCAAAATTCGCAGACCCAGCCGCTCGTGTCGACCTCGGCCGATTGTACGGTTGACACAAGCAAAGCGGCAGTAAACGCAACAAAAGTAGCCGAAATTCGATTTGCTGATGAATTGAAATTGCTCATTTCCGTCATCTCATCAATTTCGATCCGGATGGATGGTTCGATCCGTGCACCTGCTCGTGACAGTTCATGCAGCTCTGGCCGAGCAGGTACTGTGAAGGTGTGCCGGATGCCAGTCCGTCCGCGGCATGCGGGATGCTCGGGTGACCGAACTGCGAGTGGCAGCTCTGGCAAAGCAAGGGGGCGCGGCTGGTCAGCATGCCCGGATGATTCGAGCCATGCGGTGAATGGCAGAGGGAGCAGTCTTCGGTCACCGGCGCATGCTCCCAGACATAGGGGCCGCGTTTCTCGGCGTGGCACTGGTAACAGGTATCGTTCAGTGTCTGGCGGACCAGTTGAGCATCGATCGTAGCGCCATGTGGGCTATGACAGCCACTGCAATCCATCTTTCCTTCGAAGAACGGGTGCGAAAAGGCTTTCAGCGTTTCACTGCGTTGCAACTGGTGACAATTGAAGCAGACTTCCGGTTGGGTCGACGTCTGCAACACGTCATCCCGCGCTGCGTGGCTGACATGGCAGTCGGCACAGGAGACGTCTTCGTCGTCGTGTGATCCGCCGTGCCATCCGAATCCAACGTCTGCCGTGTGACAGTCCAGGCATATGCCGTTCTGCACACTGACTTCGGTCGGCTCATGGGAGCCGAATTGAATAACCGGCGGGCGTTCCTGTCCGCGCCTGATCCTTCGGCCATGGTTGCCGCCCGGGCCGTGGCAGGCTTCGCATTGTAGTTGTCCGTGCCCGAACGGGCTGCGCGAGTCTGAGGGCACGGCATGTTTGGTACGAAAGACAGCCAGCGACACCTGGTCGTCGTGACATGAGATGCAGGTATCGGCGCCCTTTCTGCTGTAAGGAACTTCGGCCTCAGATGTATCCTCTGTCTGCGCTCCTGTCACCGAGGCGCCGGCAATGCCGAGGACGAGCAGCGCGATGCTACGACTGATTAATTGCGAGTTCATTCGAATTTGATTCCCTGATCAATTGAACTCGAATCCTTCAACGTCGTGCATTACCTTCACGTCGGCAGTTCTACCTGGACCGTGGCAGACTTCGCAAGTTTCTACTCTCGATGAAATCATCGTGCCATCCGCTGCCTTCCTTGCATCGAAGTCACCACCATTCTGCTGCATGTGCTCGGTATCCAGAGTCTCGATATGGCACGCTGCGCAGGCAGATGTGTTCGGCGAAACGACGCGGTCATCCGTCAATATCGCCGGATCATTGACATCGAAAGTCGTACCGAAGACCCGCGCCGTATCGACCGGATAATACGTGTCTGCAAGGTGGCAGCCTTCGCAGTTATTCAGCCGTCCCGGATAGACAAAATCAAACGAGTGCACGCTGCTGCGGAAGCCGCAGACTTCGTAGGGCTTGCCAATCTCCGCCGATGCATGGATTCCATGGATCATATGCTTGAAGTCGATCGTTGTGTCATCGGCACCCAAATCGGACAGACACGGGTCGGCGCCGCGTTGATTCACGTCCGTCATCATCGGGTTGTGGCAGGTAACGCAGACCTCAGGCTTGTCTGTGCGGTTGTTGCCGTGCAACGAGAGTTGGTTATGGCAGTCATCGCACTTCTGAACATTGACAACCAACCGTCTCGGTACGGGGTTGGGGTCTGTTATCTGCGAATATCTGATGGCGTTGGTTACCGCAATGCGTTCGGGGGAGCCATCCCCGTCCACGTCGACAGCCGGATGGCCCTCGATGGCAACGGACAGCGAACCAACTGCCGAGCCCGGGATGACCGTCGATGAGGTAACCGTAAAGGTACCGTTTCCGTTGTCTGTCGAGGTACCGCCACAGGCTACCAGCGGATTCATGGATATCGGTATGCCGGGGAGGATTCCGCTGCCGATATTCGCGTAATCGGTACTGCTCCAGGCCACGTTCACTGCCAACCGGCTGGCACCGCCTGCACAGGTAGTAAACGCCGGATCCGTGTGTATGTTGTACGCGGCATCGTTATTGGTCGGATCGGTGATCGAGAAAGTGATTACCGGAAACTGTCCCTGCCCGGTACCGACGACGTCTTCAATGTTGTAGGAAAATGCCTCGCCTGCGGTCTTCTCGAGAATCTCGTGTGCATTCGGAACCTGCGCGGCTTCGACAATACCATCCGGTCCGTGGCAACCAACACACTGGGTGTCGTCCGGAAGTACGAGGCCTAATGGATGTACGCCGTCTTCAATCGCGAAATCGTTACCGCTCCCCGGGACACCGTCATCATAGTGGCAGGTGCCGCAGGCCGCACGATTGGGCACGAGCCGCCAGTTACTGGCTTGAGGTGTGTCGGGGTTATCTTCATCGTGGCAGGTCTCGCAGTTTCTGATGTCCTGCGGCCACACAAGGTCCGACCAGTCGTGCAACGTGCCGCCGAAACCGATAATCTGATAGTCGCTGCGGGCGGAGTGGATGTTGTGTATCAGGGCTTTCATGTCGACCGTGTTGAGCGTATCGCCATCAATCGAAGATGGGTTATGGCATTGCACGCAGTACTCGACATCGAAACGCGCCTCACCATGCATTTCAAGGTTGTCATGGCAGGCGTTGCAGGTGCTGCTGTTCACAATTCGGCGTTCAAATATGGGGTCACCACCAGTAGGCAGGAAATCGAACGGCGCATTATCAGCCGGAATGTTCTCCGGCAGGAAGCCGCCAGAAGTCGTGCGTATCTCGATGCCAACTCGATGCGTTTTTGCTTCATCGTAAACGGGACCAGCCGGATACGCGGTTAGCGCATTGGCGAAAGTGTATTCGTATGTACCGTCGTTGTTGTCCACATAGGTTCCAGCAGTGGCGGTCTCAGTGGTTGCTTGCGCATCCGGTATTCCCCCGCTGTCTCGTGTGATATAGGACTGCCATTCACTGGACCCGCCAGCGGTACCAGGCGTGAGCTGTGCAATGACGAAACGAATATTTGCGGCAGGCAGACCAAACATACCCTGGTTTAGATCATTCCTAAGCGTCAATTGAACTGTCGGCGCGCCGCCTCCGGGTGGAACAACTACGCTCGTGATTACGACGTTGATTTTTTCAGCTGACGTGACCGGAATACCGTTGCCGGTGGACGGTCCCGGTGGGCCGGAAGCTCCGGTATCTCCTGTCGGTCCGGCAGCGCCGTCGTCGCCACCGCAGCCGGCAAAAAGAAGACCCAAAAGCATTAAAGCTGCAACACGCCCCGTGCAGTTTCTATAGCTTGCCATGATCCGCCTCCTTGTTTGTTATTGCCTGGCGATTAGGTCTTGCCACCCTGTAAATAGTACTGAGCATTGCCCGGCCACCAAATAGCAAGTCACCGTGAACGCATTCGTGATTGTACGTATGCAATTTCGATGCAATTCTTGAGAGACAGGCCAGCCGACGCCGGAGCTGATCGAATGGCAGCTACGGCTCGTATGCCTGTTTTGGCCTCCTGAGGGCAATTCTTATTTTGCAGGTACGATACTGAATGTTGCCGGCTTTTGCCACCGCCAGCCCGCGCGCTCCGAAGGCAGTAGGGTGCTGGCTCGTATTTCGCCCACAAGAAAGGCCGGGAGAATTCTCCCCCGGCCAGTCATTTGTACCCCTCATTTACTCGAACAGGCTCATGATCTTGTCGATGATGCCGAAGAGGACAATGTCGTCATCGTCGTTCTCGACAAATGTGCCTCCTGCCTCAGTATGTGCGTTAAAGGCAGCGAGGTCACCGGCCAGATCATCGTTGATGTTTCTAGCCCTGTGACAACCGCCGCAGGCCCTGGAAGCGGGGCCTACCACAACCTCCGGCACGAAACCGATGTTCCTGCCGGCAGGATCTTCGACGGCTATGCTCGATGGGATGAGCCCGCCTGAACCTACCATCTCATACCAGGTCAAGGGGTTATCGGACTGCGACTGCGCACCAGGCATCGACTTGGACTGATCCGGCACGTTGTACGTGACGGGGTTCACTGGCGTGTCTAAGTGGCAGGCCTCACAGTTCCTGATCGTGAAGTTCGGGAACACGTGATTGATGTGCTGGTCATACCGCTTCGCGAGCACCGGATCGAACACCTCGAACGTGTCGCCCGGATCGAAGTCCTGGAACGAGTGGATCGCGTGCACGTAGTTATCGATCGACCGCGACGCCATTTCCACGTGGCTGCCGGTGAAAGTCGGATTGTGGCAGTTCTTGCAGACTTGTATACCGCCACCGCCTCTGCCACGACCGTCATGGAAGGAGCTGGCCAGCGAGTCGTGGCAGACGTCGCACTTGTTGGTATCAACGGCGGCGTTGGCGCCCTTGAAGTAGTCATTGACAACCATGCTGGCACCAAGATCAAAAGTCTGGCCTGCTGCATCGAGAACGACATCTACGTCCGCTCCGCCAATGTCCGCCAAGTTCAGCTCCGGCGTCACGGTGATTTCCACTTTTTTGACCTCGCCGTTCGCGATCAGAGTCAGAATGTCAGCAGTTTCGGCCGCCTGGAATGCTGCCATGTCCAGAGTTACCATCCAGTCACCTGGCACACTGGCCGCGTCCTCGGAGAACAGAGGATTGACGTCACCCGGCGCGAACTCCATCCTGCAGCCTGTCGGATTCCCGCGCGAGGTGCAGAGAGTGCTGCCATCCCTGGCGTGAGATGGAATGAGGAAGTTCCTGCTGTCCCAACCGTAGAAGGACACCAGCACCTCGGGCACGATTGCCGGTTCATTCGCGCTGAAGTTGATCGTCAGCAATTCGCCGTTCACGCCGCTCCGAGTTATCTGATCGATCGAGACGGTATAGATGTCGCTATACTTCTCTCCGTTGGCGTTGGTGATGTTAACGTCATAGCCGGTGTGAAGCTGATCGAACGGAAGAGCAGTAGGTATGGCCACACTTCCATGGCATTGCTGGCAATCCAACGTGGGGTTATGGAACCCCTGGACGTCTTTCAATGTCCACAGATATTCGAGTGCCGGCGCCCTGTGCCCTTGTGCATAGGTCTCGCCTGGCCACGCATCGGTTCCCTGTACGGGGTGACAGCTCATGCAGGTCTCCGGCGTGAAATTGGTGTTGGCCAGCACCTGATTCAGCTTGCCTTCGTGGCATGTGGCGCAGTTTGACATGGACTGCGGATAAGGGAATTCCATGGCGTGCGCCATGTGCACGTCATTCATGAGTTTGGCTTTGTATGCGTACGTGGCTTCAACCTGCACATTCGGTAGACCAGCGGTCGCCCAGTTGAACGGATCGTCCACCATGTACTGCCAATCTTCATGACCGCCGTTGCGATCGTCGTAATGGCAGGATTTGCACGAGGCGAAATCGGGCAAGCTGGCCACAATGGGATCCCGGTAGCCATGTTTCAGGTAGGGCTGACCGTGGCACTTTTCGCATCCTGCGACATTGGCCATAGATTCATAGGCACCAGCGGAACCTGCGACGGCAGTGCCGTACGCCAAGGCCGCGCTTGCCACGTCATCGTACAGATGCACGTGAGATCCCGCGGGGAGCTCAGCTCCGGATCCACCCGCATGCTCGAGCAGGGCGCCTTGTGCGATATAGCCGTAGACATGTGCGCCCAGTGCGCCGACCTGCTGCTCGGGTGCGTAGGGACAGTTGGTGTCCTGCACCGTGTACTGGCCGCCCCCTGACGCAAACCAATTCTCCCTCAGCCGGCATTCGTTGAGGTACTCTCGCGTCGCGCTGTTGTACGTGACTGCCTCGAATCTTTCCTGGTCGAATGATGGCAGTCCGTTCGCATTGGGCACATCGATGACCGGCGCGCCATTTTTCGCAATGCTGAACGTTAGGGTGACGGTAAAAGTGCCGTTGCCGTTGTCGGCGCTCGTTAGGTTGTCGAACATCAATGCGAGCGTGGTTACATCCACGTACTTGTCATAAATCGCCTGGTGTTTCTCCTCACCGACGCCGCCGTGACAGGTGGCGCAGGATTCAACTTTGGAAGCCGCAATGGCTTCGGCAACTGGATCGGGGGGCGGCGGAGGACCTGGCGGTCCCGCTGGACCCGCTGGACCAATTGGACCTGCTGCGCCGGGAGCGCCGTCGCTGCCGTCACAGGCGGCGAAAAAGAAACTGACTATTCCGAGAATCGCAAAGCGTCCCCATAGACCAATATTACTAGCCATGATTTATCACCTCGAAATGCTCCCTTCGGCACGACGAATGTAGTGCCCGGAAGAATTGTGTGGGGCGTGACTAAACGTGTGCCTCTTTATCCACCCAATCAGGTATTCAGGCCACGTCTTCATGATGATTTTTCTTCCTCTTATAGCGATCCTAATGTAGTGTCGATATCGTTCTTCCAACAGTGGTAGTACTACTAGTTTTTCGTGGTGCTTATACGTATGTACGATGACCGGCCCAAATGCAGAAAATGACACTTGTAAGAATCGATATCAGCTAGCTCTCACAGGAGGGTCCAAAGTGCTTTTATTCGGCGGGAATTACTGGCGGCAATTTTGGGTATTTGTTTGCGGCGCCATCTTGCTATGTCCGCTCGCCAACGCAGATTTGGAGGAGATCGAAAAGGAATGTAATGAATGCCACGGGGACGACGGCGTCAGCACAGAAAGTGATGTACCGAGCATCGCCGGCATATCGCCCTTCATTCTCGAGGAATACATGTTCGAGTACCGGGACGAGGCCCGTATATGTCGTGAGAGCAAGTATCGGTCTGGTGACCTTGAGCGACCGGCGACTGATATGTGCGTTATCGCCAAGGACCTGAGCGAAGACGATGTTACCGCGATCGCGGAGTACTATGGCAGTAAGGAATTCGTTGCCGCCCAGCAGGAATTCGACGCCGACAAGGCGGCGGTTGGTGCCAAACTACATAAGAAACACTGCGCAAAATGTCATGCTGACGGCGGCAGTTATGCAGACGACGACGCCAGCATCCTCGCCGGCCAATGGATGCCTTATTTCGAGCAGACCTTTGCTGACTACAACAGCGGTGACCGATCTATGCTTGACCAGAAAATGAAAGAAAAGACCGACCCGCTCAGTGATGACGATATTGGGGCACTCATCCATTTCTACGGTAGTCAGCAATGACTGAAGAAACATCGGATTCGGGACGGCGCGAGGGTCGCTGGAAGTCTCTGTGGCGCCAGCCGCGAAGTCGGTTTTTACTCGGCATCCCGGTAGGCGGCTACATGTTGTTCGTCATCGGCGTCGTATTCTGGACCGGCTTCAACATGATGCTGGATTACTCCAACAGCGAAGAATTCTGTACTTCCTGCCATGTCATGAAAGACAATCTGTACGTCGAATACCAGGAAACGATTCATTACTCGAACCGCACGGGAGTGCGGGCCGTTTGTTCGGACTGTCACGTGCCAAAAGAGTGGTTTCCCAAGATGTATCGAAAGATTCAGGCGACGCTGCACGAAATTCCACATTGGGCGATGGGCACCATCGATACCCGTGAGAAATTCGAGGCAAGGCGCATGTTCCTGGCTAAGCGCGTTTGGGGGGAAATGAAAGCGTCGGACTCTCATGAGTGCCGAAACTGCCATGAGCTCCAGCACATGGATCTGGACAAGCAACAATTAAGCGCAAGCAGAAAGCACACGCTCAAACGGCAAACGGAGCGAGGCGAAACCTGCATCGATTGCCATCAAGGCATTGCGCATACCTTGCCCGAGGATTGGGAAGATGAGTTCTGATCGATCACCAATTTCCGTGCCACACGAAGTTGAGCGCCAGGTTACGGGGAAATGAAAATGATGTATCACGACTTCAGACCAGCCAAGGGTAAAACTCTGCAAACGAACTTGTGGCTCGCATTGATCCTGGTTCTTACGCTCGCAGCGATTGCATTTCGGCCATCTCTGGCACAAGAGATATCTGACGACGACGACCGAACCGTAGCCGATCATATGCATGAGCATTTGACCCGCATCGGCACGATCAAAGCAGCCATTGTTGCCGGGCAACTGGCAGGTGTTCGCGAACCCGCGACCTGGCTTGCAGATCATGAAACAGTGGCGGGCTTACCACCGGACTTCGAAAGTTATGTCGCTCAGATGAGAAGCTATGCGCGGCATGTGATCGAGGCCGAGGATCTTGTATCGGCCGCCGAGTCAGTCAGCAAGATGGCGAAAACCTGCGGCAACTGTCATCTGGTCAATGCTGTCGAGCTGGAGTTCGGCTACGACAGTGCACCTCGCGAGGACATCGAGGATGTCGTCACCCATATGCAACGCCACCAATGGGCGGCAGATCGCTTATGGGAAGGATTGATCGGCCCGTCGGATGTTGCCTGGTCCAGGGGTGCCGACATGCTGATCGACGTGCCGTTGGCATCCGATGATGTGACAACCACGACAGAACATCACGCGGAAACAAGCAAAATTGCACGACGTATTCATGCCCTCGGCGGCATCGGTACCGAGACAGTTACCCCTGACGCGCGAAGCGACCTATATGGCGAGGTCCTTGGATTATGCGCCAAATGCCACGTCTTGCTTGGCCGTGGCCCGGCGAATTAGAAAAGCTGTCAATTCACTGATCGCAACAGGAGTTGTTTAGATGGAAAGAAGATTCAACACAACAAGGACGATTGTTCTTGCAGGTATCGCCGGCGGAACAGTGGAAATAATATGGGTGCTTTTGCATTGCATTGGGTCGCCGCTACAAGCGTCATTGGTTGCAGAGGAAGTTGCGCGAAGTTTTCTACCGCAAATGGTGGGGCTGACCGCAGTGTTGACTGGTTTGCTTATTCATTATGTCCTGGCATTACTAATTGCCGCAGTCGCTGTCTTCGCATATCTACGTACGTTTGCAGGCGACATCGATGAGCCGGCGATATTCGCAACCTCGATTGCAGCGCTCGTCGCGATCTGGGCTGCGAATTTCTTTGTTGTCCTGCCGGTGGTAAATCCAGACTTCGTAACGCTTATGCCATACACGGTGACACTGATATCCAAAATAGGATTTGGAATCACGATGGGCTGGATATTCACCATTTGGGGCGTAACGCCAGCCGGGCATACGAAGCATACCGCTCACCGGCGATTGGCACTGCGCTAACAGCTTTAACGCTCGACACGAATAACTACGGTTGAATCCCGGCAACATTGAAAAGCGGCTCACACCACACTCGGGATAAAAGAAGTCACGACCGCACCGCGATTACCCTGGCAGAACCCGTATGCCGTAAGGGGTATCGGCTGGATACGCAGGGAATGTTTGAAGCGTGTCTACACCATTTGTACGTGAGAATAGCTGCCTGAATGGTGCGACGACTGAATGGCAGGGACAGCCTGAATTTGTAATTTGATGTAGGCATGCCAAAGCCACTTTCGTATTGTGTTTAGGTGAGTGCGTTTACTGCCGCATGCCGATATAGTCTGCTGATGTGTGATGTCCGCCGTTTCGACGGATAGCGGATCATAGACCACGTGGTGTGACAGAGCGATGGAGTTTTTGGGCTGCAAATCCTATACGGTGGGCGCGGAGTGGGAGCTGCAGCTGCTGGATTTTGACTCGCTTGATCTCGCGCCGGGTATCTCGACCGTGCTGGAGTCATTTGCTCAAAACGAACATGTTAAACCGGAGTTCTTTCAATCCTGCGTCGAGTTGAATTCTCCAATTGCTGCCTGTTCAACAGAAATAAAAACACATTTTCTGTCTTTGACTCGACAAGTACTCCGCAGTTGCCAAATGAACGGCATGGACCTGACAGGTGCCGGCACACACCCATTCTGCCGTCGGCTGGCGTTGGTTACACCAATGCCCAGGTACAAATTGCTAGCGTCCGAACATGGTTATTTGGGGCAGGCACAGATCGCATTTGCGACGCACGTCCATGTTGGCGTGAAATCGGGTGATGAAGCGATTCGCACCATGCGCTACCTGACGCCATGTTTGCCACTCATAATTGCAATCGCCGCGAATTCGCCGTTCTGGCGCGGCCACGAAACGGGCTATGCAAGTTATCGTAGACGATTACTGGCTGCTTCAAGATCTTACGGTATCCCACCTTACTTCGGCAGTTGGCAGGAGTTCGAGCAGTTTTTTCACATGGCGATGCGGACCCGGTCAATCCGGTCGATCAAAGACATCCATTGGGATATTCGCCCACACCCCGATTTCGGTACGCTGGAATGCCGGGTGATGGATGCACAATCGACGGTCGCCGACGTGGCTTTCATTGCCGGGCTTGTTCGCGTGTTGGTTGCCTGGATCGGCGCAACATCCCGGGAAAACATAGAAGCCAGCGTTCCCCGGCGTCTATCGTCATGGATCGACCGCGAAAATCACTTTCGTGCCTCGCACTGGGGAATGGAGGCCGAGCTTATTCACAACGAATCCGGTGAAACTCGACCAATACATGGCTATCTGCGCGAACTGGCAAAGGCTGTCACCGACACAGCCAATGAAATCGGTGAGGAGCACATAGTAAAACGGCTAGCGGACATCGCACTTGAAACCCCGGGCTACATTCAGCAACGGGTCGTATATCAAGAAAGAAACAATGCCCGCGATGTTGTTGACGCGATGCGACACAAGCTTCACACGGAATTGGATGACAACGCGATAGCCGGTGACTGATTCGTCAGGCTGATTTCACTGAAGCGCCGTCATCCAAACCTCGACGGCAATACCAGTACTTGTATAACTCGGGAACCGCCAGGACCGGAAGAGCAAGCCCGAAAATGAGCGCCCAGTCAGCCCAGCCAAGCGGACTGGTATGCAACGCCTCCTGCATAAATGGCAGGTACACGGCACATACTTGCAACAGAATTGTTGCAGACCAGGCGAGAAGCACCCAAGGGTTGGAGAACAGACCAATCTTGGACAAGGGCATGTATCGCGAACGAAAATTGAATACGTTCATCTTTTCAAAGACGATGATGGCAGTGAATGCTACTGTCTGAGCGACGACGACGCGGCTGGGATCGGCGCTGTCCAGGTAGTAGTGAAACATGAACAGCGTGACCAGGCCAATGTATGTACCTAACATCATGATTCGATATAAGCCGGCTCGATCCAGGATGGGCTCGCTCTCTGCGCGCGGCCGGCGGTGCATGATGTTCTTTTCGGCCGGCTCGACGCCGAGTGCTACTGCCGTTATGCCGTCAGTTACAAGGTTCATCCATAAGATCTGAACCGGTAGGAATATCAAAGGGCCACCCATTAATATATTTAGAAATATTGCGACGATTTCGCCAGTGTTTGAGGAAAGAAGGTACTGCACGAATTTTTGTATATTGTCGAACTGGCGCCTCCCTTCCTCGACTGCTCCGACGATTGAAGCGAAATTGTCGTCAGTGAGCACCATATCTGATGCACTGCGGGCAACATCGGTACCGTGTACACCCATTGCGATACCTACGTTCGCTTGCTTGAGTGCCGGGGCGTCATTCACGCCGTCGCCCGTCATGGCGACAATCTGTCCCATGTCCTGCAGCGACTTGACGATGCGGAGCTTGTCGGCGGGCGCGGTTCGCGCGAACAGAACATCTTGCTTCAGGACATCGCGCAACCCGGACGCATCCATTTCCTCTAGTTCTTTTCCTGCCACGACTCGACTCACAGGCATGCCGATGATCCGCGCGATAGCCGACGCTGTCTCCGGGGAATCGCCGGTAATCATGATGGAACGAATGCCTGCGATGCGGGCAAGGCGTATGGCGGCGGGAACCTCTTTATGAGGTGGATCGATAATGCCGACGATGCCGAGCAAAGTCAGGTCTTGCTCGACAGCGTCCTCGGTAAGCTCCAAATCGTCAGGTATATCGCGTCTCGCCAATGCCAGGGTGCGCAGCCCCTGCTTTGCCATAGAGATATAGGCGTCTGTCGCTGCTTTCAGGTCCGCAACACGCATCTCACGGCTTCCCGACAAATCGAGAATTCTCGTGCATCGTTCCAGAATGACTTCGGGTGCCCCTTTGACGTGAGCGACCGCACCCTCAGGACGATGTTCAACGATGGTCATTCGCTTGCGTTCCGAGTTGAAGGAGAACTCGCTGCGTGAACCACGATCAGATTCTCGCGTAAGACCTGCTTTGCCTGCGGCGGCAACTAGCGCTGCTTCTGTGGGTTCGCCAATCGCCTGCCAACCCGTTTCACTCCTTTGTATCTGCGCATGGCTGCAACTCAAGCCGGTCGTCAAGAGATCCAGCAAGTCCTGGCGCCGTTGCACGTCGATGGATTCTCCCGAGGCCTGGAATACACCTTCTGGCGCATAACCAGTTCCGCTGACCTCCAGGGCTCCGCTCGGCAGCCAAATGTGCTGCACCGTCATCTCGTTTTCAGTTAGCGTGCCAGTCTTGTCTGTACAAATCACATTGGCGCCGCCGAGCGTTTCGGCAGCCTGCAATCGTCGCAGCAAAGCGCGGCGGCGAACCATGGCGCGCACACCCAGCGCAAGCGTAATCGTTACAACGGCAGGCAGCCCTTCCGGCACGATGGCTACCGCAAGCGCGACACCGGTCATGAACATCTCGATCAAGGGCTTGCCCAGCATCCACCCTGTCAAGGCGACCAGCACCGAGACGCCGACGGCGAAAATGCCCAATTGCTTACCGAGACGGGCCAGTCTTTTCTGTAATGGCGTGATCTCTCGGCCGACCGTCTGAGTTAATTGGGCAATACGACCGAATTCAGTGTCCATTCCGGAATTCGTGACAATGCCGCGACCGTGGCCGTTGGCCACTGTTGTACCCATGTAAGCCATAGATGATCGATCGGCAATTGCTGCATCTGCCGGTACTGGATCGGCCGTTTTGCTGATAGACCCCGATTCGCCGGTGAGCAGCGACTCGTCGGTCGTCAGGCTGATTGCTTCGCTCAGGCGCAGGTCGGCTGGCACATGGTCTCCAATGTTCAGCACCACGACGTCACCAGGCACCAATTGCGTGGCATCGATGACCAGCCGTTGACCGCTCCGAATAACGGTGCACTGCGGTTGCAGCATCTTCCTTAGTGCATCAATAGCACCCTCAGCCCGCCATTCCTGCGTAAAGCCGAGCAAACCATTGAAAACTACGATAAGCAGAATCGTGACTGTGTCCCCAAGGTCGCCAACCAGCAGCGAAACCAGAGCAGCGGCAATAAGGATGATGACCAGGGCATCAGCGAACTGCCGTGCCAATACGCGATACCAGGCCTGCTTGCCTATGGTGACCAGGGCATTGGGGCCGAACTGGTGAAACCTCTCGGCAACCTGGTCCTTGTTCAGGCCACGATGCTGGTCGGTTTGCAGTGGTTCAACGACGTCGCTGAGATCCAGCGAGTGCCAGCGCATATTATTATTGCCTGGCCGTGGCGAATTCTCAGATGAAATACGGTCTGCCACTCTGCATCTGCCTCACAACGAAGATTCGGTTCCGAACGGGACTAAGGCTGTCGATTGGCTAATGTACTGCAGTTGTCACTTGTGTTTATGATCTTCTTGCTCTAATTCAGCTCTGAATTCCCGTTTCGCAGAAACTTCGTCGCTCTTGACTTTTTTCCGCCGGATTCTTGCGTAGTCCTGAAGTTGTCGGCGGGCGCTGCGAAACGCATCGCGGACAGCGACGTAGCAATCCTCGTGAGCAGGACTACTCTCGTCTTCATGGCTGACCACCAGAGTATCGTCGGGGACCGAGATTTGAATCACAACTTTATAGCGATGACCTTTGTGGTGATGCCGATGTGGTGCTTGAACCGTCACCCGGCAGTCGGTGATTCCCTCGTAAAAATGACTCAATGATTCGACATGGCCTTTGATATCAGCCACAAGGGCGGCGGACCGATCCATGTTGTGAAAGTGAATACTTGATGGACTTGTCACAATGTGAGGTATCGGCTATAGGAAGTGTGAGTCATCGTGGAAACGATTGAAACAGCTTGGCGACACCTTCCTTAATTACTGAGCTTGGATCTTCACGGTCACTCTCGGTTATCGTTTTTTCAGCCCAACCGTGCCACACAGGCTTGTTTGACTTGCCATCATAAATATCGACGCCCAAGGTGCCTTCGGTGTAACTGTGTTCGGAGTACTCCCGGACATAATAATAACTACCGTGAACATGCCAGCCCCAGGATCCGCGGTAGCCGACCGGATAGGAATCGACTCTGATTTTGTCGCGGGTGCCAATTGTGTACGCAAGAACAAAATCGGCATTTTCGCGATCTTCGGTGAACGAGTAGCCTGTTTGCTCTAATTGAGATTGAATCGCCTGCTGAATTTTGTTTTGTGTAAGCGGACTGATGCGGACGGTGGATCCATCGCTGATATACGGGACCTGATCAATCCACGAAAATGTCTGGTAGGCACCAAAGTTGGTGGTTTCATCGAAGTGAGAACCGGTGCTGATCGTTGCACAGGCCGTCAGAAATCCGCTTACAGCGAGGAATGTGATAATTTGTGCCAGACGTGGTCGGAAAACAAGAAACTTCACTTTAATAGTCCTTTGGCCAAATGGTATGCAGCAGCAATTCTTGACCAGGTCAGCCCTTAATCCTATTAGTAGTAGCTGCTAGCCTATTGCGGTCAATACATAATGTGGATGCGCGATAAACCTTGGGATTGCGGCTACTACGAATGGGTCCACGAGCCGGCGGTAAGGACAATAGTTTTGACTATTATTCTGTCTTGTGCGCCTGACTGAGCAATGCCAGGCCGCAGATATCTCAGGCAAGGTAACAGGGGGGGCGGCAACAGCTGATCTGTCGTATGGAATATCAGGACTACTACAAGTCAATGGGCGTGAATCGGGATGCAACGGCAAAGGAAATAAAGCGCGCCTACCAAAAGCTCGCCAGAAAGTATCATCCGGATGTTAGTAAAGAATCTGACGCTGAAGCCCGCTTCAAGGCAGTGGGCGAGGCTTATGCGGTGCTTAAGGACCCGGAAAAGCGTGCGGCCTATGATCAGCTGGGAGCCGATTGGAAGGCGGGTCAGGATTTTACAACGCCGCCCGGTTGGGATGCGGGTTTTGAGTTTCGTGGTAGTGAATTTCGCGGGCCGGACCAGTTTGCCACTAGTGATTTTTTTGACTCACTCTTTGGTAGCGCGCACTGGGAGCAGCATGGCAAATCTGGTAACGGGGTTTTCAATCGCGGCGAAGATCACCATGCGAAAATATTGATCGACCTCGAAGACGCATGGAGCGGAGCCAGTCGCCAGATCACTTTGCGCGTTCCTGAGATAGATGCGTCGGGGAACCTCAAATTGAAGCAGCGCGTCATCGACGTACGTATTCCAAGGGGGGTCAAACAGGGCCAGCATATCCGACTGGCCGGTCTCGGTGCGCCAGGCACCGATAAAGGCAAGCCCGGTGATCTGTATCTTGAAATCGAATTCAAGCCACATCCTGTGTATCGAGCGGATGGCCATGATTTGTATATCGACCTTCCTGTTGCACCCTGGGAAGCTGCTTTGGGTGCCAGGGTCAAGTTACCGACGCCAGGGGGAACAGTAGAACTAAAGATTCCTGCTGGCTCATCCTCTGGTACCAGACTGCGCCTCAAAGGACGCGGAATTCCTGGCGGCGTTGCAGGTGATTTGTACGCAGTACTTCAAGTTGCCTTGCCACACGCAAACACCGATAAGGCGAAGGCATTTTACGAAAAAATGCAGAAGGAACTGGGATTCGACCCACGAAGCCATTTGGGCGTATGAGAATATTATGAACAATCAGAAAAAATCTGGTACAAGGACAGAGATACTCGAAGTGAGCGTTGAGTTCACGCTTTCACAGATGTGCCATGCCTGCGGCGTCGAAAGCGAGGAAGTGGTTGAGTTGGTAGAAGAAGGTGTGTTGGAGCCGATCGGCACAAACCGGAATCGATGGCGCTTCTCCGGTATCAGTTTGGAACGCGCGAGAAGGGCCCTTAGACTGCAGCGGGATCTCGGCGTTAATGTTGCCGGCGCGGCCTTGGCGCTGGACTTGATCGAGGAGCTTGACACGCTTAGAGCCGAGCTGAAACTGCATGCTTACGATCACTTCGCCAACAACGAGCCGTCCTGAAATGGATACAAAAGCAGTCGACCTTGCATCGATCGAAAGCGAAGAGACCTTGATCGACACGCTGTCGTACCATACCGATTATCTTCACTTGGTAAAGAATTGGTGCCTGCGGCGTTGAATAGGCACGTATGAAACAAACAGAGTGAGAATTCAAAGCTAGCCCGGATATTGAGATATTCGTATTTAGCTAGTCCATATTGACTCTGTGAACAGCACCAGAGTACTTCAGTTTTTCAGTTAATGTCGCCGCTAACCGCCAGCGACCTGGTTCCGCACACTGACGGCTGTTTTTCCTGAATTGGCTGACCGCCAACGCTGCCAGCTAGCATTATCCGGGAATACCTGAATATCGTGATCGCCATTGGTTTGGAGTTTGAGTGACGTGCCCGATAAGACTTGCCCGTCTTCTACAAAAACAATCCTTTCATCGTTAATACGCGACGGCTTATGAATTCGCAATTGATATTTCGCTGCAGCAAAGTTGATCGAAACCTCATAGTCACTCCAGCTTTCAGGCAGGCACGGTCTGATTCGCAGGCGATTGCCACGTCGCTGAATCCCAAGCAGGTTTTCCATGGCTACTCTGTAGAACCAGGCAGCCGAACCGCTATACCAACTCCAGCCGCCGCGCCCGGTGAACGGTGGACAGCCATAAATGTCCCCGGCAACAACGTATGGTTCGATTCGGTAAAGTTTACAATCTTCATGATTACTGCTGCGTGTCAATGGGTTTAGCCAAGACAACCATTGAAACGCAAGATCGGCATCGCCTGATTCAGCAGCGGCCAACACTGCCCAGGCGGCTGCATGATTGTACTGGCCGCCGTTTTCGCGAACGCCGGGCGGATACGACTTGATGTAGCCTGGATCCTGATCGCTGGAGTGAAATGGTGGCGTCAGCAGTTTGATGAGACGATGTTCGTCGTCAATCAGTTGTTCGCGGACAGCTTTCATCGCTGCCTCATTACGCTGGCTATCGCCACCCGCAATAACCGCCCAGGTCTGCGCATTAAGGTCAATTCGGCATTCGGCGTTATCCGGACCTCCCAGGGTGGATCCATCGTCATAAAAACCACGCAGGTACCAGTCCCCGGTCCAGGCGCTTGCTTCAATGTTTTTGTTGAGTTCGGTACGCAGTTGGCGAAACGCGTCAGCGCGGCGTATGTCCTCGCGCCGCTTACACAATGGCTCGAACTTCCGGCACACTTCAATAAGAAACCATGCCAACCAAACGCTCTCACCGGTGCCCTCAATACCGACCCGGCTGAAACCATCATTCCAGTCGCCGGTACCGATCAGCGGTAAGCCATGTTGACCAAGCCTCATCCGACATTCAATTGCACGGCAACAATGCTCATAGATGCTATCGATGTCGCTACCAGGCAAATACTCGGCGTAACGCTCCGTCTCATCCTCTGATAACGGTGCAGCGCTAAGAAATGGCACCTGCTCGTCGAGGATCGAATAGTCCCTGGTCACATTGATATATTGCGAGACTACATATGGAAGCCACAGCAGGTCGTCAGAGCAACGTGTGCGCACGCCGCGCATCGGATTCAGATGCCACCAATGCAGTACATCGCCTTCTTCAAACTGAACGCCGGCAGCAGCAACGATTTGCGAGGCTGCAAGCGCTGGTTGCAGATTCAGCAGAGCCAGTACATCCTGCAACTGGTCCCTGAATCCGAAGCCCCCGCTGGCCTGATAAAAGCCCAGCCGACCCCACAGCCGAGACGATATAATCTGGTATGGGAGCCAGCGATTGAGCAGCGCATTCAAAGTGCCATCCGGCGTTTTTACCTGCCATGAGCCGATTAACTCCGTCCACGCATCTTGCTGTGCGTGCAGACTGGTGACCGGCTGACTCTGAGACCGTGCCTTGATGGCTATAGCAGCCGCATCATCTCTGTCCTTGCCAGAGCCCAGGGCAAAATGTAGCTGACAGGACTCGCCTTCAGCCAGACTGACGTGAACTTGATATGCAGCCATCGGCAAAGCGCAGGGGCCGACGTAATGCGACAAACCTATCGCCCTCAGACCGGCTGGCATGCGCCAGGATCTTCTCGATCCCAGGAATTCCGTGCCGTCACAAGTAACACCGTGGGCCGGAAGATTGCTGGTTAAGAAAGCGCTGGCATCAATGCTCTTCGACGAGAAACTATTACGCACATATAAGACGCTATTCTCTTCGTCCCAGTCGGGCACAAGATGTATTCCGGCATTACGGGCTATGTTACCCAGGCGCCATTCGGCAGCGTACGTAACGGTTAATCGCCGGGTTCGTCGCCATCGATTCTTAAGATTCAGGCAAATGTATTTAACAGGTTCTGTGGCATCAACAAAGACCGTTACCGACTGTTCGAGGCCCTCACTATTATGATCGAAGACACTGGAGCCGATTTTGTGCCGTATGCTGTATGCTTGATCGTCTCGCGCCGGCCCCGGCATGGGCGACCAGAATAAGCCCGTTTCTTCGTCCCGGATATACAAGGCCTCTCCAGTTCTGTCCAACGTCGGGTCATTGCTCCATGGTGTGAGTGCATACTCGCCGCTGTTTTGGTACCAGCTGAAGGCGCTGCCCGATTCGCTGATTAGCGTTCCGAATTGTGCGTTCGCGAGGATATTGCACCACGGCGCCGGCGTGTGATGGTCCTTGTCGAGATATATATTGTAGTCATAGTCATCCGGTGACATCCCGCCTAGGCCATTGCTGAGCACTACGTCTGCAGGCCTGCTCGTTGCTGATATTGGAATCCTGCGTACCGGCGCACTCGGCTGAGGCAGGAATGCCGGTATGGGCGTGTCGCCCCTTTGCAAACGCTGAAGTTGTTGAATCCAATGACCGTTGCGCAGATCAAGAAACAGCTGCGAGCAGGCACTGATCGCGCTGCGTTCGCCGATATCGAGGCTGTAGGCAGGCAGAATATAGGTTGAGAATTGTCGGGCGCCGGCCGTGCGTCTCAAGATTCGATCAATAAGCTTTCGCAATCGGTCTTGCGTCGGGTGAGCATATCCAGTATTGCTCTCATCAATGAATACGATGTCGGCAACCATACCCCTTGCCTGGCATACGGATAGCGCATTCACTAGTGATTCGATGTCGCTCAGATGGCCCGGGTCACTCATTGCAACGGTAATTAGGGGTCGATCGCCAGAGATTCCGTGGCGCCAAAGGTAGCGCTGTGCTTGACGCACATCAGACATGCGATCGGCCCGTTCCACCTCGGGGCGGGGCGGCATAAGTGTGGCGCCCAGCAAGTCAAAGCAACGCCTCACGTCCGCGGAAGTGACTTCCAGATGGATCAGGTTGTGTTCGCCGTGACGTCGCGCCTCATCAATTGTCCAGTTTATCTGTTGCAGTGACTCGAGCCGATCGATGTCACGAAGCACCTGCGTCTCGTCGTCACCGGCGGCGCTGAGGAAGGCGCATTGAACGGTTTGGCGACTCGGTATATCAATGGTGATCGCAATGACGGACACAGGATCGAGTGAAACGCCGCTACGGCAACTGAGGATTGGCCGCTTTGCCTGTAGCGCCAGCGGTGCGGCACGATCTCCATTTCGTCCAAGAAATTCACCACGATCGGTCTCAAAGACAAACTCCTTGGCGTATCCGGTAGATGCGACTACTTTGTTGGCCATGACAAGAGATGGTTCGTCCGGGTCCCTGGTGCGGCGTCTGTACACCAGTGTCCGGCGGCCTTCCAAATATTCATCTTCGAGAAACAGTTTGCTGAACGCGGGATGTCTAGCGTCATTCTCAGCGTCGGTTAGTACCGGTTCGCTATAGGCACAGATCATCAATCGGCGGGGCCGGTCACCATCGTTGGTGATACTTAGCTTACGTATTTCGACGTCGAAATATGGTGCAACCAATACTTGTTGTCTGACTAATAATGAATGCTGGGTATTGCGAAACTCGATGTAATCAGGCCTACAAATAACGCTAACGGCGCCTTCGCCGGACTGCAGACTCGGTGACCACAGAACATTGCGCTCCAAATCCTTCAGATAAATCAACGCACCGCCGTTCGCACCGTCCACATGGGGAAGCCAACGTGTAATGGTATGGCCTCGCCAGCGAATGTTTCCGCCGCCAAACGTGGTGATACGGCTGGATAACCGTTGATTGGCAAGAACCGCCACGCTTTTGTCGCCTGGTTCGCATGTCCAGGATTCCATTGCAGCTGAGAAGGGCTGCGCTTGCTTCAATGGTGCGTCGAATGTTTCCAGCGCCTGAGTCTTTGCACGACGGGGCAGCTGCTCGTGCAAGAGGTATTCGACACTGGCAATCCCAGGGTCACGATGAAAACGCTCGACCATTTTGTCATTCATTAGACAGTTGGTAATGGCGACCAGACTCATCCCCTGATGGTGCGCCATATACGACTGCACGACTTTTGGGCTTACGCGGTGTTGATGTTCTGCAGCACCAAAATCGAGCGCTTCATACAAACCGTATTCACCCCATCCACCAAGCTTCTCAATGTCTCTGCTGTTCTGCACGACCTCGGCGGGCTTATATGGCAAGGCAAGCATACTTGAGTAACTGGAGATCACGAGCCGTTCACCCTGATCCCACTTGAGTCCCAGTCGCGGAATGCCGAATGCCTGATACTGGTACCGGCCGTGCTGATCGAAATGATGGTAACCGGACTCCGACACACCCCACGGTATGTGGTATTCGTGGCCAAACCGTCGCTGTTGCTTAATCGCACCGCGACAACTTTGATTGAGTAGCCCGAATCGCGGCGTGCGCATCAGCAGGCGGGGCATTAGGTACTCGAAAGAGGTCGCGCTCCACGACAGCAAGACTCTCAGTCCCTTGATGCTGGTCAGAGGCCGGCCAAGGTGCATCCAATGCTTCGGTGGTGCATCCCCCTTGGCAATAGCGACAAAGCTTGCCAGCCGGGCCTCGGATGCCAACAGGTCGTAGTAGCTGGTATCCAATTCACCGGAATCGGCCCGGTATCCGACATGAAACAGGTGGCGGTTGTCGTCGTACAGAAAGCGGAAATCCATATTTGCGACCAGCTTGTCAACTATGACAATCAGATCCCGGATCATGTCCAGTTCCGAGCGAATGTTATCCAGTGCGCGAGCCATTTCCGCCCGCAGCCGACCAATGTTCCCGGGCAACGCTCGTTGTGACCGGTCGGAATCCGACATCGAATCAAGGCAAGCCTGCAAATGCTCATCGGCGTTTTCGATATGCTGCGGCAGAGCACTTAGCGTCTTAGTGGCAGTTAGTTCGCGACGCGCCTTCTCAATATGCGATTCGCTATCGTCATTCATGTCAGTCTGCTCCAGACTGGCCAGCTCTTCACTCCAGGCGTAGATTTCCTGAGCACCAGCCACAGCCGATGCGGACCGGTGCGAGAAACTATGCACAAGGCTGCGCAACTCCTCGATTTCCTCGCTTGTCCAAGCAATGGATTCGTCGACGATTGTTTCAAGCAGAGCACGATTGAGTGTCTCGGTGTGCACTTGCGCAAGCCTTCCGATTGTGATTTCCGGATCATCACAGCGCCGTATATCGGCTTCGATGGAATGGATAGCAACGAGCAAATTTGCGGTGGAATCAACGCCGCTATTTGTGCTCAACCTGGCGAGCATCTCTTGCATGAGTGCCAAATCATCACGGATGCCGTCGATTGCCGAATTCGGTGAGATTTCTGAGTGCGCCAGTTCCAGCAAACTTTCGCGAACAACGATTAGAGCCCCAAGCAGATTGCCACTGTCCACAGTAGATACATAACGTGGCGTGAGCGGACGGCAATCTTCGAGTGAATACCAGTTGTAAAGGTGTCCGCGATATTTTTGAAGGCGAACGACACTCTGTAAGCTGTGATGAAGGTTGTAAACTGTTTCACGTAAGCCCGTATAGCCAAGGTCATTGGCGGCAACGGTGGATAGCAAGGCGAAGCCGATATTGGTTGGGGAAGTCTGTTGCGCAACATGTGGCACGGGCTCGAACTGGACATTGTCCGGCGGAAGCCAGTGGGTATCCGGACCCACGTATTGTTCAAAAAAACGCCAGGTCTGCCGTGCAACTCTACGCAGATAGGCCTGATCCTCAGCACCTAACATCGAGCGACCTTGCCTTTCAACGCGGCTGATTCTGAAAGCGATACTTGGGGAAATTGCCCAGAGCAGTAGTAGTATCGTGGCCGCGGCTCCTGATGAGGGTTGAATCAGCAATATGGCCAGCGCATTAAGACCAGCCCAGGCCGGGTTTGGCCACATCCTTTTCCAGAAGTGAGTCTCCTTACCACTGCTGGTCAGTTCGCGGGCAACCTCGGCCGCGGTAGACCATTCCAGCAAGTCCCGGTGGCTGAACCGCAGTCGATACAATGTGCGGCCAACGGCATCCAGCACGACGAATGCCTCGATCGGTAGGAAAGCCAGCATCAGAATCCATCGAGCGAGTTCATTGCCGGCGGTGTCAAGTATGTTTCTCAGGCTGGATCGCGCGGTTCCCCATCGCCAGGTATTGACACGAAAGGCGGCTAAAGCGTGCAGAATGACACCGAGACCTGGAGTGATTGCCACGATAACGGTCCAAATCCAGGGATTGACCGGCAGGATGAGCCATCCCAAAGTTAACAGCACTACTATTGCCGGAGCCAGGAGGCTGCGCCGCAGATTGTCGAAAAGCTTCCATCGGCCGACCAGGCCCGGGCTGAAGCGGCGTCCTGTAACACCGGGCATGTGACCGAATACCCACGGCAACAACTGCCAGTCGCCGCGAATCCAACGGTGCACGCGCTTCAGATGGGCCAGCAAACTCGTGGGATAGTCTTCGAGCATGAGGACGTCTGAAGCCAACCCGGCACGACCGTAAAGTCCTTCGAGAAGGTCATGACTGAGAACCCGATTGTCTGGTATGCATCCATGCACACTGGCGCGAAACGCGTCCACGTCGTAAATGCCCTTGCCGGCGAAAATTCCCTCGGCGAACAGATCCTGATAAATGTCCGATACGGCGTGTGTGTATAAATCCAACGTCACATCACCGGAAAATACTCGCGCGAACGCGCTTACGGCGCTGGTGGTAGGGTTGGTCTCCAACCTTGGCTGAATAATGCTATAGCCATGATCGATTTCACCGGTCCGCTCGTTAAGCACCGGGCGATTCAATGGGTGTGCTAATGTTCCAATCAGTCTGACTGCGTTGCCCGCAGGTAATCGTGTGTCAGCGTCCAGAGTAATTACGTAGCGAATTTCGTCTGCTATCTTCAGGACGCCATGTTGTGTGGTGTAATCGGTATCATCGGAGCCACGCAACAAATCATTGAACTCGACCAATTTGCCTCGTTTTCTTTCCCATCCCATCCACAGGCCGGCAATGACGTTCCATCGCCGCTGCCGATGCAGTAGAACGAATGGTGTGTCATTGCTTGTCGAGTACTTGTCATTAAGACGATCCACAGCACTCTTTGCATACTCCAGCAATATCTGGTCGTCAGCCGTGCTCGCTACTGATGCGTCAACATAATCCGTTAACAACACGAATTGCAGCTCCGGATCGGAATTTCCCAGGTAATTTAATTCCATTGTGTGCAGCGTCTCGTCGATGCTTGCCTGGCTGGACAACATCGCTGGCACCGCGACTACGGTACGATGCGCTTTGGGTATGCCGCGCGAAAAATCCAGCTTTGGCAATCTTCGGGGGCTGCGCAAGTGAGATAGCAGATTATTGATTACTCCGGATGAGACAGACAATGCCGGAAAGACCGCAAGGATGATTGCCGGCAGCAGCACGCCTAACGGCACGCTATAACTCTTCAGCCAGACTGCCATCAACGCACAAATCGCAACAGCGCCGAACAACAATGAAGACACATAGGCCATATCTCGCCGCAGTGTCGGTGCATTCAATATCCGTCTTGCCAGGCTCTGCCGGATGTGCAAGAAGCGATACAATTCCCGCCGTCCCTTGTCGACCAGGAAGTAACCGACATGGTGCCTTCGCGCATGTTTGCCCTCCGTGAGGGCATTCTGAGCCAGTTGTCGAGCTGCGTCGGCAATATCCCATTCCGGTAAATTACAAGATCTCGAGACCCGCTCAACCGCATCCCGATAGTCGTCCCGTGTATCGAAATCCATCGCCGCATACAATGCAGCCGGGTCATGCTGCAAGATTGCGTCTACGTGACTGATGCGTTCGATAAATGGCTGCCATTGATACGCAGTGATATTGCGCAGGCTCGTAATACAACCGGCGATAAGGGTGGTCAATTCCTCAATTGCGTCGCTCTGAAGGTCACTTTGGCTCAGCCTCGAAGCTTCCTCGGCGCTGTAGCAGATTTTTTGCATCAGCGAGATTCGGAGCATTGTAGGCAGTGCCCATAGTTCGCCAATATTCAGGAATGCTTTTGTCTGGTAGGCAGCGCAAAACCGTTCGAACTGGGACAAATCGACTGGTAATTCACTTGCTTCCAACGCCTTGGATACGAGGGAAGCCACACGGGGCTGGCGCCCGGATTTCCCCGCAGAATCCACTACGGTAGGCAGTTGCCGATAGTATTTTCCTGGTAAGGCGCTTTTGATTTGCTGAAGCGTTGCACGAAGGACATGACCATTATCCAACAGCCACTGGTTATAGGGGAGTTCGCGGATCCGACCCGGATCTCCTTCCTGCAGATCGGCCAGAATGCGCCCAATATGCTGCTCGAGGTCGCGATGCAGAATACGGATGCTGCCGTGATGGCGACGAATTGTCAGAGTATTATTATGCGCCTCAGCCACGGCGGCAGCCACACGCTCAAGTGAGGCAGCCGGCTCGGCCGACGTCATTGCTTATACTGCGTCGGCGCAGGACTCGTCCAGATAGACGCTGCGGAAGTTGCTCATAGCCAACCCGGCGGCTTCCGAACGCAACACCAGAACCGGTTTGCGCACATGCGCAAGCAGACTCTCACAGATATGACCGTATCGGCCCGCCTTCTTGACATGTACAGCCTGCGCGGCAACGATGAGCAAATCGGCCTGGTCTGCCATTGCGACCGACTCGATGGTCATCGGTATATCATCCGAAACAGCTACTGTGCCTGTTACTTCGGCAATCTCGGCGATGCGGGACGTCAGATGACTCAGGTGGAAGTCAGCCTGCGATCGCGCGGTTCGTTTGATGTGATCCAACTGTCGGCGTGTCTCAGCGGTGACCGGCGCGTTGCCGGGAAGTCGCGGTTCCTCAACGATCTGCAAGAGGTGCAGCGATCCGTTAAAAGTCTGGGCGACCATCGCCGCAAAACTCGAGGCCCACTCCGATCGCTGACTGCCATCGACAGCTACGAGAATTCTTTCGTAGCCACGTTCATCGTCAAAATCACAGGCCGGATCGATCAGTAGTATCGATGCTGCCGATGCCGATATGACTTTTTGTGCGGTTCCGCCGCCCGAAAACTGTTGGGCATCACCCATGCCATATCGTGTAAGCACCAAAAGGTCGATATTCGCTTCGTTGATGCGTTGGATGATCTCTTGCGCAGGATCACCGTCGCGAAGTAGCCAGCTTACCTGCAAATTCTCGCCGCGAAGCGATTCCGCCATTCGCGAAAGATACACCTGCGTTTGCCGCTTCCATAATTGCCAGTCCACGCTGTCCAGCCGCGTACCTGAATCAATTTTCGATTCTCCGATAATGCTGATCAATTCAATTTCAGCAGAGAACGTTCGGGAAATAGCCGCTGCATGGCGTAGTGCTGTCTCAGCGGTTGGCGAGCCGTCAAGTGGTACTAGTATTCGAATCATTGCGTGTTTCTCTCTGTCAATACGGTAGCAACTTTCTTCTTATGCGCCCGCTGTTAAATCAAGTCGGTTAATAACTTGGGTCGCATCGTTCGGATCGGAAGAAATCTCAAATCCGAATTTCCGCGCGAGTTCATGCATTTGAGTATTGATCGCAAGCTCGATCGAATAAAGACGTTCAATACCACAGCCGCGTGCATAGTCGATCAGATGCTTAAGCAAGACCTCGTCAAGTCCTTTGCCCTGCCAGTCATCGGCGACAGTAACGGCGATTTCTGCCTCGCGCGTATCCGGATCTGCAACATATCGGGCAACGCCGACCTGCATATCTTCGGAAGCGTTTCGAGCGAGTGCGACAAATGCCATATCGTGCTCGTGGTCCACGTCACAGAATCTCTGCAATTCGTCCTCTGTTAAATGGCTGATGCCGCCAAGAAATCGGAAGTACTTGGACTGCTTTGACAGCCCGTCGACAAAGCTTCGTTCACGTTCTACATCGTTACGGTTGACGGGCCGGATGTATACGGTTGACTGGTCGGTCAATTTTTCGGCGAATTTGACTGCCATCGCTCCTCTCCGGCACGCATCGTGCGGTCTTGTGGCTAAATATAGAATGTCAGCTCGACGATACCGCTGACATCCGAACTTATGCGTATATTTTTGCGGCTGACCGGCGCCCAAGCACCTCGGGTTAGCAGCAGGTGACAGCAAGGCATGCCAGCCCGGGCCGTCCTGATCGGTGAAGATCGCGGAGACTATGAGAACTAAGAAAGCACTGTTTCTTGGCGGTAACTTCGGCCCGATCGCCTATCTTTGTCGAGACAATATCGCGGAAATTCGCGTTTTGGATTAGCAGCACATGAGGGTCCGCTATTGAATGCGCGAAATCGCGCATTCATCAGTGTATCGTGATGGTATGTGTATTCCACAATATTCGTTACAGATATGCCGGTAGAGAATTGTTATTCGCCTGCCCCGGGAGACTGACCACATGAATTACCGCAGGATTTCATTGGTATCGCTTCTGACACTGTTCGCTTGTGCAACAGAAGCCCCTTACGACCCACTTGAAGATTACATTGAACTCGACGCGACAACGATTCTGGATGCGCCGAGCGCTGATTTGGCGAAAATCGCGCCCGAGAGTATCGATGCGGTCGCGAGAGGACAGTATTTGATCGAGCTTCTAGGCTGCGGATCCTGTCACACCGATGGAGCGCTCGTTGGTGAGCCTCATATGGAAAGGTCACTTGCCGGATCGCGGGTCGGTATCGCCTATACCAATCCACTCAAATATCGTCATCCCGGCATCGTGTATCCGCCGAACATCACGCCGGATGATCGGACCGGTATTGGAAGTTGGAGTAATAAGCAGATCATAGACGCGATCCGGGCGGGCCAAGGTCGGCATGGCGGTCGTCGCATTCTGACGATGCCGTGGCAGGCCTATGCAAAGATCTCAGATAACGACATCTATGCGATAGTCGGCTATTTGCGAAACATCGAGCCCGTGAATCACAGAGTGCCCGATGATGTGCCACCTGGAAGAACAGCGAAGGACCTTTATGTCCATTTCGGCGTTTACCGAAGCCGTTACTAAGATAACAGTGATGGATTTTTGCCTTCCTTTATGATTCGGTGCCGTGCGAGGCGTCGTGCAGCAATAAGTACAATAACTTACGCCTCACTGTGAATGCTCAAAGATGCTTCGGAACACTTTTCCACGGATCTAAATCTTGCCAACATGCACAAATTTCTTGCGGGCCGTTGTGTATTGACCAAGATATCCGAATTGGCTGATCAGCGGATCGGGTCCGGCGATCTCTGTCTAGCATTGCCCGGATCATGAATTACCTTCTTTTGCTGGCTGGCCTTATCGGACTGTGGTTCGGCACTAATTTGACTATCCGTGGAGCAATTTCAATCGCCAACAAACTCGGCATGTCCGAGTTTGTTATCGGCGCAGCAATTCTCTCCGTCGGAAGCAACCTGCCGGAGCTAACGATTGCAATTAATGCTGGGATTCGAAATCTGCAAATTGGGCAGGGCTCCGATGTTGTTATCGGCACCGCACTGGGAAGCGCCTTGGGCCAGATCGGCTTGGTGCTTGGACTTGTCGGTTTATCGGGATATCTAACGCTGCCCAGGCAAATCCTATACCGCCACGGCAGCGTAATGATTGGATCATTGTTTGTTCTGGCATTGGTCGGTCTGGACGGGATCGTGTCGCGCGCCGAAGGTGCCTTGCTGGTATCAATATACGCTGTCTATTTCTTTTTCTTGCTCACTGAATCGACAAAGCGGGACCAAGCAGACGATCGTGAACCGATGAAAATATCATACAAATCCTGGCTTTATCTAGTGCTTGGACTTGGTCTGGTAATCGGAAGTGCGGAGATTACAGTTCGCGCTGTAACCCATGTTGCTGATGCGTTGAATATCGAGCAATCATTCGTTGCAATCATCTTTATTGGGTTGGGAACCAGTTTGCCAGAGCTATCTATCTCGCTCGGTGCGATTCTGAAGAAACGCAGTGGCCTGTCTGTGGGCAATCTGATCGGCAGCAATATTTTCGACACCTTGATTCTGATCGGTGTGGCTGCCGCTATTGCCAGGCTTGACTTCAATCCGACAATGTTGCGAGTTGATCTTCCTTTTCTGATCGTGTTGTCAGGCGTTGTACTAATCTTCTTCGTCAGGCGAAAAGGACTCCAGAAGCGCGAGGCGGCGATCGTTCTTGCTTTATATTGCGGCTATGCCGTGGTTCGGCTAAGCATTGCGTAAGAAATTGGTACACATCTTTGTCTATGGATTTAAAAAGCCACATAAAACATCGAAAAGGAGATTCGCACATCTTGTTAAATATCGCTTATTTGCTGCGGTTCCGAAACTCGTATTTGTACGCTATTCGCGAGCGCAGTCCGAATGTCGATTTATGCTGATGCGATTCCAGCTGAAAAACGGCTTCGACATTCCCCTCGACGGTGCGCCGGGCACGGTTGTGGCACCAATCGCCAAAACTCGCCGCGTCGCGCTGGTTGGCACGGACTACGGTGACCTGAGACCGGCGCTGATGGTCGCCGAAGGCGATCGTGTGCGTGCCGGCGAGACACTTTTCAGTGATCGGCGGTACCCGGAAATCCGCTTTGCCGCGCCCGGCAGCGGTGTAGTCAGACTGATTAGTCGGGGTCCGCGGCGCCGCCTGGATTCGGTCGTGATTGACCTGAATGACGATCCGCCGCTCGAGTTCCAGTGTTTCAGCGATGCATCGCTGGCCAGCCTGCCTGGTGAGATCGTGCGCGAACGACTGCTCGAATCCGGTCATTGGGTTGCGTTCCGCGGGCGCCCTTTTGAGCGCATCCCGCCGCCCGATATTGCGCCCCGGGCAATTTTCGTCACTGCGATCGACACCAACCCGCTGGCGCCGGATCCGTTCGTCGCGATTTCGGAGCATGCTGAGGACTTTCGACGCGGTGTGACAGTCATATCACGATTGACCCAGGGACGCACTTACGTATGCACCGCTGGTGGCCGCAGCGCTCCGCTGCCCGAACTGCCGGATGTTTTGCAGGCGGAGTTCGATGGCCCGCACCCGGCCGGTTTGCCAGGGACGCACATCCACGCGCTTGAGAATCGTATCGGCGATATCCCGGATATTTGGCATATCGGTTACCAGGACGTAATGGCAATCGGCCAGTTATTCACGATCGGCTATGCGTCGCCGCAGCGGCTCGTCGCGATTTGCGGACCCGGTGCGCGCTCGCCACGACTGGTTCGCATCCGCATTGGCGCGGAGCTTTCCGGTCTTTTGCAGAACGAAACCAAGTCTGCGTGCCGGCTGATTTCCGGCTCGGTGTTGTCCGGCCACCGACTGCCCGGATTTCTGGGGCGGTATCACAACCAGGTCACTGTATTGCCGCACGGGCAAAGCGCGGCGACCATGGTCCAGCAAGTCGCACGGATGGTTTTACGCGGTAATCTGGCTCTGGGCCGTGCCGAGAGCTGTGCTTTGCATGGCTGGCCGAGCGGCATGCTGCCGCTGGAGTGTTTTGATCGCGTGTGGCCGTTTCGGGTGCCGCCCGCAGCGCTGTTGCGCGCGCTTCTGGTCGGGGACGCGGACAACGCGATACAGCTCGGCTGCCAGGGGCTCGCCGAAGAAGACCTGGCCTTATGCACATACGTTTGCGCCGCCAAACGCGACTACGGCTTGGCGTTGCGGCGGACGTTGCGTGACATTGAGCGGCTCACGTGATGCCGGCGAGTGGCCCAGGCAGGAGCTGGCGCGGGATTGGGGTCGAGGTCGCGGCACGCGCCGCGAATCGGGCGCCTGATACGACAACCGGAGCGACGCACGCACGGGCGCGGGCGAATACCGACACCGTATTGCTCTTGTTCGTCCTGGCGTCAACGCCGGCGCTACTTATAAGTGCTTGGAGTGCGGGTCACCAGGCACTGGCGCAACTCACCGGGGACACGCCCGTAGGTTGGCGCGTGCAATTACTGCATGGCGCAGGCTTATTGACATCGGCGGACGATTGGCTGAGCAGCTTTGTTCTGGGGCTTTCGTACATTGTGCCGCTGCTGTTTGTCGCCGGTTTGGTTAGTCTTTCTTGGGC